>MDSV01044059.1_pt1 | contig 25797 bp, 27 predicted proteins | sample 810851 | NCBI WGS metagenome assembly MDSV01 (sample SAMN05326640, study PRJNA326480) | marine metagenome | isolation source: seawater | place: Atlantic Ocean: North East | collected 2012
ACCAACGCCATTTCACTCAAACAACGCCTGTTAAAGAATCCATCTGCAACTAAACACTCGTTGCTTGTGTCGTTTATTTTTATTGGCGGAGCATTAATGTTAAAACCATACCACATTCCTCAGAATATTGGTCTGGACCAAAAAGTTCCCAAACTTGATCGCCCGGTGTATCAATTTATTCAAACACTTCCAAAAGACAGCCTTATTGCTGGATGGCCTAGCGCAAAAGGCAGTTTCATCGACCACGTCCCCTACCTATCTAAACGCCCCGCATTCTTCACAGGTATTACCCACAAAGAAGACTACACCTACCAACAACAAGTACTACAAGATCGTTTTTATGCCCTTGTAGACGCTTATTTTGCAACTAATATGCGTTCAATCAATGCCCTCAAAGAAGGCTGGTCTGTTACCCATATGGTTGTAGACCTTCGTGACTTTTCTGATCACCCCCCTGGCTACAAACAGCCCTACCAAACTTACGTCTCGTCTCTTTGGAAAAAGCGTGTTAGCTCAGGTAAACCATTTATCCTCGAAACACTCGCACGCCATCACGCCATATTTTCTTCAGGACATTTACGCGTTATCGATCTAAGCCACATTGCATCTGAATGAAAAACACACGTTGGCTATCACACTGCATCTCTGTTTTGTATCCCCCCAGGTGCATGGGGTGTGATCAAATCATCGTTCACGATACAAATTTATGTCCCAATTGCTGGAAAAATATAACATTTATACATTCACCCATCTGCACGTGCTGCGGCACCCCTTTTGACCATGACAGCAAACAAGATAAATGCGCCGCTTGCCTTGACCAACCTCCACTTTATACAATGGCTAGATCAGCACTAGCATATTGCTCATATAGTCGAAAATTTATCACTGACTTTAAATTCCGAGATAAAACACATTACACCAACACGCTTGCAAATTGGATGATCTTGGCTGGTAATTCATGCCTAAACAGCGGCACCATCATCATACCTGTTCCACTGCACAGACGCAGGCTCATAAATCGTACTTACAACCAATCAGCACTACTTGCAAAAACCATCGCAAAGCACACCAGTAAACCTGCTTATCTTCATGGGCTTCTGAGAACCAGACACACCACACCACAAACCCAACTTAGTAAGAGCAAGCGCCAGAAAAACCTAAAAAAAGCATTTACCGTCAATCCCACCTATGCCGACATCATTAAAGGGGCCTCCGTGATTCTTGTGGATGATGTTATTACCACCGAAACAACCATTAACAGCTGTTGCAAAGCATTGCTTGATGGCGGCGCAACCAAGGTGAATGTTCTCACACTTGCCCGAAAATTATAGCCTCTGACCAGCCATCGATACCATCACATAATTAACATCTAAGTCACGTGATAAAGACCATTTACTTGTAAGTGGATTAAAACTCATTCCTTCCAACTCAACAAGCCTCCCCCCGTGCTTATATATCATCGACTCAACTTCACTTGGTTTTAAGAACTTACTCCACTGGTGAGTGCCTCGTGGTAACCACCTGAGTACATATTCAGCTCCAACAATCGCAAACATATACGATTTAACAGTGCGGTTTAATGTCGCCGTAAATAACAACCCTCCAGGCTTTACCAAAGACATTGATGCTTCAACAAAAGAGTTTACATCTGCCACATGCTCTATCACTTCCATATTCAGTACAACATCAAATTGCTTGGCTTGTTTCGCTAAATTCTCAGCTGTAGTACACTGGTAATCAATATCCAACTTAGATTGCTTGGCATGCAAATTAGCAACACCAATATTTTTTTCACTAGCATCAATAGCAGTAACGTGAGCACCTAATCTGGCCATCGGTTCTGCCAAAAGTCCGCCTCCACAACCAATATCAACAATATCAAGTTCACTAAACGGTTTATGTAAGTGCTTAGCGACCATATCCTTGATATAGGTAATACGCGTGGGATTAAAAATATGTAATGGCTTAAACGGACCTTCTTGATCCCACCAGCTTTGAGCTAATTGAGAGAATTTTTCTACTTCTTGATCATCCACACTGGGACTAGACACGGTTTTACTAGACATTCTTGTATTTTTGTATTACTTAGACAGCGCAATTTTTTAACCCCTGGAGCCAATATACATCACGCCACTGTTACGTTAAATAAGCGTTTTATTCGGATCCAGGAACTAAAGCATATCGTTGATACTTAAGAAACACAATGGCAATTATTGTACAAAAATTTGGCGGCACTAGCGTAGCAAACATTGAACGTATAAAACATGTTGCTTCGCTGGTTAAAGAAGAAATCAACCGAGGCAATCAGGTTGTTGTAGTTGTGTCTGCAATGTCTGGCAAAACAAACGAACTCGTTGAATGGACTAACGCGGTTTCTGATCTCACGAGCCATGACTCCTTAAAAGAATATGATTCTATTGTTGCCTCAGGCGAACAGGTAACTGCCGGCTTACTAGCCCTTACATTACAAACCAACGGCCTTAAAGCACGTTCTTGGCTTGGATGGCAACTTGGCTTTAAAACCGACACCACTCATTCTAAAGCACGCATTGAGCACATCGATCGCGATGCTATTATCTCATCACTTAATGATGGGTATGTTGCGGTTATTGCTGGCTTCCAAGGCATTACCGAAGAAAATCGTATCGCAACCTTAGGTCGTGGCGGTTCAGATACTTCGGCCGTAGCACTTGCGGCAGCATTGGGTGCCTATCAGTGTGATATTTACACCGATGTCGACGGCATTTACACCACCGATCCTCGTGTGGTTCCCAAAGCGCGTCGTTTAAATAAAATTGCATATGAAGAAATGTTAGAAATGGCCTCTCTTGGGGCTAAAGTATTACAAATTCGCTCAGTTGAAATGGCTATGAAACATAACGTACGTGTGCGTGTGCTTTCAAGCTTTGAACCAGGCGAAGGAACCTTATTAGTCGATGAGGAGGAAGTTGTGGAAAGACGTTTAGTAACCGGTGTCACTTATAACCGTAATGAAGATCAAATTACACTTACTGGTGTACCCAACACGCCGGGAGTGGCAGCCAATATTTTTGCTCCACTAACGGAAAAAGAAATCAATGTTGACATGATTGTACAAAATGTCAGCCAAAGTGGTGACTATACAGACATCACATTTACTATTCCAAAGGCTGATACAAAATTAGCTATCGAGCAGCTTGAGGCAGTCAAAAATAATCTTGGTTATAATAGCCTTATGGTCAATGAAAACGTTGCCAAGGTTTCAGTCATTGGTGTTGGCATGCGAAGTCACGCAGGATTAGCCCAAAAAATGTTTCAGACGCTTGCCGATAAAAGCATTAATATTCTTGTCATCACTACATCTGAGATAAAAATCAGTATTCTTATTGACGAGGAATACGTGGAACTTGCATTGCGCGCACTTCACAGTGCATATGGACTTGACGCTACAAAGGAAAGCTAAGCAGAATTCTCGGCTATAACGTTCACTCAGCTAGCACAACGCTTAGCACTATATACAAAATATTATAATAAGAAGAGGGTTACTTGATCTTAGAATCATTATTGTGTATGAAATAGACATAATGATTTAATCCCATACCGTATCGGAGTACTTGCACCATGAGCAAAACAATTAGCGAAAAAATGGAAGAACACCAAGAAGACATCGCTAAAGAGTCAGAAAAAGTTCAGGAATTAATGACTCAGACCTCTACTGGTTCTGATCTCATGGAGTCATCTACAGTCATGGCATCTTCAGATGAAATGCAGGATCTTATGGGAGCCATAGATGATCCACAAGCCAATGAGCAAGATAAATTCTTGATGGGTAAATATATGGGCCAAATGCTCCAAACTGACCCTGCAAACGGTTTAATGAATTACGCAAATTATTTACGTGATGTTGCAGCAAACCCAGACTATGCAGATCGCAAAGTTTACTTCTCATCCATTGCAGAAGCCGCTGTAAAACTACATAAATCTACTGTGTTTCAGGACTACGTGGTAAAGTATAATGCATTTGAAGCAGATGAATCCCCTGAGGCCGAACAAACTCGTCGTGCTATGGAAGAAATGAGTGAAAAAATGCGCCAATGGATTGAAGGTGACGAGGCCGTTAACTGATCATTTACTTTTTACAGTTATACTAATATTTTGATGATTGTTCTACAGGGGGGACAGATCAACAATGGAAATGGTCGAATCTATATTAGAACAACTTAAAAATGCAGGAGATCCAGCCTGGATAGTGTTTGGCGCACTGGTACTGTTTATTTTTCTTATCATTATTATTCGCTCAATATTACAAACTGTTATTATTATGGCCATATGCGCTCTATTGGCGCTTGGAGCTTATTATATGGCAACCGGTGAACTGCCCAATATGCCCAATATTAGCCTAGGAAATGGCATGAATACTGGAAGCATTACTGATGACAGCAGCTCATCTGGCAGTCGTGGCCTTGGAGAAGTTGGCTTTAGTAAAAACACATCCACAAGCGATGCCATCAATAAAGCAAGAAAAGATCGTAAAAATTCATCGTCAGATGACACAGAGGACGACTCATCCTCCGCCGAAGAAGCCTTGATAGATGCACTTATCGAAGAAATTCTTCCATAACTATCTATCGCACCAATCTGAATCCATTATATGTCTATTTCTTTTCAAACGATGGTATTTCGTTTTTCGCCTTCGCTCTAAGACGCTTTGATAATAAGCATAAACCACACTGCCCTTTGGCTTAATTCACAATTAGTCTAACGTTTCTATTAAACTAACCATCGTATCGGTTAGTTTTTTGAGCTCTTTTTCAGTAATCGTAAATGCAGGCATCACATAAAGAACATCACCAAATGGTCGCAACCAACACCCATGCTCAACTGCCTTTGTACGCATCGACACAATATCTTGCCACGAGGCATCATGTAATTGCACCACACCAATGGCACCTTTAACCCTCACATCAGCTACACGTTTGTGGACCTTTAATGAAGACAAGGCGTCATATAAGTACGTCTCAATATTAGCTACTTGTTCAAGTCGTGACTCTTGTTCAAACAAATCCAGTGATGCATTGGCAGCTGCACATGCAAGTGGATTGGCCATATAAGTGGGGCCACTCATAAGCGCATCCTCTAATGTTTGCGAGTCAAAAGCTTCATAAATCTCTTGCGTAGCTATTGTTGCCGCCATTGTCATGGTACCACCGGTTAATGCCTTTCCAACGCACATAATATCGGGAATAATCCCAGCTTCATTGCAGGCAAACATATGACCTGTTCGACCAAATCCAGTCATCACCTCATCTGCTATGAATAGCACATCATGTTCTTTGCATAAGCGATGTATTTCTGCAACCACATCTGAAGAATGAAATTTAAGTCCCCCTGCACCTTGCACTAAGGGCTCTATAATAACACCGGCAATCGTATGTTTTAATTGTTCTAATAACGCTTCAAACTCAGCAAAACCATACTCGCCACTTGGAAGCTTCATCGAATATTGCCTAGGCATATATTCATGAAATAACTTATGCATACCTTTTTCTGGGTCACATAATGACATGCACCCCATTGTGTCACCATGATAAGCATTTTCAAAGGTAACAAATTTACTACGATGTTTAATTCCTTTGTTACGCCAATATTGCACTGCAATTTTTAATGCAGTTTCCACTGCAGTTGACCCTGAATCTGTCAAAAACACTTTATCCATCTTCGTCATATCAGCCAAGCGTTTGCATAAAAGTGCCGCTGGCTGGTGAAGGTTTCCTGCAATCATAACATGTGGCATCACATCTAGCTGCTTGTGCATCGCCTGAATAATATGCGGATGATTATATCCATGGCACGCAGTCCACCACGATGCCACACCATCTACAAGCTTGCGGCCATCATCTAAAATAATTTCACACCCCTTCGTTCCTGAAACAGCTAGAGGCTCAGGTGCAATACTACTTTGCGTGTATGGCGGCCAAAGATGCCGCTTCCCTATATTGGTCCAGTGCCCTTTAGGAACTGGCACAGCTTTTTTCTTTGCAGGAGACTTCTTGTTCATGGCCTTGAGTTGTCATTCCAAGTCGGGTTAATAGTTTTATATCATCAGGTTTTTCATTATTGGGTGCTGTAAGCAATTTTTCTCCATAAAAAATGGAATTTGCTCCAGCAAAGAAACACAACGCTTGCATTGTATCTGACATTGTTTCTCTGCCTGCAGATAAACGTACATAAGACCTTGGCATCATAATTCTAGCAACGGCAATCGCACGAATAAAATCCAAGTCATCCACTTGTTCTTTCTTTTCAAAAGGTGTGCCTTTGGATGGAACTAATCGATTAATCGGCACTGACTGAGGATGTTGCTTCAAATTCGCTAATGTCATCAGCATGGATGCCCTATCATCAACGGACTCTCCCATTCCCACAATACCGCCACAGCAAGTCTTTAAACCGGCTTCTTGAATGTTTTCCAGCGTATCCAACCGATCCTGAAAAGTACGCGTGGTAATAATGTTGTTATAATAATCTTCTGAGGTATCAATATTATGGTTATAATAATCCAATCCAGCATCTTTTAACTGGGATAGCTGTTCGGTCTTGGCCATACCAAGGGTCATGCATGTTTCTAATCCCAAATCCTTAACCGCAGATACCACTTCTTTCATTTGTGGCAAATTACGGTCATTAAGATTTCGCCATGCGGCTCCCATACAAAAACGTGACGCCCCTGCATCTTTAGCAGCCTGAGCAGCATTCACTATTTCTTGAGTATCAACCAATGCCTCTTTCTCTACATCTGTTTGATAATGTGCAGACTGAGGGCAATATTTACAATCTTCAGGACATGATCCAGTCTTTATACTCATCAACGTACTTAATTGAACTTCATTTGGATCAAAGTACTTACGGTGTATAGAAGCAGACTCAAACAGCAAATCGTTAAACGGCTTATTGAATAATTGTTCAACTTCTTCTTTGCGCCAATTATGACGAATCTCATCCTTTATTTGCGTAATAGACATGACTTGGTTATATATACCTTCTAAAATATTCAAAATAGTGCCCTTTATAGCAGCATTGCAACCAAATAAAAGTGTTAAATCATGAAAACTCTGGAAGCTGAACTTGGCGAACGCCTGCAGCTAGCGGAAAATCGCACACAGAAACGAACATTAACAAGCCATGACAACCTTCTGTCATTTGGTGATAATGACTATTTTAACCTATCTCAACACCCTGATGTTATTTTAGCTAGCACACAAAATGAGCATATAGCTCGATCTTCACGATTGCTAGACGGCAACCATCCTGCATATACGGCCCTAGAGTCATTACTTAGTCACTATAAAAAAACAGAATCTGCACTTGTGTTTGGCAGTGGCTACTTGGCCACCTTAGGGGTTATTACGAGCATAGCAGGGCCAGGTGATCTCATATTGGCCGATAAACAAATTCATGCATGTGCTATTGATGCAATGCGTCTTTGTGGGGCAACATTTAAACGCTTTTCTCATAACAACGCTTCTGCTTGCGAACATTTACTCTCTAAATACCGTAAATCTTATAAACATTGCTTCATCTTAACCGAAACCATTTTTAGTATGGATGGTGATGTCGCACCACTGGATGAACTATTTTCTTTAGCTAACAACCATGATTGCATACTGATCACCGATGATGCACACGGAATTGGCATAACAGACAACCACATGCAACAGCATAAAGCACATATTCAAATTGGCACTATGTCAAAAGGACTTGGAAGCTATGGCGGATATGTTTGTGCGCCTAAATACGTTATTGATTATCTTATAAATCACGCACGAAGTTTTATATTTTCTACATCCCTGCCCTATAGTGTTATTGCTGGAGCACTCAAGGCACTTGAATTACTCATAGCAAACCCTCAATGGCCCAAAGAACTGCTAACAAAAGCCCAATATCTTGGAGATCTACTTGAAATTGATCATGTTCAATCACCTATTATTCCATATATTGTTAATCAAAACGACACAGCCTTGGCATTAAGTAAAGCGTTGTTAAAACATGGAATATACGTACCGGCAATTCGACCACCAACGGTACCTTCTAATACAGCTAGATTACGTATTAGTGTTTCACTCAGGCATACGGATGATGACATAATGTTACTGTGCAACACCCTTAAACAATTGCGAGCAACATTATGAATAATAAGCATAATACTCTCACATGCAGTGGCTGGGGAATGATGCCATCATCGCTTGATGCGCTTGTTACATCATCTAACAATATAAACTACATGGCTCACCGGTCATATAATGCACTGCTCAATAGTCTTCCAGAAAACACACATTATGATACTGCAATAGGATGGAGCCTGGGTGGGCAGATATTATTGCGTTTAATTTCTGATCACAAAATCACATGCAATACTCTCATTTTATTTGCCACACCATACCAATATGTAGCAAATGATAACTTCAAACATGCCACTGCAATTGATGATTTCTCTCATTTTGCTAAGCAACTATCCGCCAACCCACAAAAGTTGCTACATCGATTCTCAATGTTAGTTGCAAAAGGCCACCATAACGCTAAGGATATTATTAAACAGCTTAAACCAGCACACCAACAACTTTATCCACATTTAGAGTATTGGCTAAAACAATTAGGTTGCTTTTCTTGCGATCAACTTACCTCTTTTAGTAATGAAAATATCACCACTGTTCACATTATACATGGAACAAACGATATAGTTGTTCCATTTGAACAAGCCACATCATTAGCAAGCTTATTTGATACTGCAACCATTCATTCTATTGAATCATGTGGTCACGCTCCCCATCTTGTCTCATCTGAACTTACAGCTTCACTTATATTATGACGTATTTTGCTCCTAACGATCACATTGGCATTCAAACACAGTTCAGTCGTGCTGCTGCAATGTACGACAACCACTGCCAAATTGGTAAAAAAGTCATCCAACAGAACATTGCATATCTGTTACCAACATGCACCAATATGTCTGAGGTAACTATTCTTGATCTTGGCTGTGGCACAGGACTGTTTGCCAAAGAAATTCAACACCATTTGAATACCGCAACAATCTATCAATGTGATATAGCGCCCTCTATGGCATCAGAGGCATTCAATCACAACACCAATACCTTTATCGCAGACATACACCAACTTCCGATTAGAAAAGAGTCTTTTACACATCTTGTATCGCATATGGCACTTCAATGGACCCATTTATCCGAAGAATTATTTACACAACTTAATTCCTATTTAAAACCAGGCGGCCACGCCCTATTTGCATTTCCAACTCAAGGAACATTGCATGAATTATCCGAAAGCTTTGAAGCCATCGGCCTAAAACCTCCTGTAAACAATTTCATTAGCAATCAAAAACTTACATCGCTATTTTCATGTATTAACACCATACCAACCATTTCTGAGCATCACTATACAAGCCATCATGCCGATATTATTGACTTAATGAGACACTTTAAATCCCTGGGCGCAAATCATTTATATACACCCTCTGGGAATATGCTTACTAAACAGAAGCTTGGAAAAGCAAATTCCTACTACATCAACCGTTATGGTAATAATAAGACGATAAACGCAAGCTGGAATATTAGCTTTGTACAATGGAGAAAAGCCCAATGACAAAACGTATTTTTATAGGTGGAATTCATACTAACATTGGTAAGACCTTTATTACATGCAAACTACTTGAATACTACAACAAAACCACATCACGCGCACTGGGACTAAAACCGGTTATTAGTGGATTTGATACAACAAATCCGCAAGAAAGTGATAGCTACCAACTGATCACTTCACAAGCACTACCTTATAATGACAGCACTCTGAATTTAGTATCTCCATGGCGATTAACAGAACCGTTATCACCCGATATTGCAGCCAGAAAAGAAAATATCATATTACCTTCAGATGAAATCATTCAGTATTGCCTCAACCCTACAGTCAATAATCCAGACATCGAGTATATATTTATTGAGGGCGTAGGAGGAATCATGGTACCATTAACTAACAACTTTACATGGTTGGATCTGATGGTTGCCAGCAAACCTGATGGATTAATATTAGTCTCAGGAAGTTATCTTGGAAGCATTAACCATACACTTCTAACATACCACACTCTCATTTCATCTAAAATTCCTGTTACAGCAATCATTCTAAACGAAAGTGATGTAGATAGTGTTGATATGACCGATACCGCTCAAACACTTAAAAATTTCTGCTCCTGCCCCATTTTGCTATGTTACCGCAATGACAACTATGGTACTACTATTGAAGAGCTAAGCAATATACTTATGCAATGCATCAACAACTAGCTCGCTATTATCTTTAGCTTTCTTGTATATGTCATGGGTGGAGTTATCAATACTCTTTTTAGCGCCTGTTTCCTCTAAAATCCTGGCAAATTCTGACAATTTCATAGCCCCAAGCTGAGCACTCGAAGACTTTAAAGGATGAGCACTGACACGAAGTTTGTCAGGATCATTTGTTTCAAGAGCAACCTCTATCTGTTCTAATAATTCATCAACGCTACGAATATAGGATTCAATCATACGATCAAAATTATCTCCAGTGAAATTCTTAAGATTATCTAACACATCAGTATCAATAACTATACTGCCATCTGCAGACTCTTTCTTATCATCAGAAGCCGCATGAGTAACAACCTCAGAAACATCTTCTTTACTAACTTCATCTTCTTTACTAACCGGACCTTCTTCAAGCAATTGCTCCGAATGCTTAACCCATTTAACAAGCTTTACACGTAAAGCTTCAACTGTTACTGGCTTTGCAACATAATCATCCATTCCTGATTCTAAACATTTCTCTCGATCACCCTTCATCGCATTTGCCGTCAGAGCAACAATCGGCCTGTCTTTTAATAACTTTTCTTCCATGCGTTTTTTAAGCTTACCAGCCAGTTCATAGCCATCCATGATTGGCATTTGACAATCAATAAAGTGAATATCAAAACTATTTCCTTGTTCATATTGTTCTTCAATTATTGTCAAAGCCTCTTTACCATCAGATGCCTCAACAACATCACATTTCATTTTTTCAAGCATTGCTCGAGCAACTTCACGATTTACAACATTATCATCTGCTATCAGTACTTTAACACCTTTGAAGTTACTTCTATCGTTATTTTGGTGTGATTTAGCAATTACAGACGAAGTAACAAATGGAGGCGAAACTTTCTTTTCTCGTGCAAAACATACTGCTGATAATGCATTAGCAATATCGTATGTTTTTAGAGGTTTCTTCAGATATCCAGAAAAACCTATATTTATAAGCTTGGTCTCTTCATCTTCTTTGGGGTCAGAGCTGATTAAAAATAAAATCGTATCTTTTAGCTCTTCACTTTGCTTAATTTTTCTTCCTAATTCTTCTCCATTAGAAGTAGGTAATATATAATCTAATATCGCAAAGTCATATGGGCTTCCTTCCTTAGAAGCTTCAAGCATCATATCAAATGCTTCATCAGCGTTTGAAGTACCATCAGCCGTTAATTTCATTTTTCTCAACTGCTCTTGAATGATGGTACGAACAAATGCACTATCATCAACAACCATTACTTTTTTACCCGTCAACTCATGATACGATAACTGGTTTGAGCTGTATATGTCATCTGCTGCAATTTTAGATCCAGGCTTTACAATAATGGTAGACGTAAATACCGAACCCACCCCCTCTTCTGAAGTTACAACAATATCTCCTCCCATCATAATAGAAAGTGTTTGAGATATACTTAACCCTAATCCAGTACCGCCAAATTTCCGTGTAACAGACGCATCAGTTTGAGTAAACTGTTCAAATATCGTATCAACTTTATCTGCAGGAATACCAATGCCTGTATCATGTATTGCCAGACTTAGGCCAATTTCACCATCTTTAGAAATATCTGGTGCATTCTTCACTTCTATTAGAACATGTCCCTTTTCAGTGAACTTAATAGCATTGCCTGTTAAATTAATAATAATCTGACGTATTCTTCCTGGATCACCAATAATATAACGCTCCACAGCAGGATCGATCTTACTGATAATATCAATGCCCTTTTCTTGTCCTTTCACCAACATCAATTCGGTTACATCATCAACGAGCTGATAAAGATCAAATGAAATCTCCTCTAATTCCATTTTTCCAGATTCAATTTTTGAGATATCTAAAATATCATTAATAATTGATAGAAGAGCTTTACCAGAGTTGATAATCGTTTTTAATTTCTTTTTTTGTTCTTCATCAAGGCGACTATCCATCAATAATTCTGACATCCCCATGATACCATTCATAGGAGTACGTATCTCATGACTCATATTTGCTAAAAACGCACTTTTCATTTGGTTAGCAGATTCAGCTTCAGCTTTAGCTCCATCCAATTCAAAAGTTTTCCATTCCAATTCTTCAGAATAATTTGCCAACTTTTCCTTTGCGGACTGTAATTCATCAACCGCACATTCAAGCTTCTGAGATAAAATAGTGGCAACCTCATCTACTGGCTGATTATTAATGGCAGAGTCAACTGTATCATCAAACCTACTGATTGACTCAACAAATGGATTTAATAATAACTTTAGGCTTTTTTTAGATGCACGATTATACATGTAAACAAATGCTATAAACACACCTAAAAGCAATACTAAACTTAATCCCGCAACAAGGTAAATATTTGATACATATTTATCGACATATCCATGATCAAAGTTAACAACCACATAACCTGCAGAGCTTGGGGCTTGATATATATGATAATGGTTTTCATCCTTGTTCCAACTTGTCATCCAAACAACTTCGCTGTCTGAAGATCTTTCCAATAACTTAATAACACCTACCTCATACACCATAGATTCTTTAGTAGACTTAAGATTCCGGGGTACAACTTCTTTTAAATTATAGTCATTATCATACCAACGCATGTAATTAAAACTTGGATTCTTTATAATACTACTTAAAGTACTTTCCAAATCAACCAACACAGCATCATTACTCGAGTGTTTAATATAATCTTTTATTTGAATTAAGGAATACTTGCGACTATCTTCCATTGAGCTGTGGTAATTTGACACAAAAGAATTAACCACCCTCAACCAGCTAAAGGCGACCAAAACTAAAAGCACTGCGCTTCCTATAATTATCGTAGAACGATAATTCTTCATCCAATTACTCATTTAACTAAAGATATGTATTATCCATCATACCTATATTAAACAAGATATCTTAAGGAAAGGTTAAGAAGCATTCGAGAACTCTATATGGCGGCTCTACTTCAAAAATGGTCGGAGCGATAGGATTCGAACCTACGACCCCCTGGTCCCAAACCAGAAGGTTATGCATTTCATCAATTTTCATTGACATAGATTCTCTTTGATATATCAATACGTACAGCTTAATTGCTCTTGTATCACTATTAATTGATATTTACTGTTTTTAACCTAGATTGCGGCACCAGTGCGGCACCAGAGTATTAGGATGACCAAAGAGATAAACTTCACTAAAGCTTCAATTACTTCCATAAAACCTCCTAGTAAGGGGCGGCTGTATTACAGAGATATTAAAGAAAAAGGCCTATCCCTCTATATTACCTCCAATGGAACTGTAACTTACTTTGTACGCAAACGTGTTAACGGCAAAGATGAACGTATTATTTTGGGACGCTTCCCAGAGATGACAGTTGAAAAGGCCAGGAAAGGAGCGCTTGTTGCAAAAGCAGAAGTTGCAAAAGGAAACAACCCAAATCACGAAAAGCAAAAAATCCGTAACGACTTCACATTCAAACAACTATTTGACCGCTATATCGAAGAGTATGCCAAGCTTCATACAAGAACCTGGAAGCAGGACGTTGATGATATAAATCGAAATGTAAGCCACTGGTTTAATAGGAAGATTTCCAGTATTAGCACAGAAGAAATACGAAAACTCCATTCTACATTTGGCAGGGATAGAGGAATATATGGAGCAAATCGTTTGTACGAACGTATCAGGGCAATATACAACAAAGCAATTGAGTGGGGATGGGATGGTGTTAATCCTGCTAATAATATTAAAAAGTTTAAAGAAAAATCTAGAGCCCGATTCTTACAAGCCGATGAACTTCCTCGTTTCTTTAAAGCTCTGAGCGAGGAGCAAAGTACTATTGCCAGAGACTATATTTGGATCTCACTCCTTACAGGAGCAAGAAGGGCAAATGTATTGGCAATGAGATGGAAAGATATAAACTTGAACAAAGGAACTTGGACCATTCAAGCCGAAGAATCAAAAAATCAAGAACCAATGACTATCCCACTGGCTGGACAAGCATTAGATATCTTGAAGCAACGACTTAAAGAAATAGATACAAAAGATACACCTTTTGTATTTCCTGGTACTGGCATTAAAGGACACCTTGCAGACCCAAAAAAAGCATGGAAACGCATACTTAAACGAGCAGAAATTGAAGATTTAAGGATTCATGATTTACGAAGAACCCTGGGAAGCTGGCAAGCAGCAACAGGAGCAAACAGCTTCATCATTGGCAAATCTTTAGGTCACAAGAGCCCACAGGCAACGTCTATCTATGCTCGCCTAGACCTTGATCCTGTTAGAGAGTCAATGGAGAGGGCAACTGAGGCAATGTTGTCGACAATAAGTCAAAATGATACAAAGTAAGGAGACACCATGCCAAACATTAAACAAAAGAAACCAGACTTTAAAATAACCACCTCATACAAATCTCTCCTAGTGAATTTGAAAGAAAAGGTAAGAAGTTCGCAAATTAAGGCAGCTTTATCGGTAAATTCTCAACTGATAACTATGTACTGGGAGCTTGGGCGCGATATTGTACAGCAACAAGAACAATATATGTGGGGAAGTGATTTTATTAATCAGCTATCAAAAGACCTATCTAGAGAATTTCCTGAAATGAAAGGTTTTTCAAGAGCAAATCTATATAATGTTAAGAAGTTTTTTTTATTTTACCGTACAAATGAAAAAGTCCAACAACTTGTTGGACAAATTCCGTGGGGGCATAACTTATTGATTATTGAGAAGATTAAGGACACTGATCAAGCTATATGGTATATCCAGCAAACCATAGAAAATGGCTGGTCTCGTAATGTGTTATCATTGCAAATCAAGTCCAAATTATACGAAAGACAAGCAAGTACAGAGCCTGGAAAGGTAACAAACTTTGCTAACTTACTACCTAAGGATCAATCTGACTTAGCAGAAAATATCTTAAAAGACCCATATGTGTTTGATTTTCTAGATCTTAGCAAAGAAGCCAGTGAACGCGAGATTGAAGGAAAACTAACAGATCATATCAAAGATTTTTTATTAGAGCTGGGAACAGGCTTTGCATTTATGGGAACGCAGTATCATCTAGAGGTAGGTGGTGATGATTTCTATATCGATATGCTGTTTTACCACGTTAAGCTAAGAAGCTATGTCGTGATTGAGCTAAAGACTACTAAGTTTAAGCCAGAATATGCCGGAAAACTGAACTTCTACCTATCTGTTGTTGATGATTTGGTAAAAGCGCCGGAAGATAACCCAACCATAGGACTGTTGCTATGCCAGGATAAAAATAAGCTAGTAGCAGAATATTCGTTAAAGGATTTAAATAAACCAATAGGAGTGTCTGGGTACCAGTTGACTGAAACAATTCCTAAAGAGTTAATATCTAGTTTGCCAACAATTGAAAAAATTGAAGAAGAATTTAATGAGAGGGTTGAAGCATATGAATAGCTTGATGTGTTTGTACAATGTGAATGCTAAAACTTATACTATCGAATCTAAGTATAAAGAAATCCTCGAAGAAGATCCTGAAATTTCTCAAGTAACATCTTATTACGAAAACCAGAGAGATGAATATCTAGAAGAAATATTTAAACTTCAAGTTGGAAAAAAATCTAATAACGAATGTATAGATAACTACTTATCGGAACGCGATGGTGAAATAGAAACAATAGAATTATCGCTTAAGAGATGTAACAACAATATTAAAGAATATAGAAAAATCCCATATGACTATATAAGAGAAGAATTAATTAAACATAAGCTTGTCGGATTCGGTTTTATATACCCCATCAAACAGTCTAGTAAATTAGAAGTTATACCCTCAGATCTTTGGCATATATTACATTTTGACATGGACAAGAATGAGGTTTTCTCAGACCCAGTACGCTATAGGGGTGTACTTTTTCAGTATGCAGAATATATTCCAAGAGACACTATGTTACAACTGATTCCCGGAAACTCTAAAGATAAGGTGAGCATGTGTTCAGAATATTATATCTCTCCATATTTAAAGTTGATGAATTGTGCAATTGATCATTTTAAGTTAGATGTAAATAATATTCCTACAAAAAAAGAAATAGTCTCATGGCTAGAAGAAAATTCTTATGATTATGGCCTTGAGAAATTATCCGATCGCATTATACAATCAATGGCAACATTACTACGGCCACCAGAATCTCAAAAAGGTGGCTATAGTCATAGAAAAAAAGAAGGGTGACACCCAAAAATTTCTTGAAGTAATTTTTCTAGCAAAAACCTGGCTTTTTAGGAGGGTGGAACGGTGCACCCCCAGCTTTTGCACCCTGTCAATGTTATAAGGTTTCTCTATTCATGATTATATTCGCATCAATATGAATATTAATAAACATGAAAGGAACTGCCTAATGTTAAATAACATTACCCAATTATCCCAAGATAAGCTTCTCACACGAAAAGAAGCTGCGGCATTCTTAGGCATAGGAGAACACACGCTTGCCGTATGGGCCTGCACCAAAAGATATAACCTTCCTTATGTAAAAGTAGGACGGCTTGTTAAGTATCGATATAGCGACTTACAAGCTTTTTTAGAATCACGAACAAACTACGCATAGGGAGTAAAAATCATGACCAAAAAAGAAAACGGCTCCATCCGCAAAAACGAAGCCGATCAAAAAAATGGTACAATCAAAACTAACTTACAAATGAATCAACAGCAAGAAATAAAAAAACAAAGGCCAGGTTCAAATCAGGAACAAAAGTTAAATGAAGATAAATTTAGCATTTATCACACACTAGGCTGGTCTGTTCATCCACTTAAATATAAAGGCAAAGAGCCAATTGGAAAATGGAAACGTTACCAGAATAAATTACCAACTGGTAAGGAATGTAAAAGCTGGGATACCTCTAGTGCTAATGTAGGTATAGTTACAGGACCCATATCGAGCATATTTGTACTAGATATTGACGGAGAAGAAGGTGCTAAGAGCCTTAAAGAACTTGAAAGCAAACACTCTCCATTACCAAAAACTCCTACGGTAAAAACTGGCAAAGGAACCCATTATTATTTTAAGTACCCAGAAGGCATTACAATGCCTATTAAAAACCTATGTCGCAAGGGAGCAAATGGCGAAATACTTAACGGAATAGATTTAAGAGGCGATGGAGGTTATGTTGTGGCACCCCCTTCTGTGCATGAAAGTGGAAGTGTATATGCTTGGCAAACATCTCCTTGGAAACATAAAGTTTCTGATGCTCCTAACTGGCTACTCGATATTGTATTACCAACCCAAAAGGCATCACTTGATTTTAATGACATAAACACGGAGGAGGATTTAATAACATACAAAGACAAATCCTACATAGACACCGCTGTTGAAAAAGAGATCCAAAATCTTCTTTCTGCACAAGAAGGAAAACGTAATGACCAACTTAATAGAGCTGCGTTTTCATTGGGGCAGTTAATTGCCATGGGGGCTGATGAGCAAATTATTACATCTAAGTTAAAGCAAACGGCTTACCAAATTCACTTAGATAATGATGAGTCCTTGCAAACCATTAATAGTGGTATCAATGCGGGAAAACAATGCCCCAGAAAGAAAAAAACAACTACGGACAGTGCTAATAATTCAGCGATTAAACCAGACTTTTTAGCAGTATCAGTCGATTTTAATTGCGCTCTTAACACGATACGAAGCTTTGGCAAAGGAAACTTAATATACGCATACAATAAATCATGGCTTTGGGACAACTCAGGTGTTTGGAAACAAATTGATGAGCGAGTTATAAGAAAGCAAATACATAATGTAGGGCTTAATATTCGTAAAATGTCAAAAACCTTTGTAAACTCAGTATGTGATATGGTAAATACAGAGACATCCATACCAGATGAACGGTTCGAGGTTAAAGATCTAAACGTTATCAATTGCAAAAATGGTGAATTACACTTTAACGATGGAAAGTGGGAATTAAAACCTCACAAAAAAGAACATTACCATAAATCTCAAATTGAAGTTGATTACAACCCAAGTGCAGAGGCACCTCGTTTTTGGAAGTTCCTAAATGAAATATTTGCCCAAGATGAAGATTGCTGCGACAAAGCAATGTCACTATTGGAGATGATGGGATACTCTATGTTACGTCACTGCGATTATGAAAAATTTGTTATTCTTATTGGCAACGGGGCTAATGGTAAGTCAGTTTTTTTGAAAATACTTACCACCTTACTTGGTCGCAAATATGTTTCTGCTGTCTGTCCTTCACAATTTGACAATCGATTTCAACGTGCTCATCTGCATGGTAAACTAGCAAACATTGTAAGTGAGCTTAGTGAAGGAGGAGAGTTAGCTGAGGCTACATTAAAAGCAATTGTTAGCGGAGAGGTCATCACCGCAGAGCATAAACATAGGCCTCCCTTTGAATTTCAACCTTATTGTACTTGCTGGTTTGGTACCAATCATATGCCACATACAAGAGATTTTTCTAATGCAGTATTCAGACGGGCTATTATTCTAACGTTCAATCAAAGGTTTGAAGGAAAGAATTTTGACCCTCATTTGTCAGATACTCTTATATCCGAGATTCCTGGGATTTTTAATATGGCGTTAGATGCCGTAGGTAAGGCAATAAAAAATAGCTCCTTCCGAGATCCAATATCAAGTATAGAAGCTAAGAGGCAATGGAAAACATCCTCCGACCAAGTGGCTCTGTTTATTGAAGAATATTGCACGCTTACACCAGATAACAAGCTACCCTCAGCAACTGTTTATTCAACTTACCAGTCGTGGGCAAAGGAGGCAGGTATTAACCGACTATTAAATAGAAAGAACTTTACCTTACGCCTGCAACGATATGGCATTGGGCCACACAAAGGTGCAGGAGGTAAAAGAATGCTATCTGGAATCGCAATCCTTGATAAAACATAACTTAGCCAATTTTATAATAAGTGGCGTTAGTGGCGGATGCTTTATACTTTATTGATATATCCTTCTTTTTTCATATAGCTAAAAACTATATGTAGTTACAGAATATAATAGGGTTATGCACGCCACTAACGCCACCTTTCGGGTCCTTCCTGGAGTTTAACCTTAACGGGTATCTTCTCCGCCCCATCTGGCTAGCGTCATAAACTTTCCTAACCGTTGACACAGTTGACATACTTAGTTTACAAAACAACTTGTACAAAGAACTGTCAATGGCATTGACACTGCAAGCCACAATAATTTCATAATAAAATCAATCCCTAGGATTCTCATGGTATACATCGCCAAGTTTTTTCTCGATATCGGCACCCTCATAATAGTAATGATGAGTTATATCGCCATCCATTTGTTCAAAGCGTTTATGTGGACATGGCCTATCTGAATCAAAAACACCTTGCTTATAGTATTTAAAAGAGTAATAGCCTGTACACGCTGCCGTTCCTACACTACCCAATATTAAAATGATAGAAGCAAACTTAAGCAAACCGGATGCTTCTTTACGAGCTTTGTAAAATAAAATTAATCCCGAGGTAAAAAGTGCCAGTTCAACTAAGAAAACCAGTTCAGCGAGAAACATTGTCATATCAACCTCCTATTGTTGCTAAATTAATGAGCCATGCGATGCCAATTACCTGCGGAAGAGTAATTAGCGGAAGGAAGAACGCTATCTTCCACGATTTCGTTGTGTCTTTTAGAATCATTATTTCTGTATAATCAGTTGAAACGCCCGTCATAAGGAATGCAAAACTGTTTCCAGGGGCCTTGGCACGGGTAAGGATATCAGCAGCAATTGGTGTTGACCCTTCCGAACATACTTCCATAATAGTTGCCACCAATACCGTTAAACCAAGCCCTGCAAGCGTTGGACCAAAATATGTTTGGAAACTATCGGCATCAACAAAAGCACGCACCGACCCTGCTAGCAATACACCAAATAAAATCCAGCGAATTACCATCCTTGATTCTAACAATCCATCACGAGCCATTTCCCATAAAAATTCTTTTGTATATTTGGTATTAGATAATCCTTTTTTTGCTTCACTCCAGAAACGAAAATCCTCTGGCAAATCAATCTTGTTGGGGTTACTAGGTAGCGTTCCACGATTAACTAACTTATCAAATATTAACCCTGTGATAATTGCTATACCCATAGATAAGATAATAAAACCAAGGGTCCAAGGCACGCCAATTAAGGCAATCAGTATAAGTGTTAGAGAGAATGAGTTCCACGGACTGGCAACTAGAAACGCCATAATCTGACCAATGCTCGCACCACGTTCATAGAGCTTAGCTCCAACCATTAAAATACCATGACTGCAAAGATCAAGCAAAACTCCACCCAATGTAGCGCGAAGAATTCCTCGAAGGCCACCACCGTCACCAAGAATTGAAATTACAAACTCACGTGGAATTCTAGAAAGAATTGCAACCATAAAGATGCCAATTGTAACACCCCACCAAATAGTATTCATTAGATCAAAAACCGACTCCGACAATATAGTCAGCCAATTTATATCAGCAAATTGCTCCGGAACTTGCCAATATGCAATATATAAAATAGAGACTGCCAGTAATGACCCTAAGAGTATATAATCCTTTTTGCCTTTTTTAGTGTGACAGCTACTTGTGTTTTGATGGTAGGAGTGTTCCATGAATGTTCCTTAGTTCTTATGAATTTAATCGCAAGAAAATTCTCTCGCCTATGAAAATGAATGTCATGCCTATTGCAGCTGCATAAATAACCATCATGTCAGTTTGTGCCTTTACCATTAAAAATGCACCTAGTACTACAATATCAAAAATTATTGCTAAAATTAGAATGAAAGAACTAGCATTAATGTCTTTACGCAAATAACGAAACACCCCCCAATGTACAGCTATGTCCATTGTGATATAAAAAATTGCACCAAGAGATGCAATGCGACTCAAATCAAAGAATATGGTTAAAAATATGGCAGCAGTAACAGTATATACTAAGGTATGCTTTTGAATATCTCCAGGCATTCCAAAATGACTGTGCGGCACTAATTTCATATCGGTTAGCATGGCAAGCATGCGTGATACGGCAAACACACTAGCTATTACACCTGATATAGTGGCTACAATAGCAATACCAACGGTAAACCATAAACCGTAATCTCCAAGTGCCGGACGAGCAGCTTGTGCCAATGCATAGTCCTTTGCTGCAATAATTTCTGATATACTTAGATTTCCCGCTACAGCCAAGGCAACTAAAGAATAAATAACTACACATATAGCAATGGAGATAACAATGGCACGTCCAACATTGCGATGCGGCTCAACAATTTCTGACCCGCTGTTGGTAATGGTGGTAAAACCCTTATAGGCTAAGATAGCTAATGCCATTGCTGCCAAGAATCCTGTAATAGAAGTTTCTTTCACTGCCGTTTCCGTTATTTCAAACTGGAAATCAGCAAGCCACAATCCACCAGCAGCAAAAAGTAAAATGCCACCAATTTTGATAAACGCCATTAGAAGGGAAAAGAAGCCAATCATGCGATTACCAGATATATTAATCAGAAAAGCAAATACTAGTACAGCTACACCTAATGCTGTTACAACCCAGCTACTTGGTTCTATATCAAACAATTGCACGCTATAAGTGCCGAATGTACGAGCGACCAAACTTTCATTAATTACCATTGAAAAATACATGAGCAACGCACTTGCAGCAGTCATTACCCCTCGACCATAGGCTTTTTCTAGGAACATTCCAATGCCACCAGCAGATGGGTACGCATTGGACATCTTTACATAAGAATAAGCACTAAAAGCTGTTACTATTGCAGCAGCGATAAAGACAATAGGAAATAATGATCCTGCAAGCTCGGCAATTTGCCCTGTCAGCGCCAATATGCCGGCGCCAATCATTACACCTGTACCCATAGACACAGCGCCCACAAGCGTTAGACTATTCTTTTTATAATTTACCGATCTCCCATGATTTGAATGATCCATTGTTACCCCTGTTGATCAGTTTCGTTTTCCGATGAAGCTTCTTTTTTTTCTTCGTTCTTTGCCTCACGCCCGGAAGCGCAATCACACCAATATTGCTTCTGTGTATTTTCTTGTTCTTGCGTCATTATGCTGCTCTCTGATTTTTATTAAAAACTGTATCCCATTTAGGTATGAAAGCAGGTACATGTGCGGCATAATCATCCCAAGCCTTACCAAATCTTTTTTGGGACTCTTTCTCTTCAAATTTAGCTAATCTCCAGTACATAATGACCAGAATCGGAAACATTGCTACCGTTAAAATGGTTGGCCATTGCAATAAGAAACCGAACATAATGGCAACAAAACCAATATATTGCGGGTGGCGTATTTTTGCATACAAACCTGTGACAGCCAATTTACCGGCTTTCTGAGCTTTGTATAAAACACTCCACGCCTTGGAGAGCATAATAAAGCCAAATCCTATAAAGACAAAACTGGCAAGGTGTAATGGATCAAAATGTGCATTACCTTCAAAGCCAAAAATTGTATGTAAGAGATGCCCATTTTCATGAGCAAAGAAATCTACTTCAGGGTATCTTGTAGTCAACCAGCCTGAAAATATATAAATAGTCAGAGGAAATCCATACATCTCAACAAACAAGGCTACTATAAAAGCTGAAAATGCGCTAAATGACCGCCAATCACGCTTTGTTTGCGGTTTAAAAAAACTGAACGCAAACATAATAAAAATGGCTGAATTTAGTATAACCAAAGTCCATAAGCCGTAAGACGAAGTTGCTTCATGTTCCATCACTTATCCTCTTCATCTTTGTTATTATGTCCATCATGACCTCCGTGGCCACCATGCATAAACAAATGCATCGCAGGACAAAGTAATACAATTAGCCAAATCCAATTATCTCCTATATGAGCGGCATGCTCTCGGATAAGGAAATAGCCACCAATTACTAAAAAGACTATTAAAGTTATACCACCCGGTGTCTTCCAGAAACTGACTTCATTTTCTGGCCTATGGTAATGTTCGTGATCATGTTGCATTAACTAATCTCCTTATACATTGCTAATGTTTGTGATTGTGATCGTTACTATCTTTATCACTGCCTTTATTACTCATCATGCTTTTCATTTTCTTCATATTATGCTGCATTTTTCTCATATACTCGTGCATCTGTTTCATGTCTCCGTGCATTTTCCGCATATGTTCTTTCATTTCAGGGGTATCCATCATCTTCATCATGTTACCCATATCACCCTTCATCATTTCCATATCCCTCATCATACCACCCATGCCACCTTGCATTTCCTTCATTTTGTCAGCAAAAGGACATTTTCCCCCTGGAATACATATGCCATCTTTTGCTACATGCTCTCCATGATTTGTCGAAATATGATTTTTATCATGGCTGGGTCCAGCATAACCAATAGTGGACTGTGCAAGCACGAAAGCAACCAGTAAAGTTTTTGCTATAGTTCTCATTTTACAATCTCCTAAATAGACAGTTTGTTACTATTTTCCTTTTACGCAGCAAGATTACCTATCCCTCAAAATTATTTTTAATTTTTATTGCTTGGATAAAGATAGTCCAATATCGGACATTCCATAACGTGGACATTACCTGGACATTGTTCCGCCAGACCTTCCAATACCTTTTTAATTTTATCCAGTTCTGATATCTTATTTTGAAATTCATTTATTTTTGACTGTGCAATTTTTAAAACATCATCAGCCATAGCTAAGTTAGAGACTCTCAACTCTAAAAGTTTTCTTATTTCATAAAGTGAGAATCCAAGCCTTTGTGCATTCTTGATAAATTTCACACGTCTTATACTTTCTGGATCATAGAAACGGTAACCTGAATTAGTACGGCCCTCGGGGCTTACTAAATTTACACGTTCGTAATAGCGAATAGTGTCTGTTTTGACATCACAACTCTTTGCAAGCCTACCAATTGTTATCTTTTCCATAACTGATATCCTTAATTCAGAATTGCACCCTACACGTTGGACTTAGGTGCAGGGTCAAGTTGTTTTTTTACTTATTTCCATAAATATATTTTTTTCCAAACAGTTAGTGGGTATGTCCGCCATCCTTATGCTCTTCTTCTTCACCATAATATGAATCTTGATACTCATTAGACTCTGAAGAAGCATTGCCATGATCATCATCTTCACCGTGTGAGTGATTGCCATGACCACCATCCTCACTTATTTGTGGTAGGGACATCACGCCAAGGCCATAGCGATAAACTGCTTCGCCACCTTTATATCCTGTTACTGCTAGCAAAATTGCTGCAACAGCTACGGTTAATAAAAATAATTTGCTAACTTTTAATGTTTTGCAATTTGAAATAAATGACCATATCGTAACAACTCCAAATAAAGCCGCTGTTGCAAATGCCCAATTTTTATGGTCAGTCATTGCAGCATGAGAAGGGCCATCATGAGCAACAGTATTGTAAGCCTCCCATCCAACTATGAGAGTGAGAACAGTAATAGCAGCTCCAATCCATAGATTGACATGAGCAACTTTTAACAAGGTTTCTCCCCAGGATTTTTTTGAAAAGATGCTACCTACAAAAAATAATCCAGTAGAAGTGGCAAATAATGCAATCGTAAAATGCACTAAAATTGGATGCCAATTAGGTATAATCTCTATCATACCATTCCTCGTATTAGTTGTAGATACTACTAATACGAATGAGAAAGCATTATCCCTCAAAAATATTTTACTTAGGATTGTTTGGCTTTTTCTCTATGAAACAATCTATACAAAGCAGGAAGTACCAACAATGTAAGAGCCGTAGACGATATAATCCCACCAATAACTACGGTTGCCAGCGGTCTTTGCACTTCTGCTCCCGCTCCGGTGTTAAGTGCCATAGGGACAAAACCAAGGCTGGCAACTAATGCTGTCATGAGGATTGGCCGAAGCCTTGTTAATGCACCTTCAATGATAGATTCATCCAAACCCATTCCTTGTTGACGAAGGCTTTTGATAAATGAAACCATCACTACGCCATTTAATACGGCAACACCTGACAAGGCAATAAAGCCAACTCCGGCAGATATAGAAAGTGGAATATCACGTAGCCACAGGGATGCCACACCACCAGTTAAAGCAAGTGGTACGCCAGAGAATATCAATAATGCTTCACGTCCTGAACCGAAAGCCATAAACAAAAGCCCAATGATTAATAATAATGCTACAGGCACAACAATCATTAATCTTGATCGGGCTGAAATTAATTGCTCAAACGTACCGCCATAAGCTGTCCAATATCCCGCAGGAAGTTTTATCTTTTCCCTAACGGCTTCTTGTACATCTTCCACAAAACTTCCTAAATCACGACCACGCACATTGGAAGTTACCACAACGCGGCGTTTACCATTTTCACGGCTAATCTGGTTAGGGCCATAAGCAATTTCCAGTCTTGCTACTTCCTTCAATGGAACATAATCAGGGCGTGTGTCAGCACCTTCTTGTTCAGCCTGGGGAAGCGCTACAAACGAGCAACAGAAGCATTCCGTAAAGAAGTTTTTTATGACCATCTTGTTGGTGTATGCCAACGTGATTTAG
>MDSV01237795.1_pt1 | contig 25791 bp, 26 predicted proteins | sample 810851 | NCBI WGS metagenome assembly MDSV01 (sample SAMN05326640, study PRJNA326480) | marine metagenome | isolation source: seawater | place: Atlantic Ocean: North East | collected 2012
CCTGCCTTCATGAGGCGGATTTTCTTTGCTGCTGGTTTATTTCTTGACATATTCGAGCACCCTTTCAGATTCTTCGGATGGACGCACTACGGCGGCTCTTGGATTGTGATGCGAGCAACTGCTTGAGTTGGTCGTCAGACATTGGAGGTTGGAATTTACCTTGGGAGTGGAGTTGAACAATCGACTGTTTGATCGATGATGCACGTGCAGGCTTTGCTAGAGCAACTGTTGCGAGGCGAGAGCGTGCTTCGTTGGAAAGGAGCGTTCGCATTGCGCCATCGAGTTGTGCCGCCTCCATTTGCGCTTGTTGTGCCTTAACTTCAGCATCTGCTTGTTGAGATGCTTGAGCCTCGAGTTGTTGTTGGAGTGCGATGCGACGTTGTTCGCGGAGCAGAGCGAGTTCGTCATCTTGTGATGTCGACATGCTAACCACCCTCTTCACGTCCTGCTTCAGTACTTGGAAAGTCCTGGGTAGTGCTCGTCAGCTGCTTCTCGGCAGGAATGCGCTACGGCGTCGATCATCTTGTGGCCTGCTGCGGTGATACGTCGTCCAGCGTAGAGTTGAACGGTGCCTTCCTCAGTTTCGACGGTTCTGGTTGGAACCTTTTCAACCAAGCCTGATGCCTCGAGTTGTTGAAGAGCCGTGCGGATGATGTGGCGGGATGCGACACCTGGTGTGTTTGGAGCAGCGCCGTTGTCCTTTCGTCCACCGTAGGCTTGCGAGAGTTGAGTCACACCAATTGGACCTTCACGAGCAAGTTTGCGCATGAGGGCAGCGGAACGTAGGAACCACCAGTTTTCTTGACTTGGAGGGCGTTCTCGTGAAACACCAGTTTTGACGAATTCAGCCCAATCTGGGGTTTCAACAGCCTTTTCTTCAGCCAAGCGCGCAGCAAGTGCTGGGTTCAACAAATTAGCGGGGATATCATAGAGAGTCGTCATGACAATACACCAAGCAATTTGCCGACCTTACGCCCCTATATGAAGAGAGCGGGTCGACAGCACCCCCACATCTTCCGCACTGTCGCCTTTTTTACGTCGGTAAATATGAAAGACAAGGGTTGATGAAGGGCTTGGCTTTGGTATACACGATGAGAAAGGCTTTGGCTCAAAACCCGAACCTGTTGAGGACCCTGTTAGGCCTCTCCTTCACCCTCATTTTTATGCTTTCATATGCGGTGTACGGAGCTACCGTTTCCCCATCATATTACCTTTATGAAACAAATGCAGACATCACTGTCCACGAGGAGATCGAACCAACTCGTATCTATCAGGAAGATCAAAACCAAACGACATGGACTTGGTCAATTCCAGCTGACGGGACGAACCTGACATGGGTCAATTTGAGTGCCTTCGAATTGTCAAACGGCGCTGAAGTCCGACTCATCAACGGAGCTGGCCTCTACAGCCATCCACTGTTGGGAGCGGAGAATGCGGACGGTTTCAGTTGCCGTGAGTCGTGCCAGAAAAACAACAGCCACTCGCTGATTGCCGAGGACGGAGGCGATATCACCATCTATTCGTTAACGAGCACAGACCCAGCGCGGCGGTCCAACGGCACCGTGTATGCACAAACACCCGAAGGTGCTCTGATAAAAGCGCAACAAGCAATCGAGTACGAACACGCTCCATCCCTCATTCGAGTTGAAATTATCGAGGCTGGCAACAGGACAACCGAGCCTTCAATGACCATCGTCACCGTCAATGAAGCCTTCTCGAGGATCGCACCATTCTCGGTTGATGCTGCCACTGAGTTTTTGTGGGCATTAGCAGCAGTTGCTGGTTGCTTTTCGATGGTTTTGATCCCGTCGTTCACGGTCTATTGGGCTGCCAACGCAAAAGAAAAGCGTGATGCAGTGAAGCTCGCTGAGTCAGAGAACGAAATCAAAGATGCCCTCAACGATACCGACGATGAACTCGAAAAGTCTTGATGGACTAATGAGAAAAACGACCAACAATTCCCCGCCAGTTGCCTCATATACCTTGAAGCGGTGTAACGGCACGAGCGCCATGAAAAGAACACCTGCAACTCTGTTGGTTCTTCTTTTTGTGCTAAGCATGGCAACGCCAATGGTAAACCCGCTGCTTGATGGAAACGCAAGTTCAAACACCTCTGCTCGAGCGACCGGTGTCGATGTTACGGTCACAGAAGTTTCATTTTCTTACACCACGAGCAGTGATGAAGGAAAATATCGAATGTTTTCATCCAACCACCCCATCCCGTTGAACCGGCCAGCAGAACTGTATGTGGTCGACGCCGTGGTCGATGTGCCCATTTTCGGAGAAGTTACGGTCCAAAATTTGGGTACAAACCCCTCGGGAACGATTGATGTTATGCTCAAGATCCTCCATAATGAATATCAACAATTTGAGATGATTAACGTCACGCAGCAACTCTCTTCGTTAGGTGGCGGTGCTTCAAACAGCATTGGTTTCACCTTCACACCAACCTATTCGGGCAACCATTCACTCCAAGTGACCGGTGTATCGACAGTAAGCGATGATAACGCGGCAAACAATCAATTCAACCGCCATTTCACGGTTGCATCCCACTACTTCAATTGTGATGATCTGACTTTGTGGACAAATACAAATGAGTGGGGCGTCAATTCTGACACCTCACTTTCTCTTGGAAGCGCTTGCCATGTAGGAAACGGCGAGGTTTCGACGTATTCCCCATCGGCCATGAGCGTGCTCGAAACACCTGTCTTCGACATGTCTGATGCTGTCTCAAACCCACTGCGAACCAATGGAATATCCTTCTTTTACACCGGAAGTTCACAACCTGGGGACGAACTCAAGGTCTATGTCGACAACAACGCTGGTGGCTCAACACAATTGGCATCCATCGTTGGAACGGTCGACCAAGTGTTCATCGATGGGGCAAATTGGCAGACCTTTAGCGTGAACAATCAAGGTGCGACATCCCCACTTCTACCTGCACCTCCAAGTGCGTTTTCACCCGCCACAACATTCCGATTTGTGTTCAACACTGATGCCTCAGGAAACGACGTGGGCTTTTGGCTGGATGATATCGTCATCATGTACGATCAAAAGGTCAAGCCAATCGAATATGCCATTTCCTCTTCTGGTGTTTCAACATTGGGTTCCCTACCGGGCGAATGGGGTGCCGTAGGTGTCAGCCTCACCAATGATGGAAATATCTCGGATTACATCTTACCCTCCATCACCGGCCTACCGCAAGATTGGGAAGTTTACTTCGCCCACACAACTGGCGTTTCGATCAACGATCAAACTGGAATCCTTTTGGCTCCTGGTGAAACAAAAACCATCGAAGTGAAAATAAAGCCGGATGAAAACGCTACAACAGGTTTTGAGCAAATGAATTTTGTTGGCACTTCAAGCCAATACAGCACCGTCAACACCACCCTGCCAGTTCAGTTCCAAGTGCTCCCCGATCGAGAGCCATTCATCGTTCAACCAACCGTTCGCCCCGCTTGTCCTCCTGGCTATACTTGCCCGTTCGAAGTTGAAATTAGAAACATCGGAGACGCAACTGATGTTTTTGATTTAACGCTTGATTCGATGGCATTACCAAACGGTTGGAGTGTGCAATTTGCATGGACACAAGCGACATCGATTTTGGTGCGCCCGGATACCCCGGTGACGGTTGGCTTGAGTATGACCGTACCAGTTGGGGCCACACCGGACACAGTTGCCACATTCTCTCTACAAAGCCAATCTCAAAATAATTCTGCAAAGTCTCATTCCCTCCCAATCGATATCGCGGCCTCCATGATCAGTGAAGCAGAGGTTGGAATGACGTTTGCCCAAGGCGACAAGGACTGGCTCATCGATGCGGGGGAAACGAAGGAAGTGACCTTCACAATATGGAACAATGCTTCGAGGCAAGATATTTTTTCGATGGAAGTGCTTCATGATTCGAGTCAAACCTGGGTTATCGAACAACCAATGCGTCCTGATGCTGTGATCAATCCCGGAGCGACAACGACCTTCACTGCAAAAATCACCGCCCCGGCAACCGGTCAAGCAGGAGATAAAGCCCCAATCATCACACCCCAAATCACATCAGAAAGGAGCGGCATGACCATCGCCGGGGAAGCGTTTGATGAGATCCGAGTCAGAACAATCAGTGATTTGTCCATTGAACTGATCGAAACACCAATGAAATTGCGCCCCGGAACATCCAACAAAGTTCTCGTGGAAATCACAAACAATGGGAACGGGCCCGTAGAGGCAATGATTTCGGCACAAGATCTACCATCTGCATGGACAACTTGGTTTACGTTGAACGGAGAAAACCAAACTGGTTCGATTGCGCTAAGCGCCCCATATGACCTCGAGAACAACGCAACAGTTGAATTTTGGATTCTTGTTCCAAGTGAAGAGGCCGCCAGTGAAATTCACACTATTGCCCTTGTTGTCGACAGTGCACAAGGTTTGGAAGACTTGAATCCGAACAACAACGCAGTGACCTTTGACACGATTACTGCATCGGTAAAAATCCCGTCCCTGGTCGGCTCCAGCAGTTCACAATCAGCCACAGTAGGGGACACCGTGAGCATTAATTCAACCCTTACCAACATAGGTAACGCTGCAGATGACAGCATCATTGTGATTGCAACAGTTTCCTCCTCACCTCCGATACCGGACCTCATAGCCTTCTTTTCAACCGGGTTGAGCAGCACCTCCAAAGCCGTTGATGAAGCGACAACACTCATGTTGTTACCAAATCAGTCAACGGTGCTCACTGTGGATTTGATCTTGCCTGACGATATGCTGATCAACACCCGAATTGTTGTCTCCTTCCAAGTCATAGCCGGCTTGAATGCGGAAATGCAACCGTATGAATTGCAACATGACGCCCTGATTTTGGTGGATCAACAACGACGAATTGAGGCGGCGCTGAGCGCACCAACAACCATCATTCAGCCGACTGGTGTTGGCCTGCCTCTCTTCGTTAACATCACAAGCACATCCAGTCAGACAGAAGATGTGACGCTCAGTGCTGCGTTGCCAGAGCAATGGCAACTTGTGTGCAACGGTGTTCTCCTTGAACAGGATGGGCAAAACTTGTCCTTCAGCGCGGGCCATGTTACACCCCAACTCATGGATGTGCCCTGCACACTGCACCGTCTTGGTGGACCGCTCGAAGGAAAAATCACCTTCAGCATCACCAATGAAGATCAGACTCAATCTTGGCAAGATGGGCAAGTCTACATGTTTTCAGAACGAACAGCAGATGGGGCAAGCGTGACAACCGAGGTTGTCGCGGGTGGAGTTGCCGTGTTCCTTGGATTTGTTCTGCTCATGGTTCTGTTATTGCGCAACCGTTCCCCAGAGGAGGAGATGTTCAATGAGCAGAAGGAAGAGCCAGAGCATTTCATCGAGCAAGGCACTGCCACCATGCAGGGCCCACCCACCACTGCCGGGCCACCTGTGAGTCGTGAACCAGATCCAATCCTAACCGAACAAGATGGACCGCCTCTACCAGCTGAAGGATTGCCAAGCGGGTGGACTCAAGAACAATGGACCCATTACGGCCAGCAATACCTCGACCGAACCGAGGGACAAGCATGATACATCACCCACATGAGCGAGGCATATGACCACCTATCCAGCGCCATGGTATGGGCTTTGGGTGATGGTCATGTTTTTTGGTGTACTCACCTGGTTCCTACGTAATTTTACTGAGCGGGTCGAAGCAACAAGGCTCTCTGCATTGCTTGGTGTTGTGTCGATGTCGACACTTCTCGTATGGACATTATTAGAATTCTGAGGTGGACAATTGGATATCGTTGACAAAGGAAATCACACGTATTCTGGGACATACCCATGCAGAGTCCCAGTGTGGTGGGGTCGATACGGGGAGGCTGGTCGGCATCCGGACCTGCCAGGTGTCAGTGGTCGCAAAATCGTACTGCGTATTCCAAAGCGGTTTAGCCGATTTGAGAAGGTCCTCGCACGTCTGTTCAAGGCACCACGCGAAGTTCGTCGGCCCCTAGATGAAAAGAACAGCATGTTATGGGAACTGGCAAATGGACAGCGAACGTTCGAAGAAATTTGTGATCACATGAACGATGTCTTTCAGGAAGAGATTGCACCGGTCGTGGACCGAACTGCTAGTGGCATAGACGCACTAAAACGACGGAATCTAATGACGAACCTGTCGACTGTATTTGCTGACAAATGGGACATTCGACCGGGTCATACGCCTAAGCATCAAGAGCTTGGTGATCTCATGGACGGAATGAAAATTGATGTCACCCCTTTGGATGGCGATGGATCATTCACAGAAGAGGTTCAAGTCGTTCAACCGGACGACCAATCCGACTGACCTTGCCGTTGTCAAGCAAAGGCCGTTCCATAAGATGACCATGTAAAGACAAAAAATCAGCAACCGAATCTGCATTGTCGACGTGAAGTTTTGATGAATCAACCAACTTGAAGTTGGGGTCTTTGGTACGAATGAGTGACGATAATGGACCATCCAGTCTCGAAATTATTGAGGCTAAAACCTCCTTCGTCAATGGCTCAAGGAGGTAGAGGTGAATGTGGACCGAAGCATCAGATGCCTCACACATGGCCAAAGCCTGGCGAGATTTAGAGCACCTAGGGTTATGGTAGAGGGTTGTCATTGTTCTGTGGTGTATCGTCACGTACATTGGCCTTTTGGGGCGCCCACACCAATCGTAAACCGATCCCATCTTTCCGGAGGCCTGGGAGTGCCGATGCACGAGCACGGCTGCGGGTCGAATCTGATTCGGTAAACCATGAACCACCTCGGTGGACTTTTCGATGGGTCCCAGTCAATGTATGAGGTGTCTGGTTGCCAATATGCTCATTGTAATTTGCTGCATAATCATCATGGCACCATTCTCCAGTTTGACCGTGAAGATCCAGGAAGCCCCAAGGGTTTGCCTTTTTTTGCCCCACTTCACGAGTGCTTGCACCTGAATTTCCAGCATGCCAGCCATAATCGTTCAGTTCCGCGTCACGGTTGCCAAAACTCCAGCGCGAATCGGTACCTGCTCTGGCTGCGTATTCCCATTCTGCTTCTGATGGCAGGCGCCATGAACCAGTGAAACCAAGGTGAACCTGTTCCGCATCCGCACTGTTGAGACGAGCGATGAAAATTTGAGCATCATCCCAAGAAATTGATTCTACGGGGCGAAGTCCAGCGGCCCAACCTTCCTGGAATTTCGATGGATTTTCACCCATAATTGATTGCCAATGTGCTTGCGTTACTGGCCGCTCTCCTAAGAAAAAAGGTTGTGAAATTTCAGTTTGATGTGCGGGACGTTCGTTTTTGCTGCCACGCATATGCGCATCGCCCATGATGAAACTCCCTGGTTCAACCAAGAGGTACCGCCCACCATATGCATCATCGAAGAACGGACGGCTTGTTGACATGGTGCTCACGAGTTTGACTTCAGGAGTTGAGCGGTGTTAAGTACAGAATGAACAAGTTTCTCAAGACGATCTTTTGTAGCGTCATGCAGCAAATTGCCATCCTCTCCAAATGCTTCCTTGACGTGCCCTACAGCCAGTTGCTCGGGAACAGGCCAGGCGTGGAGCCAACGGAGCATAATTCGCATGTGATTGAGCGTGTTCGAGTTTTCTATGCCACCGAGTGTGCACATGAGCCCGAACGCCTTTCCACCGACGTGCTTGTCATAGAGCCAATCAAATGTGTTTTTCATGACCCCTGACATGGTACCGTGGTATTCTGGAGAACAGATCATGAAAGCGTCACACGAACTTGCTAATGCTTGGAATTCCTTGACGTTCGCATTATCCCAACAACCGTCTTCCCCTACGAAAGGGAGTGGTTTTTCATTGCAATCCCAAAAGAAAATTTCAGCGCCTTCGTTCGAAGCAATGTCGAGAGCATGGTTGACCATCATACCGCTTTTCGAGGTTGGTCGGTATTCGCCAGAAAGGCCTAAAATTCGAAGTGGTTGTTCGCTCATAACCACGCCTCAACGCCGAGGCATTTCAATTTAAGGGGGAAAGTTGCGAACACATACAGAAGGAATACTTATCCCTCTTAGTGGGGCCCTTTGAAGTGGGGAACCCATAATGGACGCCAACGAACCACCCACGAATTCCTCCGAGGACCAAAATCCAACCGATGCTCTATCGGACTCAGTGATGGATTCTATGGCTGCGGCACTTGAATCCGCTGGGATCTCCATTACCCCTGATGAACCAGCGCCCGTTCCAGAAAAGCGCTATTCTGATGACGTCATGGCTCAAGTGATTGCCATGATGGAAATTAACGACGAGGATTCATTCGTAGAGTTTGCAAAAAGCATGGACGGGGACGACAACGGTTACCTCAACAAACAGGAACTTATCGACGCCGCCGAAGCGTGGTTGCACGTCAATCAGGAAACCAGTGGTGATGAAGAAACGACTGTTGAGCAAGAAGTCAATGCACTGCTTCAACAGGGCGAAGAAAGTTCTCGTAAAAACGATGCAAAATCGGCACTGGCCGCTTTTAATAAAGCAATTTCCCTCGACCCTTCATGCGATATGGCGTGGTTTAACCGTGGTGTCCTTTTGGAAGCACAACAGGATGCTAGAGGTGCACGACAAGCGTTCCAAATATGCCTGGATTTGAATGAAGAACACGCTCCTGCAACTGCGAATTTAGCAATTCTTCTGGAGCGGATTGGAGATGAATCAGGTGCCTATGAAATGGCACTCAAAGCTCTCGAATTTTTCCCGGGCCACCCTACCTTAACAGAGTTGAAGAACAGATGTAAGGGGAGTGTGGAGAGCGTTGAAATCGAATCCATGCCCGTGGTTGAACCAACTCAAACTTTCAGTGAAGCCCAGGTGCAAAAGGCGATGGAGGAAACGGGTGCTACAAGTCGGGAAGCCGTGCTTGCAGAAGCCGTGCATCACGATGATGGAAATGAAAATTTGGAATTCAGTGAACTCATGGCTGCAGCGGAAGTCGTTGCCGCAACAGAAGTTGTGGAAGTCACACTCCAGGGCCAGCCATCGCTCCTGCATGATGAGATCCAAGAAGAGGCTCCTCGGCCAGTGCAACAAGCAATGAGCCCTGAGACGCTGGTGGATTCACCCACAGAACCAGAGGCCTCTGTGCCCCCCTCTCCTGCTCCTGAACCAAGTATTGCAGAACCTGCAATCGATCTGGATGAACTTGTGGAGCAAGCGACTCAATTGATCCGATCAGGTTCACCGGCAGAAGCACTGAACCTTCTGAAACCACACCTCAAGACCATTGGTGCACAGCACGCTGCTGCTTGGAGGATTGCCGGTGGGGCAATGGCGCGATTAGATTTGGACGATCATGCAATTGGAGCGCTTAATCACGCCCAAAGCCTCGACCCGACTCAAGCCAGTGGCTGGTTTAATCTTGGGTCAATCCATCAACGGAAAGGAAATTCCGCAGAAGCAATCCATTCCTATATGCAGGCGATCACAGCTCAACCCGACTACCTCAAAGCGGCCTTGAAATGCAGCATGCTTTGCTACGAAGTAGGTGATATCGAGCATTACCTAATCGCAACGAGGGCCGTTCTTCTTTCAGATCCAGGAAACGAAGCAAGAGGACAACTCATTGAGGTGCTCATCGGATTGGCAGAAGGGGAAGCCAACGTACTGGAGGCATCACAAGGCCTCCCCCCAACTCTCCCTGAAGGCCCCGATATGGCAAATGAAGCGCTTCAATTGTTGGGCGAGGGGAGTTCTCCACTTCATGCCCGTGCTCTTTCAGCCGCCCATGACCATGTTCAAGCAGTCACCCTTTGGCGAGGTCTAATCCAGCATGATGGAAACAACGCACAACATTGGCGTGGACTGGCACGAGCATTGGAAAATGCTGGTGATCTTGAAACGGCTGAAAAATGCCATGCCAAGGCGAACGGTTTGGACCAAGCACCACAATCGCCCACTCCAGAAAGCGAGCCTGTCCATGCGGAATTCGCCCCAATCGAGCCTGAAATGATTCAAGCACCTCCTGTCGTGGAGCCATCCGCTGCTTCACCAGGTGCTATTCCAACCGTCCAAGCACCGGTCGAACCCCCGCATCCAGACGATGCGGCAGCTGACTATTACATGGGCGCACTCGGTCTCAACAACGAACCACAAGCACCAGAATTTGCACCTCAGGAAGCCGCTGTTGCCCCTGCACCAGTGTACGACGCAGCGAACGACCCACTGATGCAACCATTGCCAGCATCGAGCCCTGTCGTCGAAACCACACCTCAGCCAGAAGTTGACCTAGCAAAAGCGGCTCTCGATGCGGCAGCACGTGTGAGTGTTACCGTCGCTGGTGAAGTGAATTCAATGTCAATTGCGAACCAGGATATTGCATGGTATAACCAGGGTGTTCAATTGATTGAAGATCAGAAGTATGACAAGGCTTTGTCTTCGTTTGACCGGGCCTTGCCCTCTTTTGCCAACGATGATGAAATGCTGATTCGAATCCTTAATGGGAAAGGAAACGCATACTACTACCTCGAACAATATCCAAAGTGTGTTGAGGCGTACCATCAAGCCATGCTCATTCGACCTTCCGAAGTTCGGGGCAAAACACTGTACAACATGGGCAGTGCTTATGCCGAAATGGAACGCTATCCGGATGCAATAAAATGCTTCGAGCAATCCATCCCACGAGGCCTTCAGCAGGATGAAGTTGCACGTGCCCGAGATCAAATCCGACGGTGTTCAATCCTCCAAAAGGAGCGAGACAGAAAACGCAGAAGGAAATGAACAGGGTTGATATCACGTGAGTGAAAAGGACAGCATGGATGTTATCGCCCGCCTGGTCGAATGCGGACTGGATGAAAAACATGCCAATATTGTATTGGATTTGGCCACACATCCTCCATCCAAAGCGAGTGAAGTCGGGAAACGAATTGGAATCTCTCGTATGGATGCCTACAACACTTTGAGAAAAATGCAGGACATGGGTCTAGTCAAAGCAACTTTGGACAAGCCAATGCGATTCTTGGGCATCAAAATTGAAGAAGTATTTGATTTGCTCATCCAGCGTTCCGAGATGGACCTCCGGCGAATGCAAGAACACCTTGAAGCAATGAAAGATGGTTCGGAAGTCGCACTTCTCTCCTATCAATCTGAGCAACCGGAACCGAATTTCACAGTGCTCAAAGATCGGCACTCAATCATGGCAAATGTTCAATCCATACTAAGCGAGGCAGAAGAAAATGTATGGCTCTTACTGGGCAACTGGGGTATCTTCCACCTCCGCCGCTCGGGGGCTTTTGATGCACTCATGGAAGCTGTAAACCGTGGAGTACGTGTGCGTGTATCGACATCGCTCAATGAAAAAACCATCAAGTTCTTTGACGACCTTGATGATAGAATCGAAGTGAGGCACCATGAAAACTTCAGTATGCAAGGTGTGTATGTTGACGGAGAAGTGGGCCTACAATTCATCAATTTGGAAGCAAATCCTACGGGTCGCGGAAAACAAGACACGGCGTTGTTGATCGAATCAAAACCGTTCATGAATGCACAAGTAGAATTGATGATTATCCAATGGTCTGCTGGAACCTCCTACCGTGCGGCAAAGGCACGACTCACTGAGGGCAAAATCATCGAACCGTTGCACCTCATATTGGGCGAGGGTTCATACTACGAAAAGTTGCGAACTTCACTATTAAGCAGCATGGACAATCCTAGTTCAATTGAAGGTCCAAACGCGTTCCTAAGGAAAGCAGGAGAGCCCGTTCCTACGCTCGAAAACCCACAAGCTGATGCTCTATCAATGCTAGGTATTGACCTCAATGAGGTGCTCAGTGGTGTTGGAACCCGAATCGGTCAAGAACTCGCAAGTAAGTGGAACGACGTAGAGAGCGATGATGAGTTTTGGAACCATCTCCAAAAGGAATGGAGTCAACTTGGCATGGGTGAAATTGTCACGAAAGGCATGCCACCAGCGTCTGTTCTGGTTCACAATGGTGGGGCCTGTGGCGGTAAGCCAAGCGTAGGTGGGATGTTTTGCCACCTCGACGAAGGTATTCTCCAGGGGATTGTTATGGAGCGACATAGCATAAAAGTGATTTCAAAGGAACGGGTGTGCACGAGCGACGGAAGGGATTCGTGTCACTTTGAAATTGAATGCCAAAGTGAGACCTCTGAAACGCTCTCTTGAGCGCAGGTTCTTAGGCAGTCGCCTTCTGGCGTTATCATGGACTGTGGAACATGTGAAACCGCTGGACCGATTCAAGTCGTACAACCAGAAGTGGTTGATGTGGCGCTAACAATCTCCGAAAAGGCTCAAACGATGCTCGCTGATGCCTTTGGGGAAGACCGATCTATGGCGCTTCTTGTTGGGGTTCTTTCGGGAGGCTGCTCGGGTTACATGTACGACTTGCAAATTGTGGAGGAAACAGATCAATCCTGCCAAGAAGTCGTCATTGAAGGGTTCCGAGTCCTCGTCCCCAATGCATCTAGCCACTTGTTGGATGGCATCGAAATTGATTATGTCGACCGACTGATGGGCGGCGGATTCAAGATCAACAACCCGAACGCAGAATCTTCGTGTGGATGTGGGGAATCATTCGCTTGAGGGCGTTGTATGCCCACAGCACCTTATCCCGAAGGAAACCTGAGCATTTGGCGGGGCCAAGATGTCCTTTCCTTCATTGATGGCTTATCAACCAACCATGTGCTGGATTTGAAGAAAGGGGAATTCAGGCAAACCACATTCACCACCGCACTTGCAAAGGTGATCGATCGTGTGGGTCTCTTTCACATGGGTGAATTCATTGCCATGCTGAGTCACGAACCTTTCTGGCATGACCTATCACATCACATCATGCCACGTATCTTGGGCCAAGATGTCAACATCTCTCTTGCGACATCCAACAATAATTTCTACACTCAATATCAGGCACCGGGCCCTGAACCCGGGCGTTTTGAGTCCAATAATGGCGTGACCGTTGCAAGAACACAAGAAGGGCTTAACCTCCTCGTTGCAGGAAAAAACGTCCCAGTAAAAACCGACGCCACCGTGGAAGAATTCCACCAATGGCGTATTGAAACGATTAATCCGTGGCCTTCTTTTGAAATCACAAAAGAGAATCATGCGTTTGCATGCGGTTTGGATGCAGATGTGCACCAATCTAAAGGCTGTTACATCGGGCAGGAATTGCTCACCCGTATGCGTACAAGAGGGCGAACGGGAAAAAAACTCGTCGTCGTATCAAACGATGAAGAAATCAATGGTAAAATCACAACCAAAGGCCTAAGCAAGTCCTTAGCGATAGTTCGGACTTAGGATCAATAACCCAAAAGTTCACTGAGTTGCGATTTGTAAAAATTACCTGATCCCTGAAGCGATGAGAGTTCTCCCTCGCTCAAATCAAGTTCGATGATTCGTTCAATGCCACCAGCACCGAGGATCACTGGTACACCGATGTAGACATCATCGAGACCGTATTGGCCGGTGAGGTGTGCTGATGCGGGTATCAAACGCTTTCTGTCGTTGAGGACGGCTTCAGCCATGACCGCCGCTGCCGAACCAGGTGCATAGAATGCTGAACCACGTTCGAGGAGTTTGACAATTTCTCCCCCGCCCGAAGCGGTACGCTTGCAAATAGCGTCAATTGTTTCTTCATCAAGCAAATGCGTGATTGCAATACCGCCAACCGTGGTAAAACGCGGCAGGGGCACCATGGTGTCGCCGTGTCCACCAAGCACCATTGCTTGAACATCCTCTTCTGAGCAACCCACTGCTTGGGCAACAAAATGGGTCATTCGTGCGCTGTCGAGCACACCTGCTTGGCCGCAGACTCGGTGTGCGGGGAATCCAGTGACTTTTTGCATGTGGTAGGTCATGAGATCAAGAGGATTGGTGACCATCACGATGGTTGATTCGGGAGCATGGTCTCGAATGCCTTCACCAACTTGCTTGACAATTCCCGCATTCTTGGCGATCAAATCCTCCCGGGTCATACCGGGTTGACGAGGGAAACCAGAGGTGACAACGACAACATCTGCTCCGGCAATGTCCTCGTAGTTGGAGGTGCCTGTAAGAGCACCATCATAGTTCAAAACTTGACCATTTTGTGACATATCGAGGGCTTTCCCTTTTGCAAACCCTTCGTAAATATCCAACAAAACAATATCTGCGATTTTCATTTGTGCGAGAACGAAAGCACAAGTTGCTCCAACATTTCCTGCTCCAATTACTGCAATTTTCCTTCTGTTCCTTCCCATATTGGTCACTTCGGTAAATTGCTCCATACAAAGGACCTCCATAAGGAACATGGTTGCAAATTCAGCAAAAAGAAAGCCAAAAATCATCCAGTTTCTTGACACGGAGTTTTTTTTTCGCATCGCGTCCGAGCGAGTTCTCTAAAAACCCCCTTCCGTTGGTTTGAATCAACCCCAGCCACGCTTTCGTGGCTTGAGGGCAGGAAGAAGCAACATGAAACTCGGCGTACCAATGGAACCAGAGGGCGAAACCCGTGTAGGAATCGTCCCATCTAGCATGAAAAAACTGCTCAAAGCAGGCTTCGAAGTCGTGATCGAAAAGGGTGCTGGTTCCGCATCAAATTACAGCGACAGACAATACGAAGATGCAGGTGCAACAATTGGTTCTCGTAAGGACGCATTGGCCTGCGATAACATTGTCTGTATTCGTTTCCCAGGTGTCGAGGGAATCTCGAAAGGTGCGAACCTTGCTTGTGTATCCGATCCGTTCCGGAACCCTGAACACGTTCAAGCCTGTATGGATTCAGGCATCACCCTGCTGTCAATGGACATGATTCCACGCCGACTTTCTCGTGCTCAATCAATGGACGTCAACTCTTCACAGGACAACCTCGCTGGATACAAAGCCGTTCTTTTGGGTGCGGCTCACGTCCCTAAGGGCATCCCAATGATGACCACTTCTGCAGGAACTATCCGACCAGCTAAAGTTGTGATTATGGGAAGCGGTGTTGCCGGTTTGCAAGCCATTGCAACCGCGAAACGCCTCGGTGCTGTCGTGTACGCATCAGACGTTCGAAAGACAGCGGCAGAACAAATTGAGTCCGTAGGTGGGCGATTTATTGAAGTCGACGGTATGGATGATTTCGAAGATGAATCAGGCTACGCAAAACCACTCACACCCGAGTTTATTCAGAAGGTCAACGATACTGTGTGTGGCGTCGCTGCAGATGCAGATATCATTGTCACCACCGCGAGAATTTTCGGTCGACCAGCACCGATCACCGTGCCTTCGAGTGCTGTGAAAAATTTCAAACCCGGTGCCGTAATTGTCGACATGAATGCTGACGTTGGCGGGAATTGTGAAGACACTGTCGCCGGTGAAATCATCACCACCGACAACGGTGTGATCATCGTCGGTACGTCGAACCTGCCTGGTACACTCGCAACCTCTTCCAGCATGCTGTATTCCAACAACTTGACAACGTTCATGACTTCGTTGGTCAACGAAGGATCAGTGGTCATATCTGACGAGGATGACATTCTTGTTGGGGCGCCGGAAGGAAGCGACTTCTACGTCAACGGAATGGGTGGGGTTCTCATTTGCAAAGATGGAGAAGTTCATCCAAAACAAACTCGCCTTGGAGGTGTTCTCTGATGACTCCTGAATTCTTAATAGCCAACATCACTCTATTTCTGCTTGCGATCTTCCTCGGCTTTGAATTGATCACAAAAGTACCCGCTACACTTCACACGCCATTGATGAGCGGTGCCAACGCCATTTCTGGAATCTCAATCATTGGAGCTTTGATTGGTTCCAACGTCGCATTCGAAGGCGGCGATACTGCCCTTTCAGGACTGCTCGCTTTCGTTGCTGTCGTCCTTGCCATGATCAACGTGGTTGGTGGCTTTGCGGTGACCAACAGAATGTTGAACATGATTGCTGGTAAAAAGCGCGGAGGTGCTTGAAATGGAAGATTGGATTTCAATTGGATACCTGCTTTCTGCAGCACTGTTCATTTTCGGATTGAAAAAACTGGGCCACCCACGAACAGCACCGTTCGGAAACCAACTTGGTGCTCTAGGAATGCTGGTTGCTGTCATCACCACCATTGCCAGTATGCAATTAGAGAGCGGTAACGCTCACTGGGAATTGATCATCGCTGGAATCGTTGTTGGTTCACTCATTGGCTACATCATGGCAGTGAAGGTCGAAATGACAGGTATGCCAGAACTCGTTGCGTTGTTCAATGGCTTTGGCGGAGCAGCCTCAGCTCTTGTAGCCCTGTCAGAAATTCAGAAGTACATCTTGGACGACACCACGGTGCCAGAAGGACTCGCTCTTACGGTTACAATGGTCGCCGCTGGCCTTTCAGCCCTTGTTGGTTGGATGACCCTAACCGGGTCATTGTTGGCCATGTACAAATTGAAGGGCGGTATCGAAGTCTTCGGAAAATGGATTCGGACACCGACGTGGGGTCCATCATGGTTGAACCCAGTCAAGGTGTTGTTGCTTTTGAGCGTCTTTGTAATGATTTTCCTCAGCATTGAGGAGCCAACCAATGAAACTTACTTGTGGGGCATCATTGGAATTTCGTGCCTCCTTGGGATTGTACTGGTCTTGCCAATCGGTGGGGCTGACATGCCAGTTGTGGTCTCGCTGCTCAATTCATTATCCGGAATTGCCGCAGCATTCACTGGGTTCATCATCGGAAATTCCGTGCTCATCATCGCTGGTTCCCTCGTTGGTGCATCAGGTCTGATTTTGACCTTCATTATGTGCAAAGCCATGAATCGAACATTGCTCGATGTCCTGTTCAAGTCGTTTGGCGGCGATGGAGAAAAGCAAACGCTCACCCGCACCAAGATAGGTTCTGATCCAGACGAAGTAGCAATGATGCTCGATGGCGCACAGAAGGTCATTATCGTCCCAGGTTACGGAATGGCTGTCTCCCAATGTCAACACGCAGTGAAGGAGTTTGCCGATCTCATGAAGGACAAGTTCGACACTGAAATCAAGTATGCAATTCATCCAGTCGCAGGACGAATGCCCGGTCACATGAACGTGCTGTTAGCAGAAGCGAATGTGCCATATGAGCAACTCATCGAGATGGACGAAATCAACGGAGAATTCCCCGATTGTGATGTAGCTCTTGTGATTGGAGCCAACGACACAACCAACCCTGCAGCTCGCAGCGGTGAAGGACCGTTGGCAGGTATGCCAATTATCGATGCCGACGCAGCCCGAACGGTTGTGATCATCAAGCGCTCACTCTCAGTTGGCTACGCAGGTGTTGACAACGACTTGTTTTACATGGACAAAACTATGATGCTCTTCGGCGATGGAAAGGCCATGATGGCGGGTTTGAACACCGCAGTCAAGGAAATTTGATGAGGTCGGAAAAGGCATTTGACCAAGCGTTTGGCTCGTGGACGAAAAGCAACGTTCAAAGGGCTGGGTCAAGTGGCAACAGCAAGGTGAGTCTATGCTATCTCGCAATACCCGTCTTCTCATGGTTGGCCTAATGGCGCTCCTCTTTGCAGCACCCGCTTTGGGTATGCCGGGTGGACCACCTTGGAAGAATGGTGATTCCCTCGTAGTTGAGAGTGGTTGTTCGTGCCACGGCGATGGTGTTCCGTCGACTGAAGTTGTGGTTTCCATTTCTGGAGTTCCACGCTCATACATTGTCGATGAAACGTACACATTCACCGTATCCCTTCAACACGCATCAAATGCCGAAGGCGGGTTCATGATCTGGGACTACAACATGGGCTCACTCGCCCCTGGCGAAGGGTCAGCAGTCGTGGCTGATGAACCTGGGGCCATTGCACAGAGTGCGGTAGGCAACAACTGGGAATTCACTTGGACAGCTCCGAGTGAAGATGTCGGCGTCATTCCATTCCAACTGGTAGGTAACGCCGTTAACGGAAATGGGAATTTTGATGCGGGGGATGCTTGGAACATCCTTTCATTCTCGATCTCTGCACCTGGAACGACCACGAATGAGGACGCAGAACAACAAGCAGTTCGAACGATCAGTGTTGGTGACTATGACAGTTTGTTCGTTGCTGACGTGGACCCTGCGGTTGCAGAGGCCGAACGTCAAGAACACATTGCAGAGCAGTTCTTCGAAGAAGGAAACATCTACTATTACGCAACCTTCTGCATCTTGTTGATTGCTGCTGTAATCCAAGGAGAATTTTACCAACGCAAATTCAATGGCGGTCCTGAACATTTGGACAAGAGTTTGGCGATCCCACAAGGTGTGCGACGCGGTGCATTAAGCGCTGGTTTGCTCATTCTGTTCGCTTACGTAATGGACAATGATGCGGACTGGCAAGTTGGACTTGCAGTCGGTATGTGTACGCTATGGGCCATGTACGGTGTCTATCGTACCATTGCTCAAGCGAGAGCAGAACCACAAGCGAAGGACCTCGTTTGATTCTATCACACTCCCCCCACTCGGGTTGAGGGTACGTTATGTCTCTGCACCTTGACCGTGACTCGTCTGCCCATTTCCAGGCACATCTTGACGAATTAACCGGCCGATTTACACTGCTCTTTGCCACGATCTTGGTCACAACATTGCTGTTTTCGACCCAAATTGACGGATGGCTCGAATCACTTTTAGTCACAATCGATCCTTGCAAAAGTGAATGCCTGAACCTCTATGACCCAGCGCGATGGAGTGCTGTTCGCTGGTTGAGTGCGGCCATTGCCGCTACTGTTGCCGCCACACCATTGATCCTCCAGCAAGCATGGGCGTTCAGCAAGAAAGGTCTCCTCCCAAGTGAACGTAAGTGGATGATCAGGTGGATGCTAGGGAGTGCTGTCGTCTCATTTTCAATCGCTGCGCTCACACTTGCTTGGTTGCTACCTTCTGCCTTTGCGACCGGCCATGCCATTCAATCCGACATGGGTCTTACCGCAAGGTACGATGCTGTGCTTATGCTTTCCATTGCTGTGGCTGTAATTTGGACTCAGATTATCGTAAGTGTCGCTATTCTCGGAATGGCGATTGCGGGACAACTCGGCGTCATGAATTCGCAAACTGCTGATTGGTGGAGGCTCCGTTGCTATGGATTAGTGGTGCTCTTATTGTACGCATCCCTACCTGAATTTGGTGGACTTGCTTTCCTTCTTATCGTCGTATCAATCAGCATTATGGAAATAGTATGCGGCAGATGGTTTCGAAGGTCGCCACCGCAGAATCTCGAAATGGTAACAGTGATGGATGAAGAAGGGGGATCGCGCCGCCCAATCATCGTGGAATGCCTTTGCGATGGGGCTGCAGTACCGCTACCATCTCCAATTGATCTTTCAATGCCGCATATGATGTACTCTGGTCTTTGTTCCTCGGAACATCAAAGGGAAGAATTCTATGATGCCATCAAGTTTGCAAAGGCAACAGATGTATTCGTAACTGGATGCAATGCAACTCCTCTTGGAGAAAAATTTCATTCGAACTGCCACGCTCTTGGAGCCAAAGTGTCAGGAATGGATCTACTTACCCGCCAGTCCTACCGTACCCGTCCAGGTCTATATCCAGAACTTGAATTCAAATTGATGGTCGCCCAGTTGGGATCACCATGGCCATCGAGCGCTCAAAATGAGAAAATAGCAGATTTGCTTGACACCCACGAAGTGGAACGCTGCTTGGTGAGCACGAACCACACTGATCGTCTTTGGGGGTTGCAACTCAAAGAAGAGGATGTCCTGCTCACACTTCCACAAGATCATCTGCAGGCGTTCAATGCTGCAATGGCAGGCATTGATTGCACCTTCGTACCGCTGGCGGGCCAAGACTAGGAATTTGAAGTTGTGAAGGTCAATTCACACAAGGATTGAAACCAAATGGTTGGGAGGTGGTCACATGAACCCAAAGGTAGGAGTCCCAATTATGGTGCTCCTCCTCATGGCGAGCAGTTGGGCGTTTTCGAATGAAGAAGTCATTGACGAATGGGTTCGTGAAAACCAACTTGTGGTCGAGCCTTCATCTGAAGAACTGTTAGAGATTCAAGCCGAAGAGCAGTGGTTGGTCTTGGTCGCCGACTTTCCTAACCAGAGAGCAAGTGATGCATGGGGCATAGACCAAGCACAAAACATGCTTGATGACATCGCTCAATCCTACATTTCGCAATTAACAGCGAATTCAACCAACCTCACTGTCATTGTTCACCCTGAAGTCTCAACTGCAAGCAAGGATGTTGCTGCCTACGGCCAGGACAACGGAGGAAACCGGGATACAGATTCTTCAGGTTCGTTTTTGCCAATGTCTCTCGCTGAAGAAGTGGTGCTCGATCAGGCATCAAGCATCAATTGGAGTCAATTCGATCTCGATGGTGACTTAAGCGTCGATCGATTGTTGATTTTGCACACCACAAAGGGCCAAGAAGAAACGCCAGCACAAACTGAAAAAATCTGGAGTCATTTCACTCACTTTGACGAAGCTCTCGAAGTAGGTTCTGGATACACTGTAGCACATTACACAATGGCCAGTTTGCGGACTGGTTCGAGTGGCATGGGGACCGTGATGCACGAGATGATGCACCAAATGGGGGCATTGGACCTCTATCCGGTTCATGATTCGAGCCTCGATACAGACTGGCATGGTGTAGGGAACTGGGACATCATGGCGAGTGGCAATTGGAACGGTGGTGGCGTATGGCCTGCATTGGGTACCGCTCCGACGATGGAACTCATTGGACTTGATCGATTCAGCACCATGGACTTGACATGGCCCACTTCAAGCGTGGCCCCATGCGTTGGTCCCAATGTTTCCATGGAAGGCATGAGCGAAGGCGGAATGGCATTGAAAATTCCAATCAATCAAGAGGAAACGGTATGGGTGGAGCGACACACCGATTACGGATTTGATCGTCACCTTCCCGGTCATGGTCTGCTCGTGACCGTGCAAGACCTTAGTGTGGGTGATGAAGACAGAAATGAACTCAATCGCGACTCGGAACAACCGTGGTTGGCTGTGGTCGAAGCCGATGGAAGAAATGACATGCGAAGCGGTTTGAATGATGGTGAACAAAGTGACTTATTCCTCAACGGCACCTCGTTTGGAGCTGAGGGTGTCGAAATAAGAGACCATGATGGTTTTCTTGTCCCATGGACAGCGACCGTTTTTGGAACCGAAAATCTCACAATCCAATTTACTGCGCCCGCCTGCACACCAGCTTTCTCAGGTGACGGACCTGATTTCGGAGCGGTGATTCTCCCTGCTGATTCTTATGAATTAGAATTGACCACTGGTGAACCATGCAATCTCAGCCACACGTTGGGTCTCAGCGACGGTCGGGGGGTCGAAATCCTACCCTCTTCAATTGAAACTGGAACCACGTTGGTGGAACTTCGCTTCAGTTGGAACGGTACTGCAAATTCTGAGACACTGCTGCAGGGAACGATCACATGCGGAGAAGGAATCCTCGATTTGAGCACCAGCGTTCTCACCTTGGCACGAATTCCTCAACCCGAACTTGTTGTAGGTATTCTTAGCGTTGAAGAAGACACAAGGGTCAAGATTCCCATTCAGTCTACTGGTGAAGGGACGCAATCCTTCACACTCGACTTGGACGGGCCCATGTCCCGAGTTGGAACCATAGAAAATCGTGTTGTTCTTGAAGGGAGTGATTTCGTTACCATCGAAATAGAACCAAATGATCTTCTTTTGGATGGGATGAAGGTTCGTGGTCAACTGATTTTCATAGATGGAAATGGACACCGTTGGATCTATGAACTCGATTTCACAGCTCAAGAAGGAGAAGCTACCACCCTTGAAGAATGGCGCACACCAGGGCGGATATTGTCAGCGGTGTGCCTCGTTGTGTGCCTTTGGGTGTTGCTAGGTATTTTTGAATCAGGCAAAAAAGACCAAGAAGAAAAGGGAGATGACTCCGAACAACAACGGGTGACAATCCCCCAAGAGGTTGTCAGTCCAGCGATTGATCCTTGGGGACGTCCCGTTGATGAATTTGAATGAATCAGCGTCCAGGTAACCAGCGCTGCACCTGTAAGTACGACCATTGTTTTTCAATTTCAAAGGCGCAAACCCAAGACTTGTGCACGCCTTCTGCCAATCGAACTGAAAGGCAGGCGGCGTTCCATGTAATGGGTGCCTGTTCAACGGGTAACAACAACCACGGCGCATGCGTTTCTCCAACTGCGGCGTCGTAGATTCGCCATTGGCTCCCGTACTTGAAACCCGGTCGCAAAACCACGCCCCGATTCATCAAATCGTTGTACAGGGCCAAATCGTTCCCAATTGGTTCCTCACTGATGAGGCAAGAGAGCCAGCGACCTTCTTCAGCACGAAGATGGCGACCTGAAAGATGTTCAATCCCGAGTGAAGTGTAAGGCCAAGGCCCTGTCAATGGAACATACCAACCGTCCCCACGTGGAATCCGTTTAGCCCATTGTGTCTGGATTTGTTGTTGCTCCGCAGCCTTCATGTCCCTCCAAAGCCTCTGATTGCCTGAAATGTCTGCATGGGTTAATCGGTACATGGTGACATCCAATTCCTCATCGATGACAAAAAGTTCAGCGAGCATACCATCTGAAGTGACTTGGCGCGTCCAGGCCTCGAGTTCTTGCCAGTCCACATCGTCGGTCGTCCATGCCCATCGCACGTGGGCAACCGGGGCTTCTTTGGTGAAATTTTGCTCACGGTTCCAACGGAGCGCCCATGTGGTTGGGGCAGTGACAAAGCCTCGCTTTGCAGGTAGATTTTCTACTGGAACCACCAACTCCCCGCCACTGCGAGCCACGTCGAAAGCCACGGCTCGGGCAACAACATTTGGATCTTCTTTGACGCATTCGTTGAACCAATCTTCGGATGGCAAGGGGAGGTGTCGATGCCAGTGGCAAAACAAAATCTCTTCATTTCTCAAAAAGCATCCACCATCTGAATCGATTCTTCCTAGCGCACTTTTTTGATACAAACGGGCGGCTAGAGGGGCTTCAATGAACCATTCACCATCCTTTTTTTGAGGTGGTGCTAATGGGGTGCTTGGTGCTTTGTTTGGTGTTTGGACAACACCGAGGGGCCGGGTTGTACGAACCCTTGGGGTGAACTCTCGCTTGTGCCGCCCCATACCACGGCGTCGTGAACGCTTCATTTGAGTTCGTTGGTCGACCGATTGTCCTATGTGCTACCGGTGCTGACATCACATTGGGTGGAACTTTGGTCGACGGGTATCTCGGTTCACTTACCACCGAAGAACGAACCCTGTTGCACCTCTTGGACCACCGCCTTCCCGAAGGTGAATGGGAAGCACCAGCCGCTGTGACACAGGCGGGTATTTCTGCTGCCGTACATGTTCAAAGAAAACACGTTCCTCGAACCCTTAAACGCCTCGAAACAAGGGGCGATTTAACCAAGGCAAAACGCCATGTTCCCGGGGGTAAACAGCGAAGGCAGGTCTACGGTTTATCGCCTGCAGGACGAATCACAGCCGAAGCCCTTCGAACAAAGATTTTGTCGCAAAAGGTGATCGTGAAGGGCGAACAGAAGGTGCTCTTGGACCTAAGAAAAGGTGGCCAGGCTACATTGGATTTACTTTCCTATGTGGACGAAGGCATGGTGTACCACGACAATCCGGTTGTCTCGCCGGTATCGAATCCAGAAGGTGTTGCATCTCTGGACGCACAAGCTGGAGAGCATTTGGTACGCAGGCTTTTCGCCCGAGCCTGGGAAGATGGAAAAATTACCAAGGATGAACAATACCTTCTGCAAGAAGTCGTTGACTTTCTCGCTATGCATCCAGAACGTGTTCGGCGACTTTCGGATGAAGCACGTAGGGAACAAAAAGCACCACCACCTGAAGAAATCTACCTCGACATGCTGCGCCAAGCACTGATTGATGGTGAACTCGTTGATGATGAAATCGCACTTCTTGAAACGGTTCGAACAGCGTTTGGCTTTGATCGATTGACTCACGATAAATTGCTGGCTGAAGCCAAAACTTCGCCGCATAAATCACCAAATCTCCAAACGTATGGTAAAGCGCTAGAAACCGCAATGTTAGACGGTGTGATCACTGAAGATGAAGAGGCAATGTTGGCAACGCTCAGGGAGTCTCTTGGAGTTTCAGATGCGCAGCACGCAATTTTACTTGCAGAACTACGAGACGCAGTCGAGAACTAATGGAGGAATTTAGATGGGAATGTCCGATGAAGAAGTGGAAGTGCACGACCAACTCACAAACTTGAAGAGGGAATTGAAAGCAGTCGACCAAGCAAAAGTGGTCTTGATTGGTGACGTCATGATGGATTGTTATATCCACGGCTACGCAAACAACCTCAATTCAAGAGCACCCGTTCCAGTCCTCCGTGAAACCATGCGTGAGGAAGATGTGGGTGCTGCAGCTCACGTCGCTCGTGGATTGAACTCCATGGGCCTCAAAAGTCACTTATTTGGCGTAGTAGGGGACGATCGAGCCGGCCTGAACATCCTCGATGCGCTCGATGCGGAAGGGGTCACAACGGACGGGATTGCCATCGTTGAGGGGCGAACCACAACCGTCAAGACGCGTCTTTTGGCCACCCGTGAGAGTCTTGTTCAAGAAGAGCAATTGCTATTGCGCTGGGATATTGAGGAGGACGATCCGGTCCCCGAACCAGCAGCGGTTGCCATGTACAATCAAGCCATTCTTGAGTTGGATGAGGCAAAGGTGGTTATTCTCTCCGATTACGGTCAAGGTGTCGTTAATGACGCCGGTGCAGACCGGGTGATTAAAGCCGCATTGAAGAAGAAAGTTCCAATCATCGCAGACCCAAAACTCACTGGACTCCACAGAACCCATGGCGTTGATTGGATTCTTTTCCAGTCCCAGGGACTTGAACTCATGCGACGAAGACTTGGTAGTGCAACGGGCTCAGAAGCGGCCCACCGACTGATTGAGCAACACAATTGGAAGCATCTTGTCGTTTTGTCTGGTGAGGCCGGTGTGACGATATATTCTGCTCATGAAGAGACGGTCCATGCTCCATGCACCCTTGATGACCTCCGTCAAATGATCGGGCTCATCGACGCGGCTGCAGTGGCCATTGCCGTTGCGATTTCCAAATCCCTTTCTGTCCAGAATACGGCCTTGTTGGCAAATGCAGCCTGTGAATGCATTCTTGGTGCTGAGCGAACCGAAGCGTTCTCGCTAAGTCGAGAAGATCTTGTTGATCGTATCGGTGAAATGACCTGGAACCTCCAAATTTCCAAACGCTGAGGTGAGCGTGTGAGTGCTTGGCCAAGACCAACCACAGCCGACATTGGCCTGCGTGCTTTTGCCCAGTCCAAATCTCGCCTCTTTGATGAAGTGACCCTCGGAATGCAGAACATTTTGATTTCACAAGGTTCTGCAGCGACAAGCGATAATCTCATTCGCCATTCCTCTCAATGGAATGTGACGATGACGACAGACGAGGAGGATTGGGAACTGCTTCTTGTCCACTGGCTAGAAGAAATTCTCTACAGAGCAGAAGTTCACAGACAATGGTGTGTGTCATGCAGTGTGATGTTGCACCAATCCGAAGGTGAATTGCAATGCAAGGGATCAGTGGCATGGGTCGATGCAGACCAGATTGAGCAAGAAGTTGAAATTAAAGCCGTAACAACCCATGAATTACAAATTTTTGAAGTCATGAAGGGAAAAACCGCCGTCTCAAAATGGAATGAAGTTCCTGATTTTGAGGGACCCGGATGGGTTGGAGACATCGTTTTCGACATTTAGGAATGGAGTGGGAGGGCCTAAGGTGGACGCTCGTTCCCCTCAGCCAAGCCCACACACTTCCTCCATCCCGTGACCCCACAGCACTCATGGCCCCAGGTAGGGCTGCTCCGTTCCCGGCCTGACCTGTTCCCCCGGTTATCC
>MDSV01049931.1_pt1 | contig 25790 bp, 30 predicted proteins | sample 810851 | NCBI WGS metagenome assembly MDSV01 (sample SAMN05326640, study PRJNA326480) | marine metagenome | isolation source: seawater | place: Atlantic Ocean: North East | collected 2012
GCAGATTTTTGCAGAAATTGTATTTCTAAGTGGTACATGAAAGAATCTAAGAGTTTGGGAAAAGAAATAAATTATGATGAAGCTAGAGAAATTATATATGGAATGCCATACCATGAATGGAAAGAAAAATTTCAAAAAGAGGCTACTCCAGAACAACAGGTAGCATTGGATAAACTTAAGAAATAAATTAAAAATGTTCATTCCACGGTCGCACCTCCACCTCATGCGACCATGCACTTTTGGGTTGTGAATGTAATTGATAATAATATTTAGCAATATCATTAGGATTAATAAAACTTTCATCGGTATTACTTTCTTTCACCACTCCATCAATATTGGCCCAAATTATATGAATTCCTTTGGGATGAAATTCTCTTGCCATACTCTGTGCTAGTGCTCTAAGGCCAAATTTACCAATTGCAAACGCAGCAAAATCTTTGCTTCCTCTCATTCCTGCTGTTGCTCCAGTAAAAATTATGGTTCCTTTGTTTCTATCTAACATTCTCTTAACTAATTCTCTAGCAAAAATAAAACCACCTAGACAGGATACTCTCCATGCTTCTTCAATATCTTGTGAAGAAAGGTCTAAAACACTTTTTTTTACAAATTTACTAGGGTTATAAATTCCTATACTAATTTTACCCAATTCATCTTCTGCCGCTGCTACAAAATCAATTACTTGTTTTTCTATAGAGGCGTCCACTTTATATTGACGAAAATCAACGTTTTCTATAGTGCTTAATTGCAAAATCTCAGGATAATTACTTTTATTTCTTGATCCTAACCCCAAATTATAACCCTTTGACGCAAATTGTTTAGCAACTGACAGTCCAATTGATGGGCCAGCACCAAGAATGACGCATGATTTATTCATATATTTATCCCTTTAAAATTAATTAAATTAATATAAAGTATAATTAATCATTTATAATATATACAATAGTTACTTTAAGAAAAATAAAACATTTTATAGGTATAATTATGACTATTCTTGTAACTGGGGTTGCGGGCTTTATAGGAAATCACGTTGCTTTGAAGTTGTTAGACAGAGGTGAAAGTGTTGTAGGTGTTGATAGTATCAACAATTATTATGACATCAAATTAAAATATTCTCGCTTAAAAAGACTTGAGAAATTTAAAAAATTTGAATTTTTAAAAGTTAATATAGCTAGTAAAGACCTATTAAGTTCTTTAGAAAAGTATGATGAAATAGATAGTATTATTCATTTAGCTGCACAAGCTGGCGTTAGATATTCAATTACCAATCCATTTGATTATGTTGAATCAAATTTGGTAGGTCATTTAAATATACTTGAATTTGCAAGGGCAAAAGGAACCATTAAAAATTTGGTTTATGCTAGTTCAAGTTCAGTTTATGGAGGTAATAAAAAAATTCCATTTTCAATAGACGACAGTGTCGATAGTCCAATCTCTTTATATGCCGCAACTAAAAAAAGTGACGAGTTAATTAGCTACTCTTACAGTCATTTGTATGGCATTAAACAAGTTGGATTAAGATTCTTTACGGTCTATGGGCCATGGGGAAGGCCAGATATGGCTTTATATTTATTTACAAGTGCAATATTGAATTCGAAGCCAATCAAAATATTTAATTTTGGAAATATGTCCCGAGATTTTACATATATAGATGATATTGTTGACGGAACAATATCTGCTTTAGATAAAATACCTTCTAAAGATGATAAAGTTCCTCATAGAGTATATAATCTTGGCAATGATAACTCAGAAAAATTAACAAAACTAATTGAGTTAATTGAGCAATGCACAGGCGTAAAAGCTATAAGGGAGTTAGAGCCCATGCAAATGGGAGATGTAAAAGATACTTTGGCTGATATTGGGGCCTCAAAAAAAGACCTTAATTTTTTCCCAAAGACAAAAATTGAAGAAGGTGTTCCTAAGTTCGTAAACTGGTATCAAGATTTTTACAAGTTATGAAGGATTACAGAAAGGAATCTCCAAAAAAATTTTTAACACAAATAATCAGAGCTAGCCCTTTTGCTGACTTTTTAAACATGGAAATAAATGAGGTTTTATCTGACCATCTAGAAATTCAGGTAGATATAGATAAATGGAAAATACAAGACTATTCAGAAAACGATGTTTGCTATGGTTTTTTTTATGGAATAATTGATACTGCTGCTTTTCTATCAATTCAAAATAAGATAGATAGATATAAACATTTATTTACGCTTAATTTAAATGTGTCGCATTTAGATGTAAATTTTATGATAAATAAAATTTTTCTTAATGCAAAGTGTGTTCAAATAACTAATGACTATGCTTACTCATTTGTTAAAATCTATCTTTCAAATGGAAAAATAATAGCAAACGCGAATGTAAGTTTTATTGTAAAAGAGTTATGATTAGTTTTTTATAAAAATGATGAATTTTAAAAATATGATTTTAGAAGCAAAAAAAGAGAATGACCCTTCTATTATGTCGTCTTATTTTCCTTTTACACAAAAAACAGGAATTAAATTTTTTATAGATAAAAAAGGTTTTTGCTGTAAATTGAAATATTCAAATTTCTTAATTGGCAATCCAATTTCAAATACATTGCATGGTGGTGCAATTGCTGCTCTTCTTCAACAAAGCGGACAATTTCATTTAATTTGGAACAGAGATATATTAGAAATACCGAAAATAATTAATATTTCAATTAACTATCTAAGAAAAGGAAAGAATGTTGATACTTTTGCAAGAGCGTTTATAAAAAATAATGGAAGAAGGGTTGTTTATATTGAGGTATTAGCATGGAATGAAGATGAAGCTCAAACAATAGCAAATGCGCAAATTAATTTTTTACTTTGAGGTGATAAATGGACGATTCAGTAAATTATATTTCTTGGGATCTTTCTGATTTATATACTAGTATTGAGTCCAAAAAAATTGCTAATGATATAGAAGACATAGATAAATTGTCTCTTATTTTTCAAGAAAAATATAATGGTAAAATCCAATCTTTGAACAAGAAAGAATTTTATGAGGTTATTATTTTTTTTGAAAACTTATCTGAAAAAATAGAGAAGATTAGGAGTTATGTCGACTTACTTACATCTGAAAATTTACTTGATAAACAAAACTCAATAAAAGGGTTCTTCTTGAAGGAACAATTACAAAAATATGAATCAAGGATTATTTTCTTTATTTTAGAAATTACCGGAATGCCTTTTGAAAATTTAAAATTGTTAGTAAGTGACAAAAATGTTTCAAAATATTATGAATGGCTAGAAAAGATAAGAACATTCCATCCTTATCAATTAGAAGAAAATTTGGAAAAATTATTTTTGGAAAAAAAGATAAGTGGAAGAGATTCTTGGGTTAGATTATTTGATGAAACATTAGCCTCTATGGAAATAAATATCAGAGATAAAGTCTATACATTAGACAATGCTCTAGATCTTTTGTCAGGGAGCTCTGATGAATATGTAAGGAGGGAAGCCGCAGAAAGTATTTCTGATGAATTTGAGAAAAAAATAAATTTATTTACATATGTTACTAACACTTTAATCAAAGATAAAGAAATCGAGGATAGGTGGAGGAATTTGCCATCTGTTGATGCATCTCGTCATTTGTCTAATTTTATTGAACCAGAAGTAGTAGAGTCATTATTTAATGCAGTCAAAAAATTTTATCCCAGAATATCACATAGATATTATCATTTGAAAAAAAAATGGATGAAAAAAGATAAGCTTAATTTTTGGGACAGGAATGCTGCTTTAAATTTCTCTAAAGAAAAAAATTGGACTTGGGGGCAAGCAAGAGAATTAGTTTTAGAATCATATTTTGATTTTTCCCCAACTTTAGCTGATATAGGAAAATCTTTTTTTACAAATGAATGGATAGACGCTCTTCCAAAAAATGGAAAAGTTTCTGGAGCTTTTTCCCATCCAACTATTCCTTCTGCTCATCCTTATATCTTGCTAAATTTTTATGGAAAAAATAGAGATGTTATGACATTAGCTCATGAGCTAGGACATGGTATTCACCAAGTCCTAGCTGCTGAACAAGGTTTCCTTCTATCTGACACCCCTCTAATTTTAGCGGAAACAGCTTCAGTATTTGGTGAGCAACTTGTTTTTCAAACGCTTTTAAAAAACATATCTGATGCTAACGAAAAAAAGGACATATTATCAGCTAAAATAGAGGACATAATAAATACTGTAATTAGGCAAATATCATTTTTCGATTTTGAAAGAAAAATTCATATGCGCAGAAGGGAGACAGAGCTAACAAAAGATGAAATCTCAAAATTGTGGATACAGACACAGCAAGATAGCTTGGGCGATGCATTTCAATTAGATAGCCAGTATTCAAATTACTGGTGTTATATCTCACACTTTGTTCATACTCCTTTTTACGTATATTCCTATGCTTTTGGTGATAGTTTAGTGAATTCATTATTTCAAGTTTACAAAAACGAAAGTGAAGGTTTTGAAGGCAAATACTTGGAACTTTTAAGATCTGGGGGATCTAAAAATTATAGAGAGTTAATAGGTATGTTTAATTTAGATGCATCAAATGATGATTTTTGGGATAATGGGCTTAAAGTAGTGGAAAATTTGATTGACGACTTAGTTAATGTCGAGGTAGAAGCCTAAGTATGTTTTTTATGTCTTTTTCTGGGAGTAGATGATGGCAAACAAAGATATGGACCATGGAGAGAAAAAACAGACTTGGAGTTTGTTTGTTAAATTAACTCAATGGAGCACAGTCATAGTAATAGCGCTAATAATTTTATTAGCCTTTTTTTTATTATGATTTTTTAACAATAGAAATTTAAATTTTGTAAAGATGAAAATAGCTGTTTTAAAAGAAAAAAGAGAATTTGAAAAAAGAGTTGCTGCAACACCAGAAACTGTAAAAAAAATGGTTTCTATGGGTTTAGAGGTGATTGTAGAAAAAAACGCAGGTCTAGCATCTTCTTTTTTTGATCAAGAGTTTTTAGATGCTGGTGCAAAATTATTTGATAAATATGATCAGTTAAATGACTCAGATATAGTGCTAAAGGTTCAAAGGCCTTTCGATCAAACTGAAGATTCTAATGATGAATGCGAAGGTTTAAAAAAAGATTCAATTTTGATAGGCCTATTAGACCCTTTCAATAATAAAAAGCAAATTCAAAATTATGCTGCAAGAAATATTTGTGCTTTTTCTCTTGAGCTTGTGCCTAGGATAACCAGAGCCCAGAGTATGGATGTATTATCTTCACAGTCTAACCTTGCTGGGTATAAATCAGTTCTAGAGGCTGCGAACGAATATAGTAAAGCAATGCCAATGATGATGACAGCAGCTGGAACAGTGGCGCCGGCAAAAGTGTTTGTTTTAGGGGCTGGTGTTGCCGGATTGCAGGCTATTGCTACAGCAAAAAGATTGGGTGCTATTGTATCAGCAACTGATGTTAGACCGAATGTTAAAGAACAGGTTGAGTCTCTTGGCGCAAAATTTATAATGGTTGAAAGTAAAGAAAGTACTGAAAGTGAGACTGCTGGTGGGTATGCAAAAGAAATGAGTGAAGAATATAAACAAAAACAAGCAGAACTAGTTAAAGAAACTCTTGTTAAGTCTGACATTGCTATATGTACTGCACTTATACCAGGGAAAAAAGCTCCTACTCTTATTGCTAAAGAAACAGTTGAAAGTATGAAGCCTGGCTCAGTTATTATTGATATGGCTGTTGAACAAGGAGGTAATTGTGAGAGTTCAGAATATGGAAAAATTAATGAAATTAAAGGGGTGAAGGTTTTTGGGAAACCAAATTTACCTAGTTTAATACCTGGTGACGCATCTTCTTTGTATGCAAAAAATATTCTAAAATTTTTAGAATTAATAATTAAGGATAAGGATAAAATAGAAGAAATAGATTGGGAAGATGAGATAATTAAAGCAACAGTATTGACTAAGGGTGGAAAAATAATACATTCAGATTTTAATAGTTAAAAAGGTTATTTATGGAAAATTTAGTTATTGATCCTTTTATATTCCAATTATCAATATTTGTATTGGCTATTTTTGTAGGGTACTATGTGGTGTGGAGTGTAACCCCAGCTCTTCATACCCCCTTGATGTCAGTAACAAATGCGATTTCAAGTGTTATTATTGTAGGAGCTCTAATTGCAGCAGGCCCTGCTGAAATCAATTTATCTAAAATTTTTGGTTTTATTGCTATAGTGCTAGCTTCTATAAATATTTTTGGTGGTTTTGTCGTAACACAAAGAATGTTACAAATGTTTAAAAAAAAAAATAGATAGGTCTTTGTTTTGATAGTTAATATTTCAGCTATTGCTTACTTAATTTCTGGTGTTTGCTTCATAATGGCTCTTAGAGGTTTGTCTTCCCCTGTGTCTGCTAGAAAAGGAAATATTTTTGCGATTGTAGGCATGGTTATTGCTGTGGTTACTACACTATTTAACCCAAGTATCCTTAGCTTTGAACTTATTATCTTGGGTCTGTTAATTGGAGCAATTATTGGTACTATCATTGCTCGTAAAATACAAATGACTGCAATGCCACAGTTAGTTGCAGCTTTCCACAGTTTGGTAGGGTTGGCTGCAGTTCTTGTTGCCGCAGCAGCCTTATATTCACCAGAGTCATATGGTATCGGCTATGCAGGCAATATAAAAACTGCAAGTCTTATAGAAATGGCAATTGGAGTAGCAGTCGGAGCTATAACTTTTACAGGTTCTATTTTAGCATTTACAAAGCTTCAAGGTTTAGTAAGTGGAAATCCAGTTGTTTTCTTTGCTCAACATTGGTTAAATTTGTTTATTGGAATAATTATTTTATTAGTTTCAGTTATTTTTGTTATTTCTCAAGATCCTTTATCATTCTGGGCTCTAGTAATTTTGTCCCTTCTTATTGGTGTCCTTTTGATTCTGCCAATTGGTGGCGCTGATATGCCAGTGGTGGTATCAATGTTAAACTCGTACTCGGGCTGGGCTGCTGCAGGAATAGGGTTTACTCTAGAAAACACAGCATTAATTATAACAGGAGCTTTGGTAGGATCATCTGGAGCCATTCTTTCTTACATTATGTGCAAAGCTATGAATAGATCCTTCTTTAGTGTCATATTAGGGGGCTTTGGCGGAGAAAGCACAATTATAGAGCAGAAAGGTGAGAAGCCTGTAAAGCCAGGTAGTGCCGACGACGCAGCTTTCATAATGTCAAATGCTGGTTCTGTAGTAATAGTCCCAGGGTATGGGCTAGCTGTTGCTCAAGCTCAGCATGTAATTAAGGAAATGTCAGATGCGCTTAAATCATCAGGAGTACGAGTAAGGTATGCTATTCATCCTGTTGCTGGGAGAATGCCTGGGCATATGAACGTTTTGCTAGCTGAATCAAATGTAGATTATGATGATGTATTTGAGCTTGATGAAATTAATTCTGATTTTTCGAATACAGATGTAGCTTTTGTAATTGGAGCAAATGATGTCACTAACCCTGCAGCAAAAAATGATCCTCAGAGCCCAATTTATGGAATGCCTATTTTAGATGTTGAAAAATCTAAAACTGTACTATTTGTGAAAAGGTCATTGTCTCCAGGTTATGCAGGGATTGATAACTCTGTTTTTTATATGGAGAATACAATGATGCTTTTTGGTGATGCGAAAGAAATGGTTGAAAAAATTATTAAGTCTATCTAATTATTTGATTAGGAATCTCTTTGTGCTTTTTTTCTTGCTAGTTTTCTTACTCTTCTAATTGCTTCAGCTTTTTCTCTAGCTTTTTTTTCAGATGGTTTTTCGTAAAAATTACGAAGTTTCATTTCCCTAAATATGCCTTCGCGTTGCATTTTTTTCTTCAACGCTCTTAAAGCTTGGTCAACATTGTTATCTCTTACGGAAACTTGCAAAAAAATACTCCTAAACTATTTAACTTTAAAATTGTCTTATTAAATTATAAGATGGGCTGAATAACACAGACTTTAAAGAATGTGAAGGGTTTTTGGCTTAAATTATTAAAAAACATACATAAATATAGCAATTTTAACTAAATCATTAGGAATATCGATGTCTATACTTAAAATAGCAAAAATGGGTCATCCTATTTTGAAGCAGAAATCTCTTGAAATAACTGATATAGAAAGTGCTTCAGTAAAGAATTTGATCAACGATATGCTTGAAACACTGGAGGAAATTCAAGGGTTGGGTTTGGCTGCTCCACAAGTTCATAATTCAAAAAGGTTAGTTATATTCTATTCTCCAAATGATAAAAAAGATAATATTGATATGAATTTGAACATACTAATAAATCCAGTTATTGAACCTATAGGGGGTGATATTGAATACGATTGGGAAGGGTGCTTATCTGTTCCTGGTCTTAGGGGGCTTGTGCCTAGATTCAAAAAAATAAAATACTCAGGCTATGATGAGCATGGAAATTTAGTTGAGAGAGTCGTAGAAGATTTACATGCTAGAGTTGTTCAACACGAATGTGATCATCTTGATGGTATTTTATATATTGAAAGGATGGATAAAATGAGTAGTTTAATTTTTGAGTCTGAAATGAAATATCATCAGGGTTAGAAATTTTAACGGAGTAAAGTATTGGAATTAAAAAATAGTGACTACTTAAATAACCTTGACGATCAGAAAGTTGAGATTTTAAATAAGCTTTTAGAAGAGGCTCCTTTTTCAGGCTGGTCTACTAATACTCTTAAAGAAGTAGTTAATAGAATAGGGAAAACTGATGCTTTGGAAATTTTATTCCCAAATGGAATTAAAGATTTGATAGATCTTTACTATGATATTGCTGATAAGAAATTGATTTATGATTCAGATAAAGAAAATCTAAATGAGAAATCCATAAGAGAAAGAATTAATTTTTTGATAAATGCCAGGATAAATTTTTTTTCAGAGAATAAAGAAGTAGTTAGACAGATAATTGGGTCTGATATTCTTTCTGGGTCGTATTCCTCTTCCTTAAAAAGGATTTCACACTCTGTTGATATTATGTGGAGAATTGCTGGAGATAAATCTGTTGATTACAATTATTATACTAAAAGAATACTACTAACAGGTATTTATACTTCTTCAATTTTATTTTGGCTTGACACTGATAACAGAAATGAGGTTTCAAAATTTATTGATAGACGCATCGCAAATGTTATGAGTATAGAAAAGATTAAAAAAAAATTAAAACCATTTTTTAAAAGTAACAAAAAGTAGTTATTTTTTTATTTATAGATTATTATTTATTAGGTGTTTTATTTGATAAATAACTTATATGTCCCATTTTTCTATTTTCTTTTATTTCTTTTTTCCCATACACGTGTAATTTAAAATCAGAATCAGCTAGTTTTTTTTCAGCTTCTAATATCTCTTTTCCTAAAAGGTTTTGCATTTTTACGTCAGAGTGTCTATAGGAATTACCTAGTTTTAATCCGCAAATACAACGTATATGTTGTTCAAACTGGTCAGTGTTGGAGCCGTCAAGTGTCCAATGACCTGAGTTATGAACTCTTGGTGCTATTTCATTAACTAACAAATCATCGTTTTCTGCTAGGAACATTTCAATACATAATACCCCTACGTGTTGAAGGCTATTTGCTATGATGGCACTGATTTTTTTTGCCTCAAAAACGATGTCGCTATCTATTGTAGCAGGAACTTGACTAAATTCTAAAATTCCATTTTTATGAGTATTAAGTGTAGGGTCATAAAATTCTATTTCAGCATTTTGATTCCTAGCTAATAAAATAGAAATCTCACTTTTGAAATTTATTTTTTCCTCAATTATACAGTCTTTTCGATTAAGACTGTCCCAACAAATAATCAATTCTTCATAATTTTTAAAATGTCGTTGACCTTTTCCATCATAGCCAAACCTATTAGTTTTAATTATCGAGGGAATGTTATAATTTTTTATTTTTTTTAAGTCAGTATCATTTTTTAATTCTAAGAAATTTGCTGTTTTAATATTGTTATCCCCTAAAAATTTTTTTTCTTGTAATCTATCCTGAGTGATTTGTAGAGATTTGATATTAGGCGCTATATCAGCATACTTTGATACTGTTTTTAGTGCTTCACCTGGTATATTCTCAGTTTCAAAAGTAACCAATGTGCAATTTTCTGAAAATTTTTTTATTTTTGATAAATCATTAAAACTACCAATAGTATAAGAATCAGAAATAGGAATTGCAGGATTTCCTTGATTATCAGAGTAAATATGAACCTTATATCCAAGTCTTTGTGCTGCTAAACAAAGCATTTTTCCTAGCTGTCCTCCACCTAAGATGCCAATATTTGAACCTGGAAAAATTCTTTGTTTCATCTAATTTTTATCTTTTAGTTTTTGGGTCTTCTAAATTCAATATAAGGTTTTTTTGTTTTTCTTTGAATCCTTCAATCAACTTTTTCAAGTCGCTGTTGCTTACACTCAAAATAGATGCAGCAAGTAACCCAGCGTTAGTAGCTCCAGATTCCCCTATAGCTAAAGTGCCTACTGGAACACCTTTAGGCATTTGTACAATGGATAGAAGGCTATCTACTCCATTCAAAGTGCTGGATTTTATTGGCACGCCCAAAACTGGTAAAGTAGTGATCGAAGCTATCATTCCTGGTAAATGCGCGGCTCCACCTGCTCCAGCAATAATGACCTTAATTCCTCTTTTTTCGCAATTTTCAGCATACTCAAACATCATTTTAGGCGTTCTATGAGCAGATACTATTTTAGTTTCATAGGGAATTTTGAATTGTTCAAGGATTTCTGTTGTCAATTGCATTGTTGGCCAGTCTGTTTGACTGCCCATGACTACCCCTACTATTGGATTTGATTTATCCATCTGAAATCTCCAGAAATATATTCAACTTTATAATAAATCTTTATTTTGTTAGAATCAAATTAGGGTTATAATAATAGTATTTGTTGCCTGTAAATAATAATACATTATTTGTTTTATGGTAACTATTATATATACAGGTTATAAATGTCATCTAAATATGTTATTATAACCTTTTATGATATAGATTATTTTGAGAATATATGAAAATAAATCCAGTAGGCCCAGTTGGCACATCGAAAGTATCCAGAGTTCGCAAAACTAATTCCAGTTCTGCAAAAAAGGTAGCTACTGCATACTCTTCAAGTAAAACTGAGAAAATAGATGATCAAGTTTCTATAATGGGAATTCCTGAAGTAGAGCTTACGCCTAAAGTAAAAGAAGCAATAATGTCTTTAATGGCTGAAGTTGCTGCAATGAGAAGAGAGCTTGATGCAACAAAAAGTGAACTGGCAAATCTTGCGAAGCTAGCAGATAGAGATTCAATGCTTCCTGTTCAGAACAGGAGAGCATTTGTTCGAGAATTAACACGTTCTATGTCAAGAGTTGAGAGATATGGAAGCCCAAGTAGTATTGTTTATATTGACGTTAACGATTTAAAAGAGATTAATGACAGTTTAGGTCATGCCGCAGGAGATGAAGCTCTAAGGCATTTAGTAAAAGTATTAATGGAAAATGTCAGAGAATCAGATCAAATTGGTAGATTAGGAGGTGATGAATTTTGTATTATCCTAAATGAAGCAGATAAATTTGCAGCAAAAGAAAAAGCTGATGAGCTTGCAAAGTCAATAACAGATAGATCATTTATATTCGACGAAAAAAATATAAAAATACAAGTTGCTGTTGGGGTATATACTTTCAATGGCACTGAGGACGTTAGTCAAGCGCTTGCTGAAGCGGACAAAGATATGTACAAAAATAAACGCTTAATTAAAGAAACTGGAATAAAGTGATCTATTTTTATACTGGGGTTTAAAAATCATTAGACATAAATCTTTTTCACAGTTTGCCATAGATTTGTATTCAAACAAAAAAGTACAATTTTATTGTTTAGATTATCAAGATAGATTTGATATCGATATTAATATTTTATTGTTTTCTGTATGGGTTGCCCATAAGTATAGTGTTATTTTAGAAATACATGACTTTGTACAACTAGATGGGATAACAAAGGAGTGGCAGGATAAAATTGTAAAAAAAATTAGATCTGTCAGAGTGCTATTCAGAAATAAAAAAAAAATACAATTATACAAAATATACGAACAATTAAAAAAAGTAGAATTAATTAGTGAATTGATTGAACATCAATTAATAGATAATCTTTTTCATCGTAAAATCATATTTAATAAAAATAACTTAAAACTAGAAGAGTTAATTTCAAAGAATTTAAAAAATTATTTTCTTTTTAAAAGAAAAAATGTTATGGATATAAATAATTTCTTAATATTGCTTTCGACTATTTTGAAAAAAAAATAATTTATTTCAACATATTTCTTAGTTTAAATTTTTGTATTTTTCCTGTAGAGGTCTTCGGCAAGTCACAGAAAATTATTTTCTTTGGGACTTTAAACCTTGCCATATTATTAAAACAAAATTCAATTATATCTTCTTCTTTTAAAACTGTATTTTTTTTTAATTTTATAAATGCACAAGGCACTTCTCCCCACTTTTCATCCTCTTTCCCTACAATAGCAACCTCTAAAACACTTTCATGTGTATAAATAATTTCTTCAAGTTCGATAGAAGAAATATTTTCACCTCCTGAAATAATTATATCTTTGGATCTATCTTTTAATTCAATATAACCATCAGGGTGAGTAACGCCTAAATCCCCTGATCTAAACCAACCACCTTTAAAAGATTCTAAAGTGGCTTTTTGGTTTTTCAAATAGCCTTTCATTATTACATTCCCTTTGAACATAACCTCACCGAGTGATTTTCCATCATTTTTAGTGGGTTTTAATGTTTCAGGGTCGCGAACAGAGAGTCCTTCTAGTGTATGATACTTAACCCCTTGTCTAGCCTTAATTCTTGCACGATCCTTTGCCTCCAATTTATCCCATGCTTTATCCCACTCATTAACAACCGATGGGCCATATGTTTCCGTTAGGCCGTATAAATGTGTTACGTGAAATCCTATTTTTTCAATTTTTTCAATTACAGATGAAGGAGGAGGAGCTGCAGCAGTAGCAATGTGGACTTTTTTCTTAAATTTTTTATCAGGTTTGAATTGATTATTAATGATCATACTAAGAATTATTGGAGCACCGCACATATGCGTTACTCCGTGTTCTTCTATTATTTTATAAATTTCTTTTTCATCTACTTTTCTCAAGCATATGTGAGTTCCCATCGCGATGCTAATAGTCCATGGGAAACACCAGCCATTGCAATGGAACATCGGTAATGTCCATAGAAATATTGGGTGATTAGTCATATTCCATGCCAAATGATTACCAATTGACTGAAGATAAGCACCCCTATGGTGATAAACAACCCCTTTTGGATTCCCAGTAGTTCCAGATGTATAGTTCAAGCTTATAGCATCCCATTCATCATCAGGGAGACTGACTGCAAAACCTTTGTCCCCATTTCCAACAAGGTCTTCATAATTAAAAGCAGTACTCAGCTCGGTAATATTTTCATAAATATCGTTTATACATATAAGAATAATATCGAATTTAACCGATTCTTTTATTTTTTTTACAGTTTGGGCGTACTCAGAATCAAAAATTAAAACTCTAGTTTCGCTATGTTCGATTATAAACGAGAGAGTTTCTGCATCTAGACGAGTGTTTAAACAATTAAGAACTCCTTTAGTAATCGGAACTGCGTAATGACTTTCAAGCATTGCAGGAGTATTGGGGCAGAGAATTGATACAGTAGTACCTTTTTTCACACCTAACTTAATTAGTGAAGATGCAAATTTCTTACACCTGTCAAAAAATTTTTTATATGTTATTTCTTTCTTTCCATAAATAATAGCGTTACGGTTAGGAAAAATTTCAGCCGCTCTTACTAAAAAAGAAACTGGAGATAGTGGTTGAAAATTTGCTTCTGATTTGTCTAAGTTTAAATCAAAAATATTTATTTCATCAGAGGGCATATCAATAATAATTTCAGATCAGCTATAATATTTTGCTTTTGTACTTTTTCGTATAGATAAATTTAATCAAGTAAAGAAAATTATTAACTTAGTTCTTTGTCTGGTGAAGGGTCAGAATCCATATTCTTTTTTAATAGTATTGCTGCTTTTTCTTCCCTCTGACGTTTATTTATTTGTCTCTTTACTGCCTTAGTAATTTCTTCATCAAGATTTGATTGTGAGCACATTCCTAATGTTACTGGGTCCATCATTTTAAGATTTGCCATATTCCAGTGTGTTCTATCTCTAACAGAAGATACAGTTGGTTTTGTTGTTCCGACTAGCCTGCAAATCTGAGCATCAGATACTTCTGGATGGTATTTAATTAGCCAAGCTATTGCGTCAGGTCTATTTTGTCTTTTAGATAAGGGCGTATATCTTGGCCCCTTATCTTTTCTAGCGAAGGTTTCGCTGGGCTTACTTATTCCTAGTCTTTGTTTTTTGTCATTTTCGCATCTAATTATTTCTTCTTTCGTCAGTTCGCCTTGAGCTATAGGATCTCTACCAACAATTCCCATAGCCACCTCTCCGTCAGCTATACCTTGAATCTCAAGAGTATGAAGACCGCAAAAAGCGCCTATTTGATCAAAAGTTAAAGCTGTGTTGTCAATTAACCATACTGCTGTAGCCTTAGGCATTAGGGGTTGTGTCATTATTTTCCTCGTAAAAATATTTAATTTACTCATCTTAGACTTTATTTAGATTATTTTAAAGTTCCTCTTGCAGGATAATCTTTATCAAGGGCAAACTTTATTCCAGATAACAATTCGTTTACTGGAGGTCTTGTAAATGGCATTGACTGAATATTTGAAAAATATAGTTTAAAATTTGCGTCTACCAAAAAAATACCGGGCTCAACAAACATTTCTGGCTCTTTAACCGAAGCCGAAGGGTTAAAAATACCTTTTGATAAATATAAACCCCATGAAACAGCTGTTTTTTGACTTAAACCGTATCCTATATGTAATTTATTTAAATTCCAATTTTCAACAGATTTTTTAGCTCTTTCCAAGTTATCTGTACTAATGGCAATTATATTCGTGCCCAGTAAGTCAAAATTTTCAATATTATTTTGAAATTCTTGAAGATAATTCGAGCAAATTGGGCAGTGTAAACCTCGATATACTACAATTAAACAAAAGTTCACTATTTTGGAAGATTTTAAACTCCAAATACTGCTTTTAAATGTCTCAACTGCGAGGTCAGGGACCTCTTCACCAGGAAAAATTAGTTTTTTATCTATCATTTGGTAGTATGTAATATGTAAATTTATATAATTTCCAATACTATACATTATATTTTATTAAAAAAAATAAATTTTTAATTTAATAAGGCCAAGATGATGATAGATGATGAAGATAGCGAAATAAACAAAAAGAAACCATATGATTTAGTTGATTTAGAAACTTTTTCTATAGATGAACTTAATAAATATATTATTTTTTTAAATGATGAAAAAAAAAGAGTAAAGCAAGAGATAGAAAATAAAAGAAGTGCTGCAGGGTTAGCGGAATCAGTATTTAAATAGCTTTAGACTAATTAAACTTTCATGGATGAAATCAAATGTCAAAATTAAGTACCAGAATAGACTATTGTTATAGCCTAGAAATACCAACTCGTTGGATTGATAATGATGTTTACGGGCACGTAAATAATGTTAATTATTATTCTTTTTTTGATACAGTTGTTAATCATGCATTAATTAATTTAGGTTTGCTTAATCATCAAGAGAGCCAATTAATCGGTTTAGTTGTAGAAACGTCTTGCACATATTACGCGCCAATTAGTTTTCCAGATATTATTGATGCTACATTTAAAGTGGGAAAAATAGGCAATTCTAGCATTAGATATGAAATAAGTTTATTTAAGAAAGGTGAGGAGCATCCTTGTGCCTCTGGTTATTTTATTCATGTTTATGTGGATAGAAAGAACAGAAAACCAATGAGCATTCCAAATAAATTTAAAGAAAAATTAAGTGGACTCATGAAAAATTGAAAAAATTTATTTAAGCTTTAGGCCCTCAAAACGCTTATTGAATTTTGCTACCTGACCTCCAGTATCAACTAATCTTTGTTGTCCGCCAGTCCAAGCTGGGTGAGATTTAGGATCAATGTCAAGGGTGAGGGTATCTCCTTCTTTGCCCCAAGTAGACTTAGTGGTAAATTCGCTACCGTCAGTCATAATAACTTTAATCTCATGATATTCTGGATGTATATCTTTTTTCATTATTTGCTCCTATAATAGGGTCCTTATAGCAGGATGGTTAGGTTGATATCAAGTAAATGTTTATTAAGTTGATTGAAAAAATAAAAATTTATAATATTATTTTTGGTAAGGGAGATTTTTTTGGCTCGTAAGTCGTCTACATATGGTGGGTCAATTGGAGCATCTGAGGAAAGAGCTAAGAGTAAAGAGTTAAAGCACTTAAGGCTACTTTTTGAGTTTGCAAAACCATATTGGAAAATAATGGTTCTAGCTTGTTTTGCTCTAATTGCGGCAGCTATAGGGACTCTTGGTGTTGGGAGAGTTATTCAGTTATTAATTGATAGAGGGTTTCAAGAAGGCTCTGAGGGTTTAAATGAAATTATCTTATTAGCATATATAGTTGTTGGAATTATATCTGTTGCTACTTTTATGCGGTATTATTTAGTTATGTGGCTCGGAGAAAGAGTTGTAGCCGACTTAAGGCTAGCTATTTATAAGAGAGTAATTTTTCTAAGTCCAACTTTCTTTGAGTTAAATAAAACCTCAGAAGTAATATCTAGAATATCCGTAGATACCACCTTAATACAAACAATAGTAGGCGCGGGCGCATCAATAGCTTTGAGAAACTTGATGTTATTGATAGGGGGCTTAATAATGCTCAATATTACAAGCTTTAAACTCTCCTTGCTAATTATGGTATCAGTTCCATTAATAATCTTGCCATTAATTCTTTTTGGTAAAAGAGTGAAAAAACTATCAAGAGCTACTCAAGACGCAATTGCAAATGTTAATTCTGTTGCAGATGAAACGTTAAAAGAAATTAGAATAGTGCAGGCATATGTTCGCGAAGATTATGAAGCTTCAAGATTTTCTAAAAGTATAAATATTAGTTTTCAGAGAGCAAAACAGCAAATTTTAGCAAGAGGTTGGCTAACTTTTGCAATAATAGCGGTTGCTTTTGGTTCTGTAGTCTCAGTTTTATGGATTGGTGCTTCTGACGTTATGAATGGAAATATGACCGCGGGTGATTTAGGAGCGTTTGTGGTTTACGCAATTATGACTGCCGCTTCTGTTGCTGCTTTATCAGAAGTATATGGTGATTTACAAAAAGCAGCTGGAGCTTCTGAAAGGATATTTCAACTACTTTCTGCAGAACCCGAGATAAAGCCCCCTAAGAATCCAGTGCATTTGAAAAATGACCCTATTGGCGCCATAGAATTAAAAAATGTTAACTTTGCTTATCCTTCAAGGCCGGATATAAATGTAATAAATAATTTTTCTTTGAAGATTAAACCAGGTGAAACAGTCGCTCTTGTTGGTCCGTCTGGAGCTGGTAAAACAACTATTTTTCAATTGATTTTAAGGTTTTATGATCCTCAAAATGGCTATATTTCCTTTGACAATTTAAACATCGTTAGAGCCGACCCTCGGGAACTTAGATCAAATATTGGTTTTGTATCTCAGGATCCAGTTATTTTTGATCTAAATGTTTGGGAAAATATTTCTTACAGTATGCCGAATGCATCAAATACAGAAGTAAGAAAAGCTGCAGAAATTGCAGCGGCAAAAGAGTTCTTAGATAGATTGCCAGAAGGTTACGATACCATCTTAGGTGAAAGAGGTATAACTTTATCTGGGGGTCAAAGACAAAGAATAGCAATAGCTAGGGCAATTTTGCATAACCCCTCTTTACTTCTGTTAGATGAAGCAACAAGTTCTCTTGATACAGAAAATGAGTCAATTATTCAAAAATCTCTTGAGAAAGTTTTTGAAAATAGAACTACAATAATTATAGCTCATAGGTTAAGCACTATCCAAAAAGCAGATAGAATTATAGTGCTTGATAAAGGTGTAATCGTTGCAGAAGGAACTCACGACCAATTAATTAACGAGGGAGGGCTTTATTCAAGGTTGTCAAAAGTTCAATTCAGGGGACCTCCAATTCGTGAGGTTTTGTAAACTTAGAAATTAAAATTATTTTTCAGTCAATTTAAATTCAATTCTTCTATTTCTTCTATATGAAATTTCATCATTACCTTTATCAAGTGGTTGAAAACTAGCGAAGCCAGTTGCTGCTATATTTTTAGGAGATATTCCAGCTTTAATTAGAAATTTAACAACATTAGATGCGCGAGCTGTTGAGAGCTCCCAATTTGAAGGAAAATTAAAGTTACTTATTGGCCTTGCGTCAGTATGGCCATCTACTCTTAGAATCCAATTAATATCTGCTGGAATTGATGGAGTGATTTCCAAAAGTGTTTTTGCTACTTCAATTAATTTTTTTTTCCCAATATCTTCCAATTCAGCTGATCCAGAGCTAAATAAAACTTCAGATTGAAGAACAAATCTATCTCCTACTATTAAAATGTCATTTCTATTGCCTAAAACTTCTCTCAATTTCCCAAAAAATTCTGAACGGTATTTAGATAGTTCTTGAACTTTTTGAGCTAGAGCTTTATTAAGTTTTGCTCCTAATTCTGAAATAATTACTTGTTGTTCTTTGTCTTTTCTTTCAGCCTGATCTAGGGTTGTCTGAATTGCTTCTAATTGAGATCTGAGAGCTAGGATTTGAATATTTAGATTTGAAATTGTATTGCTGCTTACGCTTGATTCCTTTTTTGATTCTCTTAGATTTTTTTCAACTATCAAGTTCCTATTTTTTAAATTTAAAATTTTTGTATTCTTTTGTGATAACTTGTCCTGCATTATGAATCTTTGTCTTTTTTCATCGTTTAAATTTAGCTCAAGATTTCTTCCCTGTTCTTTTAATTGAGTAATTATAGTCTCTGTTTGTTTAAGATTATTTTTAATTCTATCAGAGTTGATATTCAGCACTTTAATCTCTTGCTGCGATGAGACAACTTGTTCGGACAGTTTATCTATATTTTCTTCAAGATTAATTTTAATTTTTTCTGCGCTTATTAGTTTTGTTCTAAGTTGATCTATTACATTAGAAGAATTTTTAAGTGATTTTTGATTTTCCAGTAACTTTAAATTGAGAGCTGCATAGTCATCAGAAATTTTATTTTTTTCTTTTTCTAACGTATCAATTGCTGTGTCTAATTGAATTACTTTAAGCTTTAGGTTGTCGTTATTTTGTTTCTCTAATGATAATAACTCTGATAGTTCCAAAACTTGACCATTTAGTTTTTCTAATTCTTTGTCCCGACCTGTTATTGCATCTGTTAAGAAAACTTGTGCTATAACGAAAACAACTAGCATAAAAATAATTACAACTAAAAGTGCAGCAAGTGCATCCACAAAGCCTGGCCAGTAATTATGTCCCCCAATAACTTGGCGCCTTCTTGCCACTATTATACCTCAGTCATTTTTTTTGATGTTTTTTATTGAAGCAGCTAGGGTTTTTGCAATTAATTTGAATTCCCCCCTGAGCTCTTGAATAAGTTTTTCTTGCCCTTTAGTAGAGCTCAATACTAATTGACTGCTGTATTTTTCAATATTTTTAAGGTGAGATTGAAGATGTTTTAATGATATTGAATTTTCAGTATTTGATATTCTCTCTAAAATGGGTCTAATTTCCATTTGGCTCTCAACTAATTTTATCATTAAATCTTGTTCAGTTTTAGTCTGTTCATTTAAAGTGGAGATGCCGTCCTGTAATTTAATTAAAAATTTGTCTGATGTTTCTCTGCTTGCTTCTGAAGATGTTACTGTGATTCTTAATTTGTCTATGCTTTCAACAGTTTGTTCAAGTAATGCTTGCACATAAACAGGGACAGATTGTTCATTTCCGTCCAATATGTTTGATGATGTCAGTTGAGTTTTAGAGGACAGCCATTCTTCTAACTCATTATAAAATCTGTTTTGGGCTTGCCCTACCTGTAGGTCAAGAAATCCTAAAATTAAAGATCCGGTTAATCCAAACAATGATGACGAAAACGCAGTACCCATACCTTTTAAGGGAGCTTCAAGTCCACTTTTCAACATATTAAATTGATTTGAAAAGTCATTGTTCTCTATTTTAAGAGCGCTAATTACATCTCCAACCGATGTTATAGTTTGTAGGAGTCCCCAGAAAGTTCCCAATAGCCCCAAAAAAATTAATAAACCTGTTATATATCTCGCTAGCTCTCTGGATTCTTCAAGTCTGGAGGATATCCCGTCTAATAAGCTTCGCATAGATAATGTTGAGAGACTTTTCTTATCATTATTTTCTCCTAGCATGGTTGCCATTGAAGATAAAAGACGGGGTGATTTTTGATTAGATTGTATAGATTTATTTTTTTTGTAATTTGATATCCATTTAATTTCTGGATTTAAAATAAGGATTTGTCTAAAAATAAAAATTATCCCTACTAACAAAACTCCTAGGATTAAAGTATTAATAGCTGAATTTGCAAGAAAAGCTGAATAAAGAGGTTCAAACAGAATCATAATTACAATCATGACCACAATCAAAAAAGCGCTCATTCTTAGAATTATATTATTTGTTTTGGTCATATTTATATGGCTTCGTGACCTAATTACTTTATCATTGTGGCTTAATTAAGACATCAACTCTGTCAGATAGATTGCCATCTTGAGGTTCTCCCAAAGCTCTTACATCTATAAGGGTTGAATTTACTCCTAATTGAATTAATTGGGATCTTACTGCTAAAGCTCTAGAAAGAGAAACTCTTCTTGCATATGTTGGTCTGTTGCCTACAGTGCTTGCGAAAGCTTTAATTTGAACTCTTGAGTTGCTAGTTTTTGTGGAATTAGCAATTTTAGAAATAATTGGGATGTACTTTTCATCTAGTCTTGTTTCAGATGGCAGGAATATTATTCTATATAATTTATTTGAGTCTAATTCACTATTTTTAATTCTTGCTATTTTAGTTTCGGAAGAATTCCTATCTGAAGAACTAATTAATTTAGTCTTTTTTCCCGTATTTCTATTGTTGTTTTCTAAAACATTTTTGGGCAGATTTAATGGTTTTTTTGATTGGATAGAAGGATTTTCTCTGATTATATTAATTTTATTTTTTACTAAATTATTTTTAGGTTTGATATTAACTTCTTCTTTAGTGATTTTTTTTCTGGAAACCTTTTCAACTGGAAGGCTTTTCATTTTTGTAGTAATTAATTTTTTAGGAGTATGTTGTTTTGAGAAATTCTCTGGTAATTTTAATTTTATAGAATTTTGTATTTGGCCAACGTGTCTTAATGTATTTTTTGATGTCGATTCGTTGTTTTTGATTGAATCTAGATTAACTTCAATTTCAGGCAACCCGTTTCCTATGATAATAGTTTCTGATGATTGAGCATATGTTGCTGGCATTAAAAATAAATGAGCAGGCGCTATAAGCGATAAAAAGAAAATTTCAAAAAGTGCTATGTGTTTCATATCTGTATCATATATAAAAAATTAATAGTTTTAACTCGTGGATGATTATACAACTTTATTTCTACAAATCTATTATTGATAGAAATTTTGTTGATAATTCAGTATTACAAGCTACTATATTGTTTTTGTTTAAACCTTCAAAATGAATTTCTTTAATATTCACTATTCCTCCAGCCTCTGAAATTATCAGAGACCCTGCAGCTATTTTACAAAAATCCTGATAATTTAGCCATAGACCATCAAATCTACCAGCTGCAACATAAGCTAAATCAAGTGAGGTAGTTCCCAAAAACCTGATTAAACCTTTTTCTTTTGATAGTTTTGCTAGTTTTTCTAAAGGGTTATTATTTTCGTTAGAATTTTCAATATTTGTAGAGAAAATAGAGTTTTCTATCGATCTTCTTGCAGAAACTCTTAATCTTCTATCATTTAGATAAGAACCAGATCCCTTCTCTGACACAAACATTTCGTCTCTAAGGGGGTCATAGATTATTCCAGAAATTATATTCGAGTTTTCGCTAACTGCGATAGAAATAGAAAAAAAAGGCATTCCATGGGAAATATTTGAGAAACCATCTAGGGGGTCTATTACCCAAGTGAACATAGAGTCTTTACCCTTGTGTAATTTATTGTTAACCATAATCGACCATTCAGGTCTGCTTTTAACAAGTTCATTAACTAAGTTTTTTTGAACTTTGGTTATGGTATTTTTAGCAAAAATAAGACTGCCTTTTTTTGAGGCTTGAAGTTGCTCTATCTCTCCAAAATCTCTTACTATAGATCGTGACACTTTCCTTGCGGCTAAAATCATAACATTTATTAATGGAGATTTGATGCTCAAAGTAATTAATCCGCTCTTTTTAAATACGAACCATCTGAGGTATTCACAATGACCTTACTCCCTTGTTCAACAAAAGGCGGAACCATTATACGGAGACCATTTTCAAGAACAGCCGGTTTACTTGAAGATGCTGCCGTTTGACCCTTTACCACTGGCTCTGCTTCTACAACTTCAAAGGTCATAGTCTCAGGAAGTGAAATGCCAATTGGTTCATTTTCAATTGTATTTATTTTAATTGTCATCCCTTCTTGTAGATACACATCGTTATCTGAAATTATTGATTTATCAATTTCAATTTGTTCAAAATTACCTGGGTTCATGAATGTATATTTATTGCCATCATTGTATAAATATTGAAATTCTGTCTCACTTGTATTTAATTTTTCAACACTTGACTGTGTCCTAAGTCGAACATTTGTTTTACTTCCTGATTTAATATCACGCATTTCAACTTGATTGAATGCGCCACCTTTTCCAGGCTTAACATGCTGTGTTTTTAAAATTAGCCATTGGCTATTGTTATATTCAATAATTATCCCAGGTCGTATCTGGTTAACTTGTATTTTCATTTTATTCTTACTCTATTTCAAATAGATATTAATAGTACATGAATGCATTAGTTGCAAACTTACATTTTTTTTTGGTTTATTTTTATATTAAATTTTTCTATAAATTAATATTCGTTTTTTTAATTTAACTTTTAATGGTTAATTTGGTCATTTCACTGGTAAATTCTCTTAGAGCGATTCCAGGCCCCTCTGGATGAGACCAAACAGACGATATTATTGCCAGATACTTAGCTCCTTTGTCCACAAGTAACTTGAAATTTGATTGATCTATCCCTCCTATAGCAACACACGGAATGTTTGATATTTTGTTCCACCATTCTAGAATATCAGGTTCAGCATGAAATCTTGTTTTTTTAGAATTTGACTTATAGAAGGATCCAAAGGCAACATAGTCAGCTCCTAGTGCTTCTGCTTTGCAGGCTAGGTTTAAGGAGTTATGGCATGTTACTCCAATAATTGAATCTTCTCCAACTAATTTTCTCGCATTTTTTATAGAGCCATCTGATTGCCCAATGTGGACACCGTTAGCGTTTGTTTTTTTTGCTAGATCTGGTCTATCATTAATTATCAAAGGAACGTTATATATTTTGGATATGTTTAAAAGCCTTTTTGTTGTACTAATAATAAAATTATCACTTAAATTTTTTAATCTTAATTGAACCAATCCAACAGTTCCTGTGGCAAGCGCTTCATCAAAAAGAGGTTCAAACTCAAGTAAATTGAAATTTTCTGGTGTAATTAAGTATAAACCGACCTGATTTTTCATCAAAAGAAAAAAACTACTGTTCGTTACTAGAACTATATTGTCCAGCATGAGCTAAACTGTTCATATTTGCCCTGTGCAAAAATATTTTTTGGCTTTCAATAATATTTTCTTTTTTCCCTTTCCATTCATTAAGTGCAGAATGTTGAAGTGCTCTTCCATAACTAAAAGTAAGTTCCCATGGTAAATCATTTAACATGTTCATTGAACTTAGATTTTCTGTAGCCTCAATTTCGGTCTGACCACCTGATAAAAAGGCAATGCCTGGCACGTTTTCAGGGACATATTTTTTTAAGACTTCAATTGTTTGTGCAGCAATTTCTGAGGAATCTCGGTTTTCATTGGAATTAGATCCTGGTAATATCATGTTTGGTTTAAGCACAATTTCTTTTAAATTTACATTAAAATTTTCTAATTCTGAGAAAACTATTTCGAGTGTTTTTTCAGTTATTTTTCTACAAATATTGATACTGTGATCTCCATCCATAAGGACCTCTGGCTCAACTATCGGCACTAAGTTACTTGACTGAGCTGTGCTAGCATACAATGCAAGGGCCTGGGCATTTGCTTTAATTACCATTTCAGGCGTTTGATTATTTATAATATTTACCACGGCTCTCCATTTTGCAAATTTTGCCCCCAAACCATAATACTCTTCACATCTTTGTCTTAATCCGTCAAAGCCTTGTGTGTAGGAGAATTCTTCGTATCCTGGGCAGGGGCATATGCCTTTGTCTACCTTAATGCCAGGAATAATATTTTTTTCCTCCAGTACTTTAGATAATCGTTTTCCATTACTACTTTGTTTTAAAGTCTCTTCGAATAGTATAACACCACTTATAAAATTCTCGATATTTGGTGTTGTAAATAGCATCTCTCTATATGCTTTTCTATTTTCTTCGTTTGATTCTAATCCAATACTGTTCAGCCTTTTTTTAATTGTATTAGTGCTTTCATCAGCTGCTAGTATACCTTTATTAGGAGCAACCATTAATTTGGCAATTTTCTCTAGATTAGAATTATTCATGATAACTTTCCCCCAATTATATTAAAAAAATAGATAATAAATTTAATAATTATTTTTTGACAAGTCTATTACATCTGGGATTGAATTAACAATGTTTACTCCTCCAAGATATGCAATTTCTTGTATTGCTGAAATAGAATCATTATTAAAGATTATATTTTTACCGCCCTCTCTAATTACATTTAAAGCCAGCCCCGGGCTTTTTCCACAATCGATCCACATTATGATTGTTAAATTATCAAATAATCTTTCTATTTCTTGTTTAAGATTAATAAAAAAAGATGGTCCAGAAATAATTACAGAGTTGTATGGAGAAAGTAGAGAAAGTTCTTTTCCTTGATTAATTTTTATCGCAATTTTAGCTTGTTCAAGTGAGTTTATAATAAATATTTTTTTATTGTTTAATTCTTCATTCATCTAAAAGATTTATATTTTCCCCAATAGTGCCGCAGTATCTGCCATCCTGTTAGAAAAGCCCCACTCATTATCATACCAAGATAGAATTCTGCAAAAACGATTTCCCATAACTTGTGTTTGAGTTATGTCAAACACCGAGCTTGCGGAAGTATGATTGAAATCAGTTGATACAAGCGGTTTTTCATTCAATTGAAGTATCCCTTTCAAATATCCTTTTGACGCTTTCTTTATTGCATTGTGTATCTCAGTTTCTGAAGTATTTTTTTTAGCTAAAAATTTAAAATCAATAAGTGAGACATTTGAGGTTGGGACTCTGATAGCAGTTCCGTCCAACTTTCCTTTTAATTCGGGCAAAACCAGGCCAACGGCCTTTGCGGCTCCCGTTGAAGTTGGTATCATTGATAAAGCAGCACCTCTTGCTCGTCTTAAATCTGAATGAAGGGTGTCTTGAACGTTTTGATCTCCTGTATAAGCGTGAACGGTAGTCATGAAACCGTGAGATATCCCCACTGTATTATTTATCACCTGTGCGACTGGAGCAAGGCAATTTGTCGTGCAAGAAGCGTTGGATATAATAGTCATTTTTTTTGTAATTTTTTTATGGTTTACTCCAAAAACTACAGTTAAGTCTTCTCCGTTTGCAGGTGCTGAAATTAAAACTTTTTTTGCCCCTGC
>MDSV01133811.1_pt1 | contig 25785 bp, 15 predicted proteins | sample 810851 | NCBI WGS metagenome assembly MDSV01 (sample SAMN05326640, study PRJNA326480) | marine metagenome | isolation source: seawater | place: Atlantic Ocean: North East | collected 2012
GGAGATGGTCGCGGTCATGCCCTGGCCGACCATGAGCTTTGACCCGACGACGGTGTACTCCTCCCCGACCGCATCCATCACCTCCTTCTTGGGGACCTTCATGACGTTCGCGGGGTTGATCTCGCCGTAGGCGTCCGCGGGCGCGCACTTCAGAGTCTTAGTGTCGCCAACCTTCATGTCCATCACGCCGTTGTCGAAGCCCGGGATCATCATGCCGCCGCCGACGGTGAACGAGATGGGCTCGCCGCGCTCGCGGCTGGAATCGAACTGCTCGCCGTCGTCAAGCGTGCCGACGTAGTGAATCGCCACCTTGTCGCCCTTCTGCACGGTCTGGTCCGCGGCGGCCGCCGCGAAGAAGCGCGAAGCCGACGCGACGCGGGGCTGCGCGCGGAGCGCGGCGGCGCGAGGCACGGCGAAGGATTTGCCGGTCAGGCTACGCACGGGGGTGACGCGGGCCATCGCGCGCGTCGCGGTGGATAGAACGGCGTGCATATTCGTGTTGGTGTAGACGAGGAAAAGGTTTTGTCTGCGTGGACGTCCTTGTCGATCCCGGGGGTCGACGCGAGGGAGATTGTGTCGATCCTTCCCGAGACGACGATTCGCGAGCGTCAAGCGTTCCGACGGGGCACGTGCCGGAGGCAGGATAATCGGGATTGTTTAGACTAAATGCGCATACGTTTGGTACCAGCATAACAGGTGATTTTCCGCCGCTTCCCGCTTGCCATTTTCGTGCATCTTTTTTCTTTCCGAGCGGCAGGTGGTCGCGGCCACACACCCGCCCGCGCATGCCCCCCGCGGTATCCCCGCTCGCCGCACCCGCTCGCGGTCCCCTTTCCTTCGCGACCCGCGATTCGGCCGCCCGCGCGCGCCTCGTCTTCGCCACCTCGCGAGACCCCGTCCGGCGTCCCTCAAAGTCGGCGACTGCGTCGAGCGCGATGCCGCTCGACGATCGCACGGGGGGCTTCCACCACGCACCGCGGGACACGGTGTTCTTCCGCCCGTGCTCGCCCGAGGACCTGCCCGCGGTGGCGGAAATGGAGGCCAGCAGCTACCCTCCGGACGAGAAGGCTTCGCCCGAGAGCCTGGCGTTCAGGCAGCAGAACGCGAACGAGTTCTTCTTGGTCGGCGTGGAATCTCGAACGGAAGCGGAGGCGTCCGACTCGGCGGCGGAGGATGCGTTGGTGTCGTACGTCTGCGGCACGCTCACTTCCGGCGCGACGCTGACGCACGAGTCGATGTCCGAGCACGATCCCTCCGGAACGACGCTGTGCGTGCACAGCGTCGTGACGTGCGGCTCGCGGCGGCGGGAGGGCATAGGCACGAAGACGCTGCGCGCGTATTGTCGCTGGGTCGCGACGCACTACGAAGACGTCGACGCGCTTTTGCTTCTGTGCAAGCGACGTCTGATTGGATTCTACGAGGGCGCGGGGTTCAAGATGGTGGGTGAGTCCTCGGTCGTGCACGGCGCGGACCAGTGGTACGAGATGCGGCTCAAGACGGCGTTCGTGCGGGCGGTCGTGGGAAACGCCGCGGAGGAAAGCGAGTGAGATCCGAACGACAGACGCGACGGTACCGTATCCGTAGCCGCGATTGAAGCGTACGCGGCGTCGAACGCTACCGAGCGTCGTTCATCGGTCCTCCGCGACGCCGTCGTAGGAGTCGTCCAACGCGACCGTCGCCGTGGATTCGCGATCCGCATCTTCCTCCTCTTCTTCTCTCTTCGCCTCCTCCATCTCGAAGCGCCGGCGCTGTTCCTGGTCCTCCGCCGAAGCGTTCTTCTCCGCCGCCTCGTCGTCGCCGTCGGCGCGCCGCGCCTCTCGCTTGGCGCTGAGCATCTCCTCCACCTGCGCGCGGACCAGCTCGTCGTCGTCGCCGCGCCATTCCGGCTCGGCGAACGGGTCGTCGCTCAGCTCCTCGACCGAGATCCAGGCGCCGGGGCGGGACTCGCCGGAAGATGAAGTCGTCGACGCGTCGTCCGTCGCGCTCGCGTCGCCCGCGTCCGACCCCCCCGACCGTCGATTCGCGCGATCGAACACGTGGAAGTCGTCCAGCGAGCGTTTGAACGTCTCCATATCCCGCGCCCGGTCCGCGGGCTTCGACGCCGTCTTCTCGCTCGTCGCGTCGTCCGTACCGACGCGCGTCTGCGCGTCGTTCTCTTCGTCGAGAGACCCGCGCGAAGAAGACCCCTTCTTCGATTTCGAAGCGGACGCGTTCGAGGACTTCTCGGCAGGAAATTCGGGGAACTCGGGAACCGCGAACGGGTCGTTCGACAAGTCGGGATCCAGCTCGAAGTCCCGCGGCAGCGACCGAGGCTCGTATGTCCCGTCGTCCCGTTGGCGCGCGATCTTCTCGCGGTCGCGGTAATACTCCCACTTCATGACCATGCTGTCGGACCAGACGTACGGCTGGATCCCCACGCGCAGCAGCGATGTCGGCAACATGCGCGCGTCCATCGTGCCCGGGTTCCATCCCGCGGCGGTCTCGTACAGGTTCGCGCCGCTCTCGAAGCGGTAATCGCGCATCGCCCTCAGCCGGTCCCCGACGGCGGCGCCCAACCCCGGGTCGTCCGCCAGCGCGCACGAGTCGTCCGCCATCTCTTTGGTCATGCCCGACACTTTAAACGGCGCCACGCCGGAGTAGTCCACGGGCAAGAACCCTTGCTTCACGAGGATGTGCGACACGAGCTGGTCCTCGTAGATGTCGACGCGCCGGTGCCTCTCCAAGTCGTCGCTTCGCTTGAACGCGAAATCGGACACGGCCCACGCCGCGTCTTTGCTCAAGATGTACCCGTGCCCGCCGTCCACGGAGACGGGGTTCACGCCCGCGTACCGCCGAGTGTTCAGCGATTGGTCCGTGCACTTCCCGAAGTGCCACTCGCGCGCCAGCCCGCACTTAAACCCGGACGGCGAGGAGTTGGCTTTCACGATCTCCGCGTTGGCGGGATCGGTGAAGTCGACGGACGGGTCGAGGTACGCGGGGTACATCTTGTTCTCGCTCCCCATCCAGTCGATCTTCTTGTCCACCACCTGCGTCTTGACAAACTTCAGGAAAACCTCGGGGATCACGAACACGTCGGTGTCCACCTTGTACACGTAGTCGTAGTCGTGGTCGGCGGCGTACTGAATCGCCGCCAAAACCTTCGCCGGCAGATCCTCATACGCGTCGCCCAGGGGAAGCTCCACCACGCGCGACGAAGGCCGCGAAGCCTTCTTCCCAGACGAAGCCTCGTTCACGGGCGAAGCCTCGTTCTTAGACGCCGTCTCAGAGGCGTCCGCCTTCTCCGCCTTCTTCGTCGTCTCGGAAGAAGACGCCTTCTTCGTCGTCTTTTTCCGAAACGGCTCGACGGGCTCGACGGGCTCGCCGGGCTCGACGGGCTCGCCGGGCTCGTCCGCCCGCTCCGCCGCCTTCGCCTCGCGGTCCGCCGCGGCTCGCGCCTTCGCCTTGGAGACCGCCTCCGCGAGGCGCGACGTGAACTCGTGCTTGGTCATCGTCTTCTTCCCGCCCAGAGAAGAGGAGTCGAGCTCGTCGCTCTCGTCGCCAATCGCGTCGTCGCCGCGCGCGCCGCGCTCGCGCCGCGGCGGCGCCGCGCCCGTCCGCTCCTCCTCGAACGCGTCCACCGCCTCCGCCAGGTCCTCCGCCAGAGCGTCCATCTCCGCGTCCGACGCGAACGTCCTCGTCGCCGGATCTTTCGCGTCGTCGCCTTTGGGCGTCTTCCCAAGCGAAGACGAAGCCGCCTGTTTCGCGGATTCGGAATCCGTCGAAGAAGGCGACGCGGACGAAAAGCCTCGCGTCCCGAGCGCCGCCGCCAGCTCGTCGCCGCCGAAGCCGCGCCGTTCCCTGTGCTCGCTCCGTCGGAGCTCGGCGTGGCGCCCGCCCAGGTTGGCGTCGTCGTACTCGCCCACGAACACGCGGTAGTCCGCGTCCATGTGCTCGTCCGCGTCCTTCAGCGCACCGAGCCACGTGCTCTCCATCGCCGCAACCTCCTCCGCGCCGTCGCGCCAGGAGATCACCGCCACCAGGATCCGCGGCTTTCGCTTCGTCCGCGTCGTCTTCGTCGCCTTCGAGGAGGGAGAGGACGAAGACGCGCGCTTCTTCGTCGTCGCGGGCGACGCCGCGTCCGAAACGTTCGCCTCTCGCCTCGCGACGGACGACGCCGACGCGGACGACTCCGCGCCGGGATCGCCGCGCGGCGCCGCGCGCTCCTTCGCCGTCTCGGACGCCTTCGAGGACGCCTTCGAGGACGCCTTCGAGGACGCCTTCGAGGACGCCTTCGAGGACGCCTTCGGGACTGTCGAATCCTCCTCGGGGTCCTTTTCGGCCTCGGCGCCGCGGTGCCGCGTCTTGAGCCCGAGACCGGCGGATGCGTCCGAGGGAAAGGCGGCATCCTCGCTGTGGAACTGCGTGTGGAAGAAGTCGTCCGCTTCGGTGCCCAGCCGCGCGCGGACGGAGACGTCGCCGTTCGTGCGCCCGGAGGTCACCGCGAGCGCGCAGACGAGCACGACGAGCGCCGCCGCGCAGGGAGCGAGCAGGCCCGCGGCGGTGACGCGCCATCGCGACCTGGGCTTTTTCTCGGCGGAGGCATCTCGAGTCACCCCGACGTCGCTGGCGCGCGGGAGCGGCGCGCGCGCGCCGCCCGCTTTGGGCAACAGCGCCCGCGTCTCGCCGTCCGACATCGCGGCCGGCGCCGTGACCTCGAGAGGGGTCGAAGATGAGGGACGCGACGCGGCGCGGGAACGTATGGCGGTCAGGCGCGTGGGGGCGGTTTCCGGCGTGTCGGGTGTTACTCACGGTCCGATGAAACGCTTCCGACCAATTGCCCATACGAGAGCGAGAGAACGCGCCTCGGACGCATTTCACGCGCGTCGCCAGAACAAGCGACAGCTGGAACACGTCGGAAGGTTGTGCTGCCGCGAAACGACGTCACGCGCCACTTCACGTCCCACCACCATGGCGACGTGTGCCCTCGCCACGCTCGCGTCCGCGCCTCGCGCGTGCTCGCTCACGTCCTCGCGCGGACGCGCGGCGCGCTCGTCGCGACGCCCCCTCACGTCGCGTGCCTCCGCAGGCGCCGCTTCCGATCCCGAGTCGGAGCCCGCCTCCGAGACGCCTCCCGCGGCGTCCTTCTCCGTCGTGGTGTTCGGCGCGAACGGCAAGACGGGCAAACGATGCGTCGCGCAGGCTGCGGCGGCGGGCGCGCGGGTCGTCGCGTGCTCGAGAGCCGGCGACTTCGCGACTTCAGGGCTGACGAACGCGAGTCTCGTCGAGACGCGCGCGGGGGACGTCGCAAAGGCGAGCGACGAGGCATTGCGTTCGATCGTCCGCGGGAGCGACGCCGCCATCTTCGCGGCGTCGGCGTCGCCGAGCGGAGGCACGCCCCAGGAGGTGGACAAGGCCGGGCTCGTGAAGGTGGCCGCCGCGTGCGTCGCCGAGAACGTCAAGAGGCTGGTCATCGTGTCGAGCGGCTCGGTCAGCAAACCGCTCTCGCCGGTGTACGTGTTCCTCAACTTCTTCGGCGGAGTGATGCGCGCCAAGATCGAAGGCGAGGACGCGGTGCGCGCCATGTACGTCGCCCGCGACGGCTGCGACTACGTCGTCGTGCGGCCCGGCGGCCTGACCGAGGACCCCGCGCGCGGCGCGGGCGCGATGGAGCTCAACCAGGGGGACGAGAAGAGCGGGCGCGTCAGTCGGGAGGACGTCGCCGCCATCTGCGTCGCGGCGGCGAAGGCTGCCGGAACGGAGCTCGCGCGAAACGCGACGTTCGAGTGCTACTGGGTAGACACCGCCAACGACCTGCGCGACGTCGGGGTTTCCAACGCGTTGGGGATGTTTTCCGGGGACGACGCGAAGGCTCCCATCGAACGCACGGGGAAAGAATGCAGGGGCGAGACGTGGGTCGATCTGCTGGACGGTCTCGAGCCCGATCGACCGGGCGAAGCGCAGCAGGGTTGGGGCCCGAGCCTTTGATTCGTTTTGTCATCCTGTGTATCGACGCGTCGCGTGATCGCGGATCTTCGCGTCGTCCGTTCGCCGCGAACGCGCGAACGCGCGCGGATCCCCGACGGGCGCCTCTGGCGTCGTCGATTCGATGGATCATTTCTTCCCGAAGAACGACGCGATACCCCCCGACTTCGCGGGCGCGCCGCCGCCGCCGCGCTTGGTCCCCGCGGGCTTGGCCGGGCCCGCGGGTTTCTTGGCGTTGGTCTTTTCCTCCAGGGCCGGCGCCGGGGCGTCGCGCGCCTCCGCCTCTCCCTCCGCGATCGGCTCGCCGGTGTCGCGATCGACCCAAACGGTCTTCGTGAACTCCTCGCCCGTCTCATCGTCCATCACCGTGATCACCTTTTTGACGCGCGCGCCGGGGTTGGGCTCCGTCTTTCGCGCAGCGGCGGGCGTATTAGAGAAGAGCGGCTTTTTAGTCTCCTTTTTCGGCGACGGGCTCGCGCGCGCACGCGTCTCCGTTTCCGCCGTTTTGGGTTTCTTCGTCGCGGCGGTCGCGTCGTCCACGGTCACCGCCGCGTGCTCGGTGGACTTGCGTTTGTTCTTCGCCTTCGTCTCGGCGGGTTTCTTCGCCGGGGACTTGGCGGGTTTCTTCGCGGGCGACGCAGCCTTCGCCGCCTTCGCCGCCGTCGCCGCCGTCGCCGCCGCCTCGACCTCCTCGTCCTCGTCCTCGTCCTCGTCGAGGCCGAGCACCCTGCGTCCCCCGCCGCGCCTGTGTCTGGGGGCCTCCATGAACTCCTCCTCCTCCTCCTCTTCCTCGCTGTCCTCCTCGACCGGCACGGGCGCGGGCGTCGCCGGCGCCGCCGCCGCCTTCTTGGGGGGCGCCCTGGCGAACATCGCCGCCATGGCGCCTGCGCCCTTCGCCGCGGGCCGGCCGGCCGATTTCGGCGGCGCTCCGGGGTTCGACGGCGCGGCGGCTTTCTTGTCCACGGGCTTGAACCCGGCGAACGCGCCGGAGGGCTTCGAGGAAGGCTTCGATGGGGCGGGCGCGGTGGGCTCGGCCTTACCGGCGGTCGCGGCGGCGGGCTCCGCCTTGGCGGGCTTGGGAGGTTCGGGTCTCTTCGCAACCGCGGAAGGCTTGGGCTTGGCGGTGACGCGCCGCGCCGGCCCGTCGTCGCGCTTCGCCGACGCGCAGCTCACGGCGGAGTGTCTGTTGTCGCGCAGCGCGTTGGGTGTGTTGGGGGACGCGTCGAACATCGCGTCGGTCTGCGCGACGCACGCGGGGGGGAGGGACTTGGCGGAATCGCCTCCGACCGTCGCGTCGTTCGCGTCCACGGGGCGCACGGAGTAGACGTGCTCACCGGTGACCTCGTCCAGCGCCGCCTTCGCGGCGGCGAGCGCCTCGGCGCCCTCCACGAGGCGGACCACCTGCGTGCGCGTGACTCCAGCTCCGTCGTCGCCGCCCGCGACGGACATCCACCCGGAGACGACGTGCGTGGCGACGAGGACCGAGTCGTTTTTCCGCGCGTGCGCGAAGAGGAGCCTCTTGGCGTGGTTCACGGACACGTCGAGCTCGCGCGCGACCCACTTGTACGTCACCGTCTTGCCCTCCTCGGTCGTCGCGGTCGCGAGGCGGGTCATGAGCGCGTCCGTCATCGTGGCGGGAAGATGCGCGGGGTGACGCGAAGGCGCGCGCGCCAGTGCGGGGGCTCGGCACGGCCGAGACGACGACGAAGACGAGATCGGCGTTTTTCAAAATCACCCAAACGAGGCTGTCGCAGAACGCAGAAAGACAGCAAAATTGAGGACGTCCGTTCTGCAGTTTTGTCCAATCGAACACACATCCTTTTCGCTCGAAACCCCGCCTCGCGTTCGAAACGCCGCGCGCCTCCTCCTCTCGACGCTCACCGCACCGCTCGTTCGCGCGGACTTCCGAGCTGTCGACGCGCCGCATCGCCTCCCGCTGTTCCAATAATCACGCGGTCCTACTTTCCGACTTTTCCAGACTGCTTCCTCGCGGCGGCGACGCGCGCGGCGATGACGTCGACGTGCTTGGCGCCCGGGTTGGCGACGCACCACGCCTCGACGGCGCGCATCGCGGCGTCTTCGCCCGCGTCCACGATGGCGTCCACGACGCGCGTCGCCTCCGCGACGTCCACGTACGAGCAAACGGCCATCAGCAACGCCGCGTCCACGACGTCCCCGCACGTCTCGTCCGCGCCGTGGAACACCGGGCACTCCTCTCGCACGTCCCGCAGATACGCCGCGACGGAATTGTTGAGAAACGCGTCCGAGCGACGCGACGCGTCATCCGGGCGCGACTCGCGCGCGTCTCCTCCGCGCGCGACCGCCGACGCGTTCGATACGCCCGCCTCGTGCTCGAACGCGCGAGCCGCGACGCGCGCGAAAGCCCTCGCTCTCGGCTCGTTCGGCGTCCCCGCCTGGCGCCAGCACCACGCCTCGCACGCCGCGCCGGCGCCCGGCCCGGCGGCGGCGAGGAGGAAGCGCAGCGTCTGCGTCGCTTCGTCTTCTCGCGCCGCGGCGGCCAAGACGAACATCGCCTTGTCCACCGCGACGCCGCACATTTCCCCGTCGCGCTCGATCGAGCACTCCTGCGTCGCGTCCTCGATGAGCGCGTCTAACGTGCGGTTCACGAGCCGCAGCCGATCGGCGGCGTCGCGCCAGGAGAGGAGCGTGACCGTCTCGTCGCCCTCGTCCCAGGTGGCGGAGTCGTCCGCGTGTCGAGTCAAGTGCTCGCGCCCCCGCGAAGGCACGGGATCGCCATCCCTCGCGCGTCCCGGCGCGCGACCGTACGGCGACGCGGCGCTTTTCTGCGTCGCGGTGAAGTCCACCGGGCGCATGTCGTACTTGGATCCGCGCGGGTTTTTGAACGCGGACGCCGAGGCGACGATCGCTCGCGAGCGCTTTTTGCCGGGAACCGACGTCCGAAGCGTGCGAAAAGCGAAAAGCGCGTCGGCGGCCCTGGACGAGGCGCGCGGGTCGCCGGTGGGGGGGCGGCGCGAGGCCGAGGCGGCCTTGGCGGAGAGTGCGTTGGAGGCGAGCGCGTACATCGAAGGCGCGGTGAAGGTGTTCGTGCGTGCACACAGAGGGCGACCGTCGAAGTGCGAGCGCATGAGATATTTTTTCCAAGTCATCGAATCTTCCCGGAAAAGCCGGAAAGCAGATTTTTTCTCCGCCGGACACCCGGACTCCCTCTCTCCCTTGTCGAACGATGATGAGGCGCGCGCGGACGGCCACACGTGAGCGCGCGCGCCATGGCCGGCGCGTCCGGCGCGCCCTCCAGCGGCGCCGTCGTGGTGGTGGACGGCGTGGATGCGCCGGCGTCACCCTCCGAAGCCGTTCCCGCGACCGCGGCCGCGTGGCTGGAGGAGTGGGCCCCGCTCGGCGCGTACACCGCGACGAGGACGACGGGCCAGAACGCGCGCTTGTCTCGATGGGACGCGCACGCGAAGCGGCTGCGCGGCATGCTCTCGGCGCTCCGCGAGCACGACCCGGCCTCGTTCGCGAGCGCGCCCGAGCTTCCGGCGACGGACGAGGCGATGCGCGCGCTTGTCGCGCCCACCGTCGAGCGGGCTCTGGCGCGACGACGCGCCGTCGACGTGCGCGACGACGGCGAGTCGATGGTGGCGGTGGCGGTGTCTCCCGCCGCGTCCCTCGGCGCGTGGCGCGTGGGCGCGCACGCCTGCGCTTTCGACGCCGGCGCGAGGCTTCCGCGCGCGACGTGTGCGGTGGTGCCGGACTCGAAACGGGCGTGGCCCTCGGTCAAGGACACGGCGTGGCCTAAACGCCGGCGCGCGCTCGTCGAAGACACGCGCGCGGCGGAACTCGAAGACGTCGCCCATCGTGACTGCGAACCCTTCGACGAGATTCTCCTGTCGGACGCCGCCGGGGACGCGTTGGCGGAGGGGGGCGTGACAAACGTTTTCGTGGTGGTCGCGAGACGTGGGGTGACGCAGGAAAGCGAAACCCAAAGGGTTGATCCCGCCGGGTCTCGAACCTGCGACGTCTTCGTGCGCACCGCGCCCGTCTCGGAGTGCCTGGCGGGCGTCGGCCGCGCCGAAGCGATCGAGGCGTGCGCGGCGCTCGGCGTTCGCGTGGAAGAGACGACGCCGCGGCTGTCCGAGCGACTCTGCTCCGAACGCGGAGAGGTGTGGCAAGAGGCGTTCCTGACCAACGCCACGCGCGGGGTTCGAGGCGTGCGCGAGATTCGCTCCGCACCGGGGACCCACCCGCGCGTCTCGGTGACGTTCGATCGTCAGGGAACCGAATCCGTGACGTCCCGGCTCGAGGCGTACTTCGAAAACCGGGCGAGAGAGGGATATTAAAATAGCGCGTGTCGCTCGCGGGCGGTACGACGAGTACGCCTCGCGAACGACGACGGTGAACGATCCGTGTCGTGTCACGACGCGCGCACGTAGGCGTCGGTTGCGGAAGTTTATGTAGTAGACTCTCATGAGAGCCGTAGCGTATAGTGGCGATGAAGAACATATCGTAGTACATAGTCAAGTCTAATATTTATCTTTCGCGAACGCGTTCGTGAGCGACTCGCGGCGTTTTCGTCGCTCGAGCGCTTTTACAGTCGCGCTTTTACAGTCCCTCCTCTCTTCTCGCCGCGAACCGCGGGCGCGTCGCGTAGCACTTTAACGAGCCGTTCGCGCACTTTTCCCGCAGAAACGCGGAGACGAACCCGAAGCCCCCCGCCTCGACGATGTCGACGAACTTCGCGAGAAACGCGTCCGTCACAAAGTACAGCGCCGGGTTGAGCGGCGCGGCGCCGCCGACGCCGCCGCCGCCGCGAGAGACGGACCCGTCGTGCGGGTAAAAAGACACGTCGACGCCGCGCGCGCCCATGTTCAGCGTCTCCGCCGGCGCGCCCGCCGCGAGCGCGTCGTCGTCGACGTCCAGGAACACGACGTCCGCGTCGCGCGGGCGGTACGCCGTGACCGCGTCCAGCGCGGAGACGAACGACGCGCCCGTCAGGCGCTTCTCGGCGCCCGCAGACTCGCCGACAAGGCGAAACGCGCCGGCGTCGGCGACGACGGCTCCGCCTCCGGGCGTCGCGCCCGTCGCGCCGCCCGACGCTCGCGCGCGGCGCCAGGCCAGCAGGTGCGACACCGCGCCGCCGACGGCGTCGCCCACCGCGCGCTTCTCCGGCTCCGAAATCTCCTCGTCGCGCGCTTCCTCGCGCGCGTCCGTCGTCGCTCCGAACGCCGGCGCCAACGCGAGATTCGCCGAGACGACGCGTCGCGCGACGGTCATCTTCTTGCCGTCGTCCAGCTCGAAAAACGGCGCGCCGCGCGGGTCGGACCAGGCGTGCGTCTGCCCCACGTACGTCCCCGTGAGCGTCGCGAGCCCGTGCTCGAAGACGCCGCACGCCTCTTCGTACCGCTCAATCTTCTCCGGGAGGCGCGTCGCCGAAGCCGCGCCCGCCCACGACGCGCGCGCGACGAAGTCGGGAGGCGCGCGCAGCGCTTCCAGCAGCACGTCGCGCTTGAACGCCTCGAACGCGGTGTCGTCCCCGGGGTCCACGGAGGAAACCACGAACACCGGGGGCTTCGCGCCGCCTCGGTGCGCGGAGGGGACGCGCAGGGCAGGGTCGCCGTCGCGTACCGCCCCCAGAGACGCGCGCGCCGTCGCACCGAGAGAAGAGGTCCCGGAAAACACCGCGAGCGCGAGCGAGGCGATGCCGCCCAGCGCGAGCGTCGCGGACGCGACCGCGGCGAACGACCAGCCGCTCGTGACCGGCCGGTCGCGCGTCGCGGCGCGCGCGCGAGGCAGGAGCGCCTCGTCGCACGCGTCCGCGGCGTGCGCCATCGCGTGCCGCCACCTCCGCGAGGCGCGCAGTGCCCCCGCCGGCCCGTCCGACCGAATGAATGTCTAACCACCCGAGAAAAGCGCTCTCAGCGTGTTACGCGCGCGGTCAAGGCGTGCGTGCGTTTCGCGCGACGACGCGGGATTTGAACACAAGGCTTAAGAATTAAAGCGCGCACGGGCGTATGTATAGTTTTAGGTGTCGTGCGTGCCCCGCGTCGCGCGGGCGCCTCGCTCACGCGCCAGCCTCGGCCGGCGCTCTCGCGCTCCCGCGATCTCACGACGCGCGTCGGAGCGAGTCCGAAGAAGACGAAAAGGAAGCGGCGCGGCGAGACCGAGAGTCGCCGCGCCTTTTCTTCGTTTTCTCTTTGAAGAGAAGACGAAGAGACGACGCGTCGAACATCTCAGTCGCCGCTTTTGACTCCCCTCAAGTGCCATTCTTCGCGACTCGCGCCACCGCACCCCCGACCGCCAACGAACCGTTCCAACGAGACGAGCACATCACGTTCAGGCAACCTCGCAGATCTTGTCCACGGAGTACGGCGCGGCGGTGCACGAGTCCGTCGCGACGAAGGTCTCGAACTTGGACTTGAGCTGCGTGGAGCACACCGCCTGGACCTGGCAATCCGTCAACCCGCAGTGCCCGTTATCCGCCCCGTCGTCGAACCGCTCAAACGCCGCCATGTCCTTGTCGTACTTCTGGGACCACTTCTCCTGCACCGGGTGGAACGTCTCGTACGCCTGGATCACCACGGTGAGCGCGGTCTGCTTGTTCTTGACTCGCGCGTTGTACTCCTCGGTGTCCGTCTTGTACGCGTTGAGCGCGATCTGAAACTTGTTGTACGACTTGTACAGCGCGTCAAACGCGAGCTTCTCCGCCTCCTTCTTCTGCAGGCAGGTGTCCGCGAAGCACATCAGCTGGGGGGAGGCGATCTCGAGCGACTTCAGGAGCGCCTCCATCGCGGCGATGGAGGGCTCGCAGAGCTGCTGCCACCACACGAGTCGGCGGCGGGAGTCCACGTGCGAGGGCTCCATGTACGATTGGCTCGCCTCGGCGACGGCGGCGTTGATGTCAAACTCCTCGACGCCGCCCGTGCTGTTGTTGCACAGGGACTTGAGGTCATCGACCGTCTGCACCATCTTCTCGTAGTGCTGCTCGTACAGACCGAGGTTGTGCACCCACAGCGCGTGGCCGATGGTGCACACCTCCGTGGCGTCGTTCACGGCGTTGACCCAGTCGACGTGCGCCTCGGCGTACTTCTTCTGCGCGAACGCGGCTTTGGAAAACGACGCGTCGGCGTCGCTGCGGCACGGCGGGACGCCCGGGTCGAGCTGGTTGTACAGCTCCTCCTTGGCGGCGGTGTGCTCGCGCTCCTTGGCGCACGACTCGTGCGTGGAGCCGATGCCGTCGCACAGCGCCCGAACGGTGGGCTCGCACGTGCCGAAGTTCTTGGTGTCCGGGTCGCAGTTGCGAGGCACCGGCATCTTGCACGACTTGTCGCAAAACGAGCCGTCAGCTTTGCACGCGGGGGTGTCCTGGAACTGCATGGGGGGGCTCTCAGAGCACCCGATGCCCGCGAGCAGCGACTTGCTGTTATTGAACGCGGTGATCGCGGGGAGCTCGTCGCGCTTGGTGTCGAACTCGAGGTCGTTGCGGATCTCCTTCTCGGACTTGGTCACGTCGTAATCCGCCGAAGGGTGCGAGTCGTGCGCGACGCACTTCTGGTACTCGGAAGCGCCCAGCGCCGCGCGCGTGTGAGGCACGCCGTGGTGCTCCGCGGGGCGGACCTGCATCTTCGTCAGGAGCTTGATACCCTCCGCGCGGTGCGCGTGGATCTCAGCCATGTGCGCGGACTGATCGTGGGGGGGAAGCAGTCGCAGGCGGAGGTCAGAGACGCGGCGAACGATTGTAGAGGCGGTCGTACGGAAAAACGACGCGTCGGGGAAAAAATCGTACGCGATCCAGTCAGGCGAGACCGTTTGGGTGTTGAAGAAAAAGACACGATTTTCTCATCGCGTCCGCCGGGGGTTGGGATGTCGAACGACCGGGGGAGGGGTGCGCGGCGCGCGGCGCGCGGTGCGCGCGTCGCGGAGACGCGCGCGCGCGCGCGCGGTCGCGCCTCGGCGTTCGCCGCGCTCGCGCGCCTAGACGCTCGCGCGCGTTCCCCGCGCGCGGGCGTGCGCGCGCGCCGCGAGACTCGGATCTGCCGACTAGAGGCTAGTGCGTACGCCGCGTGAAGAACCGATGAGCCGTGCGCGCGGTCGGTTCGCGTTCGTACCTGCGCGGAGAGCACCTTGTCGAAAGTCAAGGCTTCGCCCTCGGCCGCGAAGGAGGCGACGCCGGACGCGCGGAGCGCGACGACACCGACGACACCGCAGACGCCCGCGACCGCGGCGACGACGCGCGAGCGCGTGGTGGTCGACTGCTTCTTGGAAGAAGCATTGAGGGCAGCGGGGGTGGACCCGTACCCCGCCTCCGTGGAGGTGGGGATCAGAGACGAGCGCGCGTTCATCGTGACGTTCTACGCACACGAGTGGGGCTCAAGAGCGACTCGTACGCGGAACGTTCGCGAGCGTGAACGTACCGGCGACGCGCGTGTGCGTGCGTCGGGTAGAATGAGGCGCGCCGCGGCGATCCCCACCGGACAAACACCTCGCGACGAAAAGCACTTGCGCGTACTACTGATGTAACACCAGACGCGTGCGAAGAAAAACGACCGTCTGTGACTCAAGAAAACGCGGGGAGCGACGAAACTCATGCGACGTGAGAGAGGTGTCGTGGCTGGCCCGAAAAAAGGACTTTCTGATCCGCGCCCGTCGTTTCCACGGCTGAATAGTCTAAACATACAGCATAATTGGGAACGGCGTATTTTACTGTGACTGTTTGCCTGTGTGTTAGGAAAAGATTCAAAGGAGGCGTTTTTCTTCGCCCGTCCCGACCATCTACATCTTCGAATCATCCGCGCGGCTTTCTTCGCCGTCTCGCGTCACTCGTACTGCCAGTTGCGCTCGAGCTCGAGCCGGTACTTGTCGTCGATGATCACGATGGGGATCTGGACGTACTCCGGGTCGAACGACCCTTCGCCGGTTTCGTCGGGGGCCCAACCGTCGAACGCGCCCGTGACGTAAACCAGAAAAATCTGGGTCATGAGCGTCGAGAGCGAGATCCCGGGGCACTTGTGTTGCCCGACGCCGCCCGGGAAGTACGCGTCCGGGTCCCGTGAACGCGAGCCCAAAACACCGCCGCCGTCGTTTCCCGTTTCCTCGATCTCTTCCCGTTTCGTCCGCCTCGGATCGCTCGCGTCCAAAAACCGCTCGGGCGCGAACGTCTCGGGTCGCGGGAAATTCGTCGGGTCCAGAAACGCGACGCGCGGGTCAGCGGTGAGCACGTACCCGGCGGGGACGTCGTACTCGAGGAACTTCCTCGTCGTCGGGTTCACGCGCAGCCCTCCCGCGGTTTGCGGGACCACTCTGAGTGTCTCCTTCACCACCGCCTCGCAGTACCGGAGTTTCGTGAACACCCTGGAGAGCTCGAACGCGTTCGGGTCGGCGGATTTCAAATCCGCGCTCGTAAACGCGCCCCTCGTCTCGCGCCGCGTCTCCGCCAAAGCCTCGGGGTGGCGCATGAGCGTCCAGAGGACGTGGCCCATGTTCGCCGCCGCCTCGATGTACGCGCCCCAGATCATCAAAATCGCGGTCGTCGCGACGCGTTCGTCCGAAAAAAGGTCGCCGCGCTCGTCTCGCGCGAGCGAGTACTGCTCGAGGAAAAAAAAGCGTTCGTCCTCCAGCTTTCCCTGCGCGCGAATCGTGCGGTAGTGCTTCTCCACGTACTCGCGCAGCGTTTTCAGCGCCTTCTCGCCCTCCGCGAACTCCGGGCTGAGCTTACCGAGCGCCAACAGACCCTCGTTGTACGCGTACATCTCGTTCATCAGCCCCTCCGGCGGCACGATCCCGAGAAACAACTCGAACAACGAACGCAAGCAAAACTGCCGCAAGTCGTACCCGGGTTGCAGTTTCGGGTTTTTCGACGCGCCCGCGACGTCGTCTCCCGACGCGAGCGTCGTCACCGCCCCGTCTTTCCCGATCGCGATCTTTCCCTCGCGCTCCAGACTGCGTTTCTGCTGCTCCGTCAAAAACCCGCCGCTGTTCCCGCAGTCCCCCGGCAAAACCTCGCCGAGCACGAAGTCCCGCGTCTGCCGCGCCAAGATGGGTGCGTATTTTTCCAGCGCGGCGCGGCCGAGAACCTTCCCGAAGTTCGCGCGCGTGGCTTCGTGCTCCGCGCCGCTCTGCCGCAACGCGCCGTACGCGGTGTGCAGCTCGCGGAAGGTCTCGGGGAGCGCCGCGTCCGCGGGGAGGCCGGACTCGAACTCGCGGAACGCCTCCACCGCTTCGCGCGACCCGAACACGACGGCGGGCTTGAAGAAAAAACCCGTCTTGAACACGGGGCCGTACTTCCTCACGCGCTTCTCGATGAACGCGTTGGGGTCCGCGAGGTACTCGAACGTCTCGCGCGCGCCGAACAGACCCACCTTGCCCGGAGGGAGGTTCAGCATCGTCTCCTTGCGCTTGATCGCGCCCAGGGTCTGGCCGAGGTCCAGCGCGTCCAGGTCCAGCGCGGCGCGGGGCGCGACCGCGGAGACGCGGTGTCCGCGGATCCGAGCGCCGACGCGCGCGCGGAGGGGGACGCGCGCGCGCGACCCGAGGCGGGCCGCCGAGGGTGCGGACGCCGGGGGCGTGACGGGCGCGCGGACGGGCATCGCGATGCGTCGCCGCGCGTTTGACCGGCGGTCGTCGTGGCGCGAGCGGAGTGGCCACTCCGTGACGAGGTCAAAAAAGCGAAAAGTCGCCTTTTGCTGTCGGCGTTTCCGAGACCACGAAGCGCGACGTCGAGACGCACAGGACCGACCCACTTTGGCTCGATCGGTTCGGCGCTCGAGCGTCACTCGCGGACGCGCCCGGACGGGTGAGATGTCGTTGTCGGTCAAGAGCGCGCGACTCGGCGTCGCCTCGATCCTCGGGATCGGGCTGGTCGTGGTGCTCACTTCGCGGTCGACGCACGCCCTGAGCGCGGCGGTGCCGGGCGACGACGCGAAGAGCGACCTCGCGGGCGACCCGAACATCATGAGAGCGAGGGCGGACGGGAGCTCCACGGGCGCGCGTCCCATCGCGCACCCGAGGTGGGAGGTGAGCCGGTCGGTCGCGGACCGGATATGCACGCGTAACCGCAAGTACGCGGAGCGATCGGGGTACTGGACGAAGAACACGCGGTTCATGGCAGAGACGAAGACCGCGAGGGAGGCTGGCGATGCCGTCACGTTCTACGATGTCGTCTCGGGCTTGCCTCTGTTCACGGCGCCTCGCGGCCGGACGTGGGCTGAGTTCACGCGCGAGAGCGAGAGACACGGGTGGCCGTCGTTCCGGGATGACGAGGTTGTCCGAGAGAACGTGCGCGTGCTGCCGGACGGCGAGACAGTGTCCATCACGGGGACGCACCTGGGGCACAACCTGCCCGACGCGAAGGGCGCCAGGCACTGCGTGAACATAGCGTGCGTCGCGGGGCTTCCTCCGAACGATTGAGAATGCGAAAACCGACGGCCGTCTCCGCTCGTCTCCGCTCACACCTCGTCGCGCCGCGATGGCGGGCGACACCGCGGTGGCCCGCGCGGTCGCCTTCGCGGCGACCGTCGCGTTCGGCGTCGGCGCGTTCTTCGGCGCGCGCTTCGGCCGGAGGGGAGAGCGCGCGCCGTCCCCGACCGAGCGCGCCGAGGAAACGCGCGCGGCGGCGGCGGGTGCGACCTCGACGTCCACGCCGCGCAAGGGCGCCCCGAGCGCGCACCTCGAGCCCTCTCCGACGCGACGACCGAGCCCCGCGACGCATCAGCGCTCGGAGATGGTCGCCGCGCCGATCGGCGTGGTGCATTCCTGCTTCTCCCGCCGCAACGGCACGCCGAGGCAGGGCGGGGATCTCGTGCCGAGCGCGCGGTGCGTGCTTTTCCTCGAAAAGGGGCTGCCGCGCGACCTGCTGTCCGGCCTGGACCGCTACTCGCACTGCTGGGTGCTGTACGAGTTCCACGCCAACACGAACAAAAGCGAAGGTCGACGAAACGGCGGCGCGGTGAAAGGCAAAATCCGCGTCCCTCGGTTGGACGGCGCCCCCGTCGGGGCTCTGGCGACGCGCACGCCGCATCGCCCGAACCCGATCGGTCTGAGCGTCGGGAAGATCGCGCGCGTCGACTCGGAAACCGGCGCCGTGACACTCGGCGGATGCGACCTGGTGGACGGAACCCCGGTGCTGGACATCAAGCCGTACGTCCCGTTCTGTGACGCCGTTCTCGATGCGAAGGCGCCGGGGTGGGTGCGTCTGTCCGGCCGGTCCGGCGACGGCGACGGCGATGGCGACGGCGACGAACCCCTCGAGATCAAAGAGGTGCGTTTCGACGCGAGCGCCGAGGCGGCGGTCGCCGCGGCGTACCTGCGGAGTGTCAAGGCGAGAAGAGCGCGGCGGCTGGCGGGGCTCAGCGAGGCGGAGCTCAAGAACGCGGGGAAGCGAACCTCGAAGACGACCGCGCTTTCGCGCCGCGATGGAACGACGGGTTCGGGCGCGAGACGAGACCCGGAAAAACGCGTCTCCGCCGAGCGGGGCGCTCCGCCGTCCGACGCGCCCATCGGAGACTCGCGCGAATCGGAGACCAAACGAGCGAAGCGCGAGGCGAAGGCGCGGCGCCAAGCCGGCCTGGCGTTTCCCGACGCGCTGTACGACTCCGGCGAGTCCTTCGTGCGTTTCGTGAAGGAGGTTTTGCGTCTGGACGTGCGCGCGCACCGCGAGCGCGCGGCGAGCGCCGACGCGAGAAAGTTTGAGACGTACCGCGTCGTGCTGTGCGACGTCGAGGTGGAGTACGAAGTTCTGGAGGAGCCTCACCCGCGCGCGGGGCGCGTCGTCGTCGTGCGCGGCGGCACGGAGACGGTGCCGCTCGCCACGCCGGGGGTCACCGCCGACAGAAGGCCGGAGAAGAAGCAGACGCGGGTCACGCCGACCCACCCGTAGAAGAGGACGACGCCTTTCAGCCGGCGTCGCGCCTTTTTAAAAAAGACTTTCGTAGTCGTCGCCTCACTCCTCCTTGAACCGGGCGCGCGCGACGGCGTCGAGTCGGTTCGTCAAGAGCACCGCGAGCGCGGTCACCGCGGTCCCCGCGATGAACGCGCCGTACTCGACCGTCGCGCTCGCCTCGCGAAACACACGCGCGCCGATCGAACTCGGCCAGTCGCTCTCGCACCACACGGGATCCGGGTCGTCCTCATCCTCGGCCTCGTCCAGCGCGGTCCACCTGTTTTCGTCGTCGTCGTACGCGACGCGGCGCGAAAGCGCGGGGAGGAACCGCGCCGACGTCTCGACGCACGTCCCCGTCCCCGCGCCTGCGCCGCGAGCGAACGCGTCCGACCCGAGCAGCGCGCGGCGGGGATTCCGCCCGAACGCCGCGCGGTCACCGATCGCGGACCCGACGTCGTCCTCCGCGCCGTCCGCGTCCCCGGGGACGTCCCCGGGGACGTCCCCGTACCCGGCGACTCGGACGCACGCCTCTCCGTCCGCGCACGCGTCCGGCGTCACGCACGACGCGGCGTGTTCTCGGCGGACGCCACCGCCGCTCGCGGCGGTGGCGTCCGCCAAGAACTCCCACGCGAAGCGCGCGAGGTCGTCCGCGCCGGCGCCGACTCGGCCCTCCGCCTCGCCGTCGAAGCTTCGCTTCCCCGCCTCGGGCGGCGCGACGCCCGCGTATCGCGTCGGGAAGATCTCGCTCGGCGCGAACGAACTCCGCGCGAGCGCGCACGCGAAGCCCACCTCCGGGTCGATCAGGCACTCCGTCAACGCGCGCGTCGTCCGTTCGACGGATCGCGCGTCCGGGAGGTGGGCGCGCACGAGCGCGCCGTACGAAGCGGCTTTTTGCGAGTCGCGCTTTCGTCGCGTCTCCGTCTCATCGGCGTCGTCGTCGGCTTCGTCTTCGCCGAACGCCAGGCGCGTCAACGCCTCGGCCGTCGCGGAACACACGCGCGCGATCCTCGCCGGGTCCACCGCCGCGAGCCCGACGTCGAACGCCGAGCCGAACGTCCCGTCGACGTACGCGCCGTCGTACTCTGCCAGAACCACCGCCGGCGCGTCGCCGTCGCCGCCGCCGTCGCCGTCTTTTTCATCATTCGCATTCGCGCGACGGAGACGCGCGAATGAAAAACTCCGCGCCGAAGAGGGGGGAAGGTCTCCGTTCGTCTCTTCGCCGTCGTTCGCGGACGCGCGCGCGAAAGCGACGCGCGATCCATCGCGAGACGCATCCTCCGAGTCTGCCGAGTTCGCCGCGGCGGAGCTCGGCGCGAACGCGGTCTCGAGCGCGGAGACGAGCGGAAATCCGTCTCGCCGCGACGTTTTCGTCTCGAGCGCCGCGGCGTTGGCGTGCGCGAAAACCGAGACGCTCGCGTTTTTTTCTTCGCCACCTTCCCGCGCCGCGTCGCGCCGCGCCGCGAACCCAACCGCGCCGAACTCGAGCACGCCGCCCAGCTCGAACCCGCGGCGCATCCACCGGGGAAGCGCGTCGACGTCCGCCGCGTCAGACTCCGCCGCCGCGCGCGCGAGCGCCGCGAAGCGCCGCGAGCCGGCGCGGCCCCACGCCTCGGCGCCGAACGCCGCGAACACAACGGGCGCGGCGTCCTTCGCGAGAAACGCGTCGAACGCCTCGAGCGCGTCTTCTTCGTTCGTGTCGTCGCTCGAGGTTACGCCGTCGTCGACGGTGTGTCCCGCCGAGTTTGTGAGTGATAAACTGGCGCGCGCTCGACGAATCGCGTCGGCGTACGTCTTGGCGACGGCCATGAGCGCGACCAAACCGCTCATCGCCGCGTCCGCCCCGAACGCGGCGTCGTGGAACATCGCCGTCGCGTCGAGGCGCGCCGCGACGAGCAGGTACCCGCGGCGACTGGTATCAGTCGCGGTTCCATCGCCGTCGTCTTTCCGCCGCGGCGACGGCGGCACGGAGGCGAGCACGGAGTGTCCCCCGACGGGCTGGCACGTGCGCTGTTCCAGGCACCGCTTCGCCGGGTTCGCCGCCGCCGCCACCGCCGCCGCCGCCATCGGAAAGCGCATCTCGGCGACGCGCGACGTTCCCCTCTCGCCGTTCGCCGCCGCGAACGTCCGCGCGACGTCCGCGCCGGCCGCGTCGAGGAGCGCGATCGGCGTGTTCTCGAACCGCGCACGCGCGGCGCCGAACCCGCCGGGGTTCCAGACGCGTCCAGACGCGACAGAGGCGTCGGACGCGTCGTCGTCGCCGCGACGCGGTTGCGGGCTGAACGACCGCGCCCCGCCGAGGTTGACTTTGGACAGGAGTTTCGCCAGGGTCGCGCCGGAGGTGGACGGCGGCGTTCCGTCGCGCGACGAAACGTCGTGCGGCGGCGGAGGCGGCGACACCGCGGGTTGGTTCCCGTCCGCGTCCACCCCGGGCTCGAGCATGAACCCCGCGGCGTGCGTCTTCCACCCCGCGCCCTTCGCGTGATCCGCGAGCACCTCGGGGAACGCGGACGCGGGGAGCAGAAGGATCGTCCTCGACGCGAGCCTGCGACGGACGTCCGCCAGGTCCTCGAACCGCCGCAGAGGCGCGGTGACGCCGCCGGCCGGCGTGTCGCACCCGATCGACCCCGTGGCGTTGAGGAGCAGCACGCAAGGCACGTGCGTCACCGCGGGGTACGCGTTCGCCGCGAGGTCATCCGTGGACAGCACCTCCCTCGGTGCCCACGCGTGCGCGGCCGCGGGCCCCCAGCCCTGCGAGACGCGACCCGGCGCGCAGACCACCAGCAGCGCCAGCAGGGTGCGAGCCGCGCGTGACGTCATCGGCGCCATCGCCGCCGCCGCGCGCAGCCGCCGCGCGGGGAGAGTGCCTCTGGCGAACGCGCCTCGGAGCGTCTCAACACCCGAGAGCGCCTTTCGTTTCTCCTTCTTTCGCGACTCAGGGAAACGGCATCACAGTTCGTGAATGCGAGCGCGCGTGGAGCGACGCCGTCGAGTCGTCAGCCTGTGGCGCAGTCAAGAGAGGCGCCTCGAGATTTTACCAGGTTGGAAACGTGTCTACGCGCGCGGCGCTTCCCTTCGCCTTCGAAACGACACCGTCTTGCTGCGCCGCGCTTTCAGCCACGGCTCGTCCGTGCGGCACACCTGGTGCTTCGACAAAAACGCGAGGTCCACGCGCTCGAACCCGTCCGCCTCGTGCGGAGGCTGCCACTCCGTCGACGCGGCCGCGTCGCCGTCATCGGCGCGCAACAAAACATCCCTCATCCCCCACGTCTCCGCAGGGCGGCCGCACGCGCCGAAGTCGGTCTCGCCCACCAGCACGTATTCGCAGACGGACGGCACGCGGCGCACGTCCGCGGTCCAGTCCTCTCGAATGGGGTGCCAGCAAATCAACACCACGTCTGGAGGATGGCCGTCGCACGCCCCGCGGGGCGCGCGCAACGCGTCTCGATAATCCAAACGCGCGACGACGGATTGTTTTTCGTTCGCCGCCGCGTCGGAGACCATCCGCGGTCGCCGCGCGAGAAACGAATAGTCGTCCGTCGCGTGGTACGTCACCGAACACGTTTTCGCGCGGCGGGGGGAACCCGCGTGCGCGTCCAGCGCCCGCGTCGCGGCGGCGAGCGCGCGATGCAGCGCGCCGGAGCCCGCGCCGAGCTCCAGAACCCGGAGGCTTCGCGAGCGCGCCGCGCCGGCGCCGATTACGTCGGCGGCGCGCGCGCGGAAGTACTCGGCGAGGCCGGCGACGTGTTCGCGCGTGAACACCTCGTACATCGGGCCGTGACCCACTGTCGCGACAGGTTTTGTCACGCCTTCGCCCGTGTGCGCGTGCGTGTGCGGCTCTTTTCCCGTTCCCCCGTGGGTGTCAGTCGCCCAGAACGGCGGCTCGCCTTTTTCGCCCGCGACGACTTCGCGCCACCGCGCGCAATCGCGACACCGGCACGTCATCTCACCGTCCGCTTCCATCACGGGAGAACACCGATTTCCGGTCTTCGCGTCCGCGTCGCCGCCTCGGAACAGCCGGTACCGAGACACCACGTCCTCGAAGCGCGGGAGGTGCGACAGCGCGCGGGCTGTGACGGCTGCGAGGCGTTCGGGCTCGTCAAGGAAGTCGGCCTCCTCGAGAGAGACGTCGCGCGTTTCCGAGGCGGAAGACAAGACGCGGGTCTGGGACGCGGGGGCGGGGGCGGGTCCGCCGGGGGCGCCGGGGGCTTCCCCCCTGCGTCTGTCAGCGAGTCTCTGAAGGGCGACGAAGGTCGCGGACGGGGACATCGCGCGCCCCGGCGCCCGGGCGCGCGCGCCGACGTCTGATGACGGAGGTGGATCGAAAAAGCAACAACAACCCGCCTTCCCTTTTGTCGAAACCGAGCGCCTGTCTCGCTGTCTGAATGAAGTCTGATGATGAGTGGTGCGACGATCGCCTCCCCTGCCCCCCAGATCTTGCCGCGCGGCGCGCGCGGAGCGAAGCGACTCGCAGGCCGGCGGCGCGAGCGAACCTTTTCCGCGATGGCGGACGAGCCGGGCCGCAAGCGAGGCCGATGGGGCGCGTCACCCGCCGATCCCTCCGCGAGCGGCATTCCCTTGCCCCCCGGGATGGGCCATCCCGGCCAGACGGTGAACGTCCCTCCCCCCCCTCCGGCGGGAGGCTCTTCGGCCGCCGGCTCCGTCGTGGACGTCCCCCCGCCACCCCCGGGAGGTGGCGCGGGCAGAGCCGCGCCTCCCGGCCCGCCCCCCGGCCCGCCCGGCCCGCCGCCCCCCCCTCCGGGCGGCGTCGCGTTGCCTCCCGGCCCCCCGGGCGGATACGCCTCCGCGCCGCGCGCCGCCGCGGACGGCAACCCCTTCGCCGGCGCGTCGGGTTCTGGGATGATGAGCGCCGAGACGGCGAAGTCTTTGGCGGAGCGCGCGGCTCGCGCGATCCAGCAGACGCTCGGCCTGGTGGGCGCGGCGGGCGCGGACCCGTCGCGCTACCCCGGGATGCCTCCGGGCTGGGGCGCGGGCATGTCCGCGGCGCAGCTCCAGGCGGCGTACCACCAGCACACGCGCCAGTCGCGGCGTCTGTACGTGGGCAACATCCCGCGGAGGACCACCGGGGAGGCCATCACCGCGTTTTTCAACGACGCGATGATCGCTTCCGGCGCGGCGGCGAACCCCGCGGCGGGCGATCCGGTGGTCACGACGACCCTCAACGCCGAAAAAGGGTTCGCGTTCGTGGAGTTTTTGGCGATGGAGGATGCCGAGAGCGCGCTCATGTTCAACGACGTGCCCTTTCAAGGGGGCAAGCTCGCGGTGCGTCGCCCGAAAGACTATGACCCGGCGTTGAACCCGCTGGTCGTTAAACGGGGAGGGGTCGACTCGGTGGCGGCGGCGGAGGCGATGGCGAACCGCCAGATCGGCGCCGCCGCCGAGCTCCCGGTGGGCGTCGTGGCTTCGCGCGACGGCGGCGAGCCGGTGGCTCTGCGCGTGCCCCCTAAGATCGCCGGCGAGTGGGGTCGTCTGCCCCGCCGCGTGCCGGACGGGCCGAACAAGCTGTACGCGGGTGGATTCGATCCCCTGCACGGCGAGACGCAAGTGCGGCAGATCCTGCAAGCCGTGGGGGCGCTGAAAAGTTTCGCGCCCGTGCCCGACGCGGCGGGGAAGTTTTCCGGGCACGTCTTCTTCGAGTACGCCGACGCGCGTCTGACCGGCATCGCGCAGGAGGCTCTGACCGGCGTCGCGCTCGACGCCGGGGTCAATCTGACCGCGCACGCGAAGCCGCGCCGGTGCTCGAGGCGCCTGGTGTGCCGGGTCGCGAACCCGAACGCGGCGAAAGAAAAAGAAGAGAGGCGCGACGTCCCCGCGTTCACGTACACCGTGCCCTCCTCGGCGGCGGCGCTGCTCGGCGAAGCGGGCGGCGACGACGCGGTCGACCCGACTGTGATTTGGGTGTACAACGCGGTGACCGCGGAGCACGCGAAGACGTCCGACGAGCGCGTCGCGGAGGTGGAGTCGCTTTTGCGCCTGGAAGCCGCCCGCGAGGCGGAGTGGGACGAAGCGGCGGTTGCGTCTTCGCGGCCCGCGAGCGACGCGCGCGTCGCCTTGACGTTCCAGGAGGGCGGCGGCGTGGGCGGCGCGGACGCGAATCGAAGCGCGGCGGACGCGGCGGCGATGTGCGCGTCGCGCCTGAACGGGCGGACGTTCGAAGGCAGGGAGCTGTTCGCGCGGTTCGCGCCGCTCTCGTGATACGACGGCGGAACTCCATTCGTACTCGTTCACCTCCGACCTCGTCTCGCTCCGAGTTCGTCGGGCTTCTTCAGCAGTTCAGAGGTTGTCAGAAAACTTCTGAGAAGCGGGCGTTCGCGTTCGTCGCCTCCGAGGAGGAGACTCTCGTGACTCTCGTGCCCCTCGTAGCCACGACCGTCGGCGTCCGCCGCGTTCGCGACGCGGGCCATACCCGAACGCGTTCGCACGCATGGGCGCGTGCGTGTCCCGTCGCGGCACCCGCGCGGAGTGCCGCCGATGCGCGCGCCTGCCCGCGCCCTCCAGCGCCTCGCCCTTCGCGGACGCCGTCGCGGACGCCGCGCTCGTGCGCGTCCCGCCACCCGCGCCGGAGACGAAGCGGCGCGCGTCGTTCGCCCTCGGGCGGTCGCGCGGCGTGTCCCCCCTGACCGCGAGCGCGCTCGCGCGGAAGGCGCTCGAGGAGGGCGACGCGCGCGACGCGTCCGACTCCGACGAGGACTGGCGCAGCGCGAGGAGCGCGCAGACGACGCGAAGCTCGGTCGACGATACCGGCGATACCGGCGCGTCGGAAACCGCCGGGAACCTCGCGTTCGAGACGTTCGAGACGTTCGACGGAACCTCGCCGGACCCGCGGGACTTTTGGGACTTTTCACGGCGGTCGTACGAAGACGCTCGTTTCGATACGCGCGACTTCGATACTCGCCACCCCTCGCTCGCGCGTCGCGAACGGTCTCGACAGTTGGAATTCGGCGCATCATCGA
>MDSV01084141.1_pt1 | contig 25775 bp, 22 predicted proteins | sample 810851 | NCBI WGS metagenome assembly MDSV01 (sample SAMN05326640, study PRJNA326480) | marine metagenome | isolation source: seawater | place: Atlantic Ocean: North East | collected 2012
CTACCTCTAAATCGGACGCTTATTTTAGTCTTATCTCCGTCAAGAATAAAGCTTTTAATCTTTTTTAATTTAATATTGTAATCACCTGTATCAGTAGAAGGTCTAAATTTTATTTCTTTAAGAGTATTTCTTTTTACTTTAACCTTAGAGGATGATGTGCTTTTCTTCTTTGCAAAAATATGCTTTCCGTAATCCAATAATTTACATACAACTGGATTTGCATCAGATGGAGAGACTTGAACTAGATCAAGAGAAGCTGCTTTTGCTGAATTCAAGGCAGCATCAATTAAAACTATACCTTGCTTATCCCCATTTTGATCAATAAGCATAACTTCAGAAGCTCTGATCTTTTCATTAATTGGTGAAGTATTTTTCTTAGATGAAGCTATGAGGATAACCTATAGAGAGTAATGAGCAATAATGAATTAGCAAGATTATATCTTAGATTTATATTTACTTAAATTTTTATTCATATTTAATTGGTGATTTTAAACTAATTGATTGATTACGCAAATCTTTTTCTTAAAATTACGGCTGAAGGATACTATGAATCCAGTCTTTTCCATTAAGCTCATAAACATCTCTTTTATTTAACCTTGATGGGTGTCCTTCCCAAAATTCAAAATAGTATGGTGTAAATGAATAACCTCCCCAATGGTCTGGACATTTTTTTAAATCATCAGTTTCTAGAGATTGTTTATAATTTTTTTTAACTTGGCTATAAGAGTCTATTGGTTTTGATTGGTTGGATGAAATAGCTAATGCATTTTTTTCCTCTGATCTATCAAAAAAATATTTTTGATTGTATTCATTTGAAGTTTTTTTTATTTTAGCCTTCATTCTAATCTGAACATTAATACTTGGCCAATATACTAATACAGCTATTTGGTTGTGTGAGATAAATGAAGATGCTTTTGGAGAGTCATAATTACTAAAAAAAATAAACTCATCATTTGTGATAAATTTAAGATTTACGTATCTAGAATCAACCTCATTAGTTTTACTCTCGTAAGTTGAGACTGAAATAGCCTCAATACCTATTTGCCCAAAATTTAAAGCTTCATCATATTTGGCCTTAAAAAGTAGATAAGGCATTTCTTGATTTAAGTTATTAAATTGAATCATTTTATTAAGATTTTATATCAATTATATATATCTTATTGCTAATAAAGAACTTTAAGAACAAAACTTATAAACAAAAAAAGCTGCATAATGCAGCTTTTTTAGATCTATTTATTGCTTAAAGGTTAGTCAGTAAAATTCAATGCCTGCTTTAAATCTGCTGGTGGCTCTGGTAAATCCTTAAAAACTCTCCATGCTATTTTTGTACTTGGAATAAGAACCGCCCAAACTGTAGCAAAAATTGCCACAAAATAAATATACAAGCTCTTATTCGAGACAAACCACTCTTCAAGAGCTCCCTTATATGGAGCAATAACATTTGCATAAAAATCAACGGAAGCAGTTGCCCCATGCATTATTTCTTCCTCGCCACGAAATATAATAGATCCAACCCCTGAGAGCCCTGGCCGAACTTGCATTATAAGACGCTGAGTACTCTCCGAATAAGCTGCAAACGCTTGAGTAGTTAGTGGCCTTGGGCCGATAACGCTCATATCACCAAAAAATATATTCAACAGCTGTGGTAGCTCATTTATCTTAGTTTTGCGCAAAAATTTCCCTACAGGAAGCACTCTAGGATCACCCCTCATAGTCACCGTACCGGTACCAATATTTGGGCTATTTTTTAACATAGTCGCAAACTTAAACAACTTAAATTTTTCTCCGCCCTTACCAATACGTTCCTGTAAAAAAAATACCTCGCCTTCGCCAGTAAGTCTTAATATTATTAGTGTAGGCAGCAACAAAGGGGAAAGTAACAATAGCGATATTCCAGAAAATAAAAGGTCAAAAAAACGGTCCATGCTTACATCCTCTCATCTAGATATTTACCGGTCTCTTTATGAGCAAACTCTGGTAGGAGTCCAAAATACAATTTAACAATATCATCTTTAGTCCAAGCACCTTTCTTTCTGAGAGCATTAATTCCATTCATAAAATTTTCTAACTTATTCTCATCAAAATTTGGATGATTTTTGATAATCCCAACAGTTTCAAACCGATTCATATCTAAATCTTCGTTATCAGTAAAGAATTCTTCAAAATCCTTTTCGCCAGTTGTATCACTGGTAAAAAAATAGCATGGCCACTGTTTATTAGATATTAGCTCTTCTGCTCTATCACGAGCTTCATCTTCAGACTCACATTCGTATGGCTCGTAGCCTCGATCTTGAAGATAGCGAACTGCAATCTCAGAGAATGTGATTAAGTGCAATTTTTCACTTAATTTAGGAAAGAAAATATCCCTATTTTCTCCAAGTAGACCAGACAGAAGACAAAGCTCGCCCGACTCTTGCGGCGTTACGAAGTAACGTCGTACATCATTTGGAGCAGAAAAAGGTTGTTGCTTAAAAAATCTTTGATTAAAACCATGTAACAATGACCCATCAGAAAATGCAACATTTGCAAATCTAGCCATCGAAATTTCTTGAGTTAGGCTTTCTTTCATCAAAAACATCTCCATAATGCGTTTACTTGCTCCCATCATATTGACCGGATTTGCTGCTTTGTCAGTAGAGACACAAAAATATTTCTTGGCGCCATTTTCTCTAGCTAAAGTTAATGTCTTGATTGTATTAAAAACATTTACCATAATCATGCGCATTAATGTATATGGATCTTTTTCACTCCTTACATGCTTTAAAGCTGATAAGTTAAATACATAATCATAAGGGCCCTGACTAGCCATTAATGCTTCAAATTCAATTTCGCCACAATCGATTGCAAAAGTTTTAAACTCTCCTTTTCCATATCCCATAGTGCTTCGTATGTCGCGCACAAGTTCAACCATGTTATTTTCTGAAATATCAACTACATGGAGTTTTTTTGGATCACGTTCAAAAATCTCTTTAACAACAGATTGTCCAATTGAGCCAGTGCCTCCAATCACCAAAAATGAAGAATTAGCAACTTTGTCTCTTAATAAATCCTCCATATTATCGATATCTAAACGAAATAACTCTTTATTCCTGCCTACAAGTGACAATATATTCATTCATTACCTCTCATAAATTCATTTTATATTAATCTATTTATCGTAATCACTGACGATTTCAATTCTTGAAATTTTTAAAAGAATTTTGAAATCCTTCTTTTACAGAAAATTTTGGACTCCATCCAAGTAGTTGTTTATTTTTGGTTACGTCTACACGCAAATTGCCAAGCAATCTAGCTCCTTGATCTTTTTTTCCTAAAACCGCAAAAAGAAGAGCAAGCACAAAACCAGGAACAGGAAATAGAATTGGCTTTACATCTAATGAATCACTAATTAGCGATATAATATCGAATGTACTTAGATCTGAATCATCACTTATCATAAAGGTCTCATTGCTAGCTGCTTTATGATCAATGCAGATACAAATAAAATCTATCAAATTACTTATATAAACTAGGCTCCTTGAGTTATAAGTTACTAATCCAAAAGGCACAAATGGAATCTTTCCTTGAAGATGTTCTGCAAGTTTTTTTAGATTCCCTTTTGGATTAGGGCCATAAACCAATGGCGGTCTTATTATAACAACCTCCATTTTTGAAAATTTGGCAATTTTCTTCAGCCCTATTTCTGCTCTCTCTTTAGATAAGCCATATGGATCTTGAGGGTTTGAAAGATCATCAGCAGAAAAACTATTTTTAAATGTCCTTTCTCCATTAACCTTTACTGATGATATAAATATAAATCTTTTTACATTGGCCTTGGCTTGTTCAGCTAAATTTAATGTGCCTTCAACATTTAATTGCTGATAGCTATTCAGTGTTTTTTTAGATAAGTTCATTTGATGAACTGCAGCAGCACAGTGGATAATTATTTCTACACCCTCCAAAGCATCTGACCAGTCAGTATCACCTGAAATATCTTTTATTAAATTAGAATTTTTTTTTCTAGACCTGCTAACCTCAACAACCTCATAGCCTAAATCAATAAATTTACTTACTAAATGCGAACCAATAAAACCAGATGAACCAGTAACAAGAATTTTTCTTTTAACCAAACTATTCATAAATATTTAATAATTTAATGAAAAATAATGGTCTTTTAATACAAATGTTCATCTATTGTTCTTAAAATTCATAAAACAAGATCTCTATATAAAGAATAGTGATTAGAAACCACCTTTGAATCTCTATAAGATGACATAGCTAAAATTCTACCTTTATTTCCCATCTCTATACAAAGTGATTTATTTTCTATCAATTTGATTATCGCGCTAGCAAGCGCATCTGAGTTTTTAATTGGAACCAAAAGACCAGTTTTACCTTCTATTATTGAATCTCTGCAACCAGGATGATCTGTTGTAATAATTGGGATACCGCATGATGAAGCTTCCAGTAAAACTTTTGGCATTCCCTCAGCGTAGTATGATGGTAAGACAAACATAATTGCAGACGCTAGAAGCTCTGGCATATCTTTTCTATTACCTATGTATTCAACACCACAACTATCTGTTAGTTTTTTTAGATCTGATTTTGAAAAATATGTTGGTGAATTTCTGTCGATTGGGCCTGATAAGAGAAATTTATACTCATTCCCAAACCTTTCTCTTACCATATTCGCAGCTAAACAATATTCCTTGATGCCTTTATCAATCAAAATTCTAGATGACATCAGTATATATTTATCACCATTAACTTTTTTCTTTTGAGGTGAATAAGCCTCAACATCAACGCCTGACCCAGGAAACAATGAAATGTTTTCAGATAAAGCAATAAATTTATTTATGAGGACATCGCAATCATCTTTGCTTTGGCAAATTATCCTAGCTTTTTTATTTTTGAAAATAAATCTTAACAACACAATAATAATAATTAGCCTCAAATTACTGAGCAAGCTATTAGGTTGAAAAGCAGGTCCAAGACCAGAAATAGCAGCCACTATAGGTATAGATTGAAAACGGGCAATTAAACCAAGAATTAGTATAGGTTTAATTGTAACTGCATGAATGAGGTCGGGCTTATTATTTTTTACTAAAAAATAAGCTCTTGAAAATTCAAAAATAACATGAAAGATTGATTTAGAAGTTCTATGAATAGGGCTTTGGCATAAAGTGTACTCATATTCATTAATTTTCTCTTGAGTATTTGTAATGTCTGTATACACAACCATATCTACATTATTTTTTTTTGCAGCTCTGGCAATTGGTTGTCTATGGGAAAAAAAGAACCAATCTACATTAACAAACATGAAGATCTTTTTCATATAAAATTCTCTTATTGATTGCCTAAAAAATTACAAAACTTTTGGGTGTTTTATTGAAAATCACAATAGGTCTCAATAATAAAATACTGAGATTACAACCTGCAATAGTCATCTAAAGAACCATCTTTAGCCATTCGAACATAACATTTTAAATCATCAACAGTATCAACCTCTAACCAACCGTTTTGAACCAAGCTTGCTTTGACTTGCCATCCTGTGTCTATAAGATGCTGGATTAAACTTGTCATATACATGTTGTCAAAATTTTGCCCATCATAATTAATTTTCTTATCCATATGATCATATGTATCAATAAACTTAGTTATCATATCTCCTCGAATTTTAATCAAGCCCATATATTGGGCTTTTACTTGTGAGTATGATCTTGGCTTTTTACCAATCTCTTTTATTGTTAAGTCTTCATCCATTATGAAAGTTTCAGCATCATTTAGTGGATTGTCCATGCGAAGACGCCACAAACGCTCCCAGTCTGTATCAGCTGCAATACAAATACTGCCATGACAATTAAACAAGGCTTTTAAGACTTTTTCTTCATAGATTATATCTCCATAGCTAATTATTAAATCTTCGCCATGTTGCATAAAATCACGAGCACAAAAGAGAGTTTTTACCATATTCGTTGATGCATAATTAACATTTTCAAACTTTTTAAAAAAAAATTCTTTAAAAGCGTCTATTTTATAACCGCCGACTAATGCTATATCATCAGTCGGTATATTAAATTTCTTAATTGTTGCTAATTGGTATGAAAGTAAGGGGCGCCCCGCAAGCTCGACCATACACTTTGGAACTTTATTAGTATGCGGTCTTAATCTTTTACCCTCCCCTGCAGCTAGTATAACTATTTTCATACATAACCTTCTGTGAACAGTTTTTGCAAAACTTCCAAATCTAATTTTTTGAAATTTTCTTCTCTCTCTGGATGCCACATAACACCGAGCCAATTTAATTTTTTATGCCTTGCAGATTCAATAAAATTATTTTCATCGTAAGCACAAGGAATTAATTGTTGTGCTAAATTATTTTTGGGTATGCCCCATTCATGATAACTGTTTACATTAGTTGATATAAATCGATTATCTTGATTAAAACACAATCGTATTGAGTGTCTATTTGCCACATGTCCAGAAACTCTTTCAAATTTTCCCCCAAAAAAATGGTTTATTAATTGAAATCCTCGGCAAACACCAAAAATAGGAATTGAAAGATCTTTTGCATATTGTAATATGGCAATTTCAGTCTTATCACGCTCTATTGATACATTTTTTGCATTAGGCAAATTAGCTAAATCATTTCCACCTGTTAAAATGTAGGCATCGCATTTCATGTCTTTAAGCCACTCTTCAACATTATTTAATGAATTAGGTATGGGGACTATTGTCATTTTTAAAACCTCTAATAAGTCTGACCATCTTTGATCCAAGCAATCTCTAGCCTCTGAATATGCTTTTATATACTCAACTCTTTGAGTGACTCCTATTTTCATTCTACCTAATAATCTCGATTTTACGGTTGGTGGCATCTAGCTCTATTACTGAAGCACGAGAAAGTGATTTATATAGAGCTTCTCCAACACCGATTGCTGCAGGAAGACCAAATTCACTTGCTCTAATTGCCATATGTGAATTACCTCCACCATATTGTGTTATGAGTCCAGCTATGTCATGACCAAAAATCCAGTCAAAACCTGGATCTGCTTGAGGGATTAGTAAAATTTTCTGCCCTAAAGAAGAATTGTTATGATTAATAACATCAGAACTTAAGGTAACTACTTCTGATGATACTCTTCCAGACCCAACATAGTTTGGTTGGCTGCTTGGATACATAAATATATTAAAATCAGATTCAGACAGTATCAGTGGTGGTAACTCAATTTTATTGCTTATGTCATGAAAATAACTATGCTCTTGACTTTCATTTATCAACCAATCCTTTACATCATTTGGATCGATATTACCTGACTTTATTGAAAAAAGTGTGCCTATGGAAATATTTGCCAATTGTTTTCTACTTAAACCATGAGTTTTTCCATATTCACTTATTAGGTCTAAAGCAGCTGAAAGATTGCGAGAGAAAATAAACTTAGCATACTCCCGACCCTCTATAGATTCCCTTAAAAAAGATTCGATAGTATCCTGGTTAACCTCTATACCTATTTCATAGAGAGCACTTGTAAATGATTCTTTTTCATCTAACCATTCATTATCATATTTGTTTGCGTCTTCTTTGATTTTACAAGCTTGATCAACAACTGGTCTAAGATATTTTTCAACATTTTCTGCATAAGTTTCTGATGTAATATCATACGTACCTGGGCGAAGATGACCATATCGATTAACAAACATAGACCAGGATTTCTTTTTATCAGCAACTTCTTTTGCATCATTAATGAATTCATGAGCAACAGTTTCAATAGAATTTAAAAAGGAATCCATGGCAGCTTGGCTAATTATTTTCTTATCTACTGCAGATTTAAGAAGAGTTATGCTGACAAAAGCACTCCTAGCAAGATGTGCAAATACTAGAGTTCCATATCGACGACAATCTTCAAGTAATAATATAGCTTTATTCAGTGGGGGTATATTTGATGAAAAAATTACATCAAAGCGCTCTTTAAAAATTTGAACAGTTTTGAGATCTTCTTTAGTTCGTGAGAATGCATTTATCGTAATTTTTTTTAAACCTTTACCTAGTTGTTCTATTTCTTCACTTGAAAAACCTCCTTTAGTTAACAGTTCATGCCAGTTTTCGAAATCAAATGCATAACATGTTGGCACAACTTCAAATTCTACCTTGTCATGATATTGTGGATTCTCAGACAATCTCAGTAGATAATAATCAACTAATCTACCAGCAAGTTCATTATTCAAAGTAGCAGGGATAAATGAATTAAAACTAGCTCTAACATCAATATATGGATGTCCAGAAAATAACACTAGTAATGAGTGAGGTCTGACATCTCTATAGCCATATTCAGCTCGCTGTTTGGCCCAAATATCATCTGTTATGAGATAACGGTATAAATCAAAAGATAATACATTGGGCTTTGTTCCAATAATTTCTGCAGGGTTCCAGTCTGGCATAACTCCAAAAATTGCAGATTTTCCAACAATGAATGGGCTATTATTTTGCAGGTCTTGAAATTTTTTTACTGAGCTAATTTGTGATTCAAAAATAAGATCATCTGCCTCAATTTCATATTTGTCTGAAGTTAAGGGACGAACTTGAAGAATATGAATTTTTTTATTGGTATCAATAGCAAACTCGATATCCAGTGCATAAAAATCAAGCAAATTCTCAATTTCTTGTATTGCAGGAATTAATCCATTCAAAACTTCAGGGGCAGATTTTTGTAACTTTTCTGCATTGCTACGTGAAATTATTAAAGTTTTGCTATCAGAGCTTGATCCGCTAGTAATTGTGTCTGTTTCTTTTGAAGAATCATCAAAATTTATGACGTAATAGGGAGCACTTTCAGATAATGTTCTGGTAAAAATAACACCGCTTACAAGAACATTTTCAATCATGGGCTGCACAAGAACTTGATTAGCTGGATTTTTATCTATATAAGAATCGATAACTTTAATAACAGAATCACAAACAGCCTTTTTAATAGTTGAATCTACATCTAAGATACTTAAATATGCTCCTGCATTTGAAACATCGAAGCCGTCTTCAGAAATAGCACTACTTCGTACTATCAATTTTTTTGATTTAAACTCGCTTTGAATATTATGTAAGATTTCTTTTGAGTCGTTATACCATTCGGCAACTGTAAAACTTACTTGAGGTGCAATTTTACTTAAAGTGATAACTTCTTCAAGTCGTTCTAAACTTTGCGCTTTTGTGCCTAAGATAAAATTTGCCAAGTCATGCGCTTGGTTAAGTTCTGCCCAATCGCCTTTAACATCTACAATTTTTATACTGAAATTTTTAACTCTTAGAAAGTCTAGTAAATCAGTAAGATTTGCTTGACTAATGTCTGAAGGAAAAGATTGTGAGTTTTCTTGTAAAAATCTCATAACTTTAGATTTTAAAGTCAATAAGCCAATAAATTCTGCATTTGCGCTTTCTATGGAAATAGCTTTACTGCGATCCAGCTTTCCTTCTTTTGAGACAACTACCATTTCGCTAGAATTTATATCTTCTAATGTCCTAGTCGAATATCGCTCTTTCCACATAGAATCTACTGCAATACATACATCAGCATCTACATTTATTAATTCTTTGACTGTTTTTTCACGAAACAAAATATCTCCATAAGATATTAAGTATTCTGAATCATCAGCAAATCTTGCTTCTAGTAATGAGATGATTGGACCTGTAGTGCTCCATTTAGGGTTTATTGTGTAATTAAGGTCTGGATAACGTGAAACAATTTCATCTACCTGATAACCTGCAACAAAATGAACTTCAGGGTTAAGAAATTTTGCAGCCTGTAAAGTCCAATCTAGAACACGAGCATCGCTTGAAACTTTTTTCAGAGACGAATTTTCAGTACCACTAAATGGGCGTCCTGCACCTAAAATAACCTGAACAACTTTGTTTTGCATTATATATATTATGTCTTCAATCTATAGTTATAAGTATAAACAAAAAAATTTCATCTAAATTAAATCTTAAAAATATTTAGCTAATCATCATGTTGATTGTTTACTTTTCTAATTAAAACTAAAGAAATTAAGATTGCTGATATCGAATAAAAAAAACAATAAGCTATTAAATATATTTCTAACATATCCATCAAACAAGCAACCAAAAATGCTGGCATCATCCATCCAACTAATCCCATTTCACCACTGAATTTAGAAAATGAGGAACCTTTCATTTTCAATCCTTTTTGAGATGAATTTTCAGGGATACTATTTATGAACTTCTGATGTAAAAGCCTCGGAAATAAATTTGTAATTGATGTTATTGCGCCTACCAATATCCACAATCCAGGGAATGATTCATATGGGTTGTATAAACTTAAATGAAGCCCTATTGAAACCGGAAGTAATGCATAAACAGTGTAGCCACTTAATGCATCCATCCATTCTCCTCCTGGTCCAGTTTCATCTCTTGCCCTTGCAACATTTCCATCAATACAGTCCAATAAAGCAATAAATATCATTAAAAATGAAGCAATTACTATGTAGTCGCTGCTTCCTAAAATAATAATAAGGGAAGCTATAAAAGCTAACAGTATCGAAAGTAAACTTATAGAATTGGCTTTCATACCAATTTTGTAGAAAAACCAACCAATAGGAAAAGATAAAGGTCTATATATAATTTTACACCACATTGGATCTGAAGCTCGCTTCGCTTCGCCCAGTAAAGCTTTAAATTTAGTGTAATTCATAAGACTTATGTTTTTCATTAAAGCTCCTTACTTTACTTAAACTAGATTAATATCGACTAGAAATTTCATGCCAGATGTTATTTAGTAAATCTTTGCGTTCTTTTTTAAACTCTCCTGAGTTTTTGAAGCGAATAGTCTTCTTAGCTATCGGTTTATACTCATAATTTCCATAAAAACGAGCAGAAATTTGTTTTTCAGTTTCTTTATTATCTTTTATTCGAAAACGATTCCTTTCTATCGCAACTTCAATTGGCACTTCAAAAAAATAACATATATCAACTTGGGGCATTTTAGCATATGCCCACGATTCTAAATGCTTGCAAAAACGTTCTATCCATCCAGATTTTTCTCCAAGAATTACCCTAGGTCCATCCATCTTACCAAGTTCGTTTGTTGGCCATCGATCAATTAACATTAAACCACCATGGCTGGCTCTTTTATGGATAATCTTGGCTTTACGTAGTCTTAAAAAAGCTAGTATAGCCCCATTGATAGCTCGACCTTTTGTGCTAGGGGAGGTTATATCTGAGCACCCTGGCATAGAGGAATTTTCACTTTTATTGCCTAAAACTCTCCAAAGAAACTCAATTAATCTTCCCTGTGGACGACCTATATGGAATCGCTCTATTGTTAAAAACTGACCTAGAGTTTTATCTACCTCTTGGAGCATAGTAGTCTTACCAGAGCCGTCTACACCTGATATTGCAATAGTTAAACCAGATTCTGGTAAAACTTTTTTTCTTTTAAAAAAAACTTTATTTGTAAGCCTTAAAATAAAAGATCGGAGTCGAAGCAAAGGTAAGCAGAAAGATTTATGTCTAAGAAATGGTATAAACGAGAGTCGAAACAGAACAGCTGATTTTATCAATGGTGGTTCTAATTTTTTTCCAAAAGCTCTTGAACCATCAAGAAATGATCTTATATCAATAGGTCCTTTAATGTCATCTTGCTTAATACCATTGCTACATTCATTCCATTCCATATTATAAGAAGCAAGTTCACGTTTATATAAAAACCTGCTGATAATTGAGCCACATTTTAATAGATGACGTATTAAAAATAGATAAGCTTGGCTTGATTTATTTAGAATCCAAATATCGTGGTCGCTATTCCAATAACGATTTTCCATGAGCCAATTATCAAAAGGAATAGAATATTCTTTTATCCAAGTTTCACCTGTAACTAATTTAAAATAAACATGAATATGGAAAACTTCAAGATTATCTCCAAGTCTGTAAAAATGCGATATCCAAGGATAACGTGAAACTGGATTTACAGCTTCAACCCATCTAAGCGATCTACATAGATTAAAGAATTGTGATCTCTTATGAAATGGCACAAATAAATCAATATCTCCATTTCCTTCCATTGCAGATGCTAGCTCATGATTATTCTTCCAACTGACATAATCTATACTTCTGGCATCTAGTTCGGTCAGAAGGTATTTTAATTTATTTATATTTTTTGATTTCATGAAAACGAAATTTATCTCTGCAAACTGATAGAGTAGTTTTTGTTAATTAACTCTTTAATTATTAAATTATAACAACCAACATTAAATATGCTCTTCGCAAATAGAGTCGTAGACTTTTTTATAGCCTTCAAGCATGTTATTTAAACTGAAATTATTAACTGAATGTTCTTTTGATATCTTTCTGCCGCATCTTATCTCTTCAATATTATCACTAACATAATTTAAAGAATTCATTATCTCATCAGTTTTTGTATAGTTAACAAATAAACATCTTTCAGATGGCGGAGCAACTTCTTTATGAGGAGGAATTGTTGATAAAATCATAAAACAACCTGCATACATTGCCTCTAGAACAGCAATAGGCATGCCCTCACCTTTTGATAAGGATATAAAAATATCAGCTTCAAGCATATGTTCAATTGCTGCATCCCTAGAAATAAGCCCTTTAAAAGTAACTATAGTAGGATCTGGGATAAGACTTGAATAATCCATGGATAGTTTTTTGTTTGAACCATCTCCTAAGAAAATTATCTCTGCATTAATTTGATTTTTTTTTAAAGCCTTCAGTAAGGCCATTTGGTTTTTAGTATTGTTAAATGCTCCAGCATAAACTATTTTAATTTTTGCTTTATTACCAAAATGGCTTTTATCTAATTTTTTATTCTCAATATTATCAATTCGCTTATGATTGAACCCATTTACAATCGCAATAGTCTTTTTTCCAATAAAATAATTAATTGTTTTTGGAATGCTATGATGACTGGACACACCACAAGTAACAACTCTTTTGCATAAAACCATAACAAAAAAGTTTAAAATCTGATTTCTTAATTTAATTACCTGCCAACTATTATGAAGAGTAAAGACAGTCTTTTTTAACAAATTTAATCTAAAAGGAAAAATAGAAAGAAGGAAGATAATTCCTGTAAGTCCATTATGTATGTGAACTATGTCATACTTATTTTTGGCGACTAATCCTCTCAATACCATGCACATTTTGAGAATTGAATTATTCCCATGAAAAACTTTTATTTTTTTGTCAATAATTACCTGATGTTTAGGTAATGTAACAATTGTTTGATCTATTAAGTCTTTAAATCCAAGAGAAAACTGGTTATACGAAGCACTTGTTGATTTTAAAGCAGGAGTTAATCGCAATAATTTCATGAGGATTAAAATTATAAACTTTTAGTATAAAAAAAGAGACAATAAAATTTATTGCTTTGGCTTCATACCAGTAGCAAGAACAACATGAGAGAATCGATACATGCCTGGAATAGTGTTCAGCAATTTATCTAGCAGACGAAATAAACGTGGTGATGCCGAAAAATCTGGAGTAAAGCCTCCACAATAGACTGTATCAAGACCAGCATTTGTAAACCATCTACGAAGATTTGATGCCTTCACCATCCTTTTAATAAGTACTGCCTTCGATCCTTCAACAAATGAACCAATTGCAGTGGAGACTCCTCTTCCACCCCATTCAAATCCCTCATGAGACAATAGACAAGTAACGAAACTTAAAGGTCTTCTCATAACATTGAAAGAAATACCATTCCTTTGACATACAATAAAGTGTCCACCTGGCTTTAAGACTCGATAAACTTCTTTAATACAAGCAGATGGTTCTAAAAGGTATTGAAGGGTTCCAACTACTACAACTAAGTCAAATGAAGCATCTTCAAATGGCATTGGTCGATCTAGATCAACATTTGAGAACTCCATATTGCTCCCAGGTATAGCTAGTTTATCAGCAGTTTTTAATAACTCTTCCGAGCTATCCACACCATGAACATACAATCCCATTTCTGCATACTTAACTGCATTTTGTCCACCACCAGTACCGAGCTCCAAGCAGGTTGAACCATCGGGAAGGTTCAAATCTGAGATTAATTCTAGAACTTTTTGTTGTCTGCCATGCAGATATGGATGGTAATCCTCGTCATATTTATTGTTCCAATATCTTGCGATACCTTCATCTTCATATCTGTTAATTGGCATGATCGTCCTTGTTATGATTTTATTAAAAATTTTTAAATATGTTCATATTTTAAACTCTTAAATATTGACAGTAAAGAAAAATACTTTTTCATCAAATGTTTATGCATTAACTCTCTTGTATACATAGATCACACTTAATGAAAGATATTTTCCTATAAAACTATTACTGAAGCATTTAAGAAAAAATCTATCAATAGAGCACTCTATTGAAGAAGCAAATAACCCTAATCCAAATGTTATATACACTCTTTTTTCAAGCCTAAACCCATGATTGCTTAAAACATCTTCTACCTGTTTATTTTTGATTGAATGAAACACAACACCTTTACGTTTGATTTTTCCTTTAATTAAGCTATGTAATTTAGACAAGTAGCGTCTTGCTTGTCTTAAAAAAGAATCACCATTAGCTGTAGTAAATATCAAATAACCTTCATTATTAACAAGGTTGGATAGTCCAGCCAAAAACTCCTCCTGTCTTTCTTGATAACCTATTACACCAAGAGATAGAACTGCATCAGCTTTTTCTTTAATATTCTTTAAAGTTCCAGTACTAAAATTAATATCTTTATATTCTGTTAAATCTAGTTTTTTATTTGCTAAATTTATCATTTCTGGTGAAATATCAATGCCATACATTTTTGCCTTAACGCCTTTCTCTTTTAAATTTAAGATCACATTTCCCATCCCACATCCAACATCTATCAGCACTCCTTCTATATTTGATGGCATATATCTGAGTACCATATCCTCTACTATTGCTGCACGAACTCTTTTCTCCTGATGCAATAATTTTTTAGAAAAAGATTCGCCGTAAATTTGATTATATTCTTTTGATCTACTATCAAATAACTTGGAAACTTCGCTCATAATTTATTCTCCTTAAGTAAAAATGACAAACATAAAAATCTCTGTGCTCATTAGCAATCAATAACATCGGACCATTTTTGTATAATGTTATCAATTGAATATTTTTCTCGCAAAAGAATTGCGTTATTTGCAATACTACTGCTAAGATTTTCATTTCTTATAATCTTATCGATAGCATTAGATAAACCTACATCTTTATCATTTGGGTTAACTAAAATTCCATTAACTCCTTGCTTAATCATATCTCTCGGGCCAGTATCACAGTCAAAACTTATACAGGGAAGTCCGTATGCCATCGCCTCTAAAAGAACATTAGGGAATCCTTCAACTACAGAGCTCAAAACAAACATATTTGCCCTTTCATACCATTCTGACATATTGCCAACTTTTCCAGGAAAATAGACTCTATCAACTACCTCTAGATTACAAACAAGTTGATTAAGATTATTCCTTTCTTCGCCATCTCCCAATATCACTAGATTCCAATCTGGATGCTTGTCTTTAATATTAGAAAAAGCTCTTATCAGCAAATCAAACTGCTTAAACTTATGCAATCTACCAGAAGCAAGAATCACCTTTTTGTTTTGTAAGATTACAGAGTCAGGACTTACCGATCGACCATGCTCGGGCAAAGGATATAAAATAGGATTAGGAATTACTTCAACGTCTTTGCTGGAAAAGTTCTTACTAAGCCAAGTCTTACTTTTGTCTGTCTGAACTATGATTTTATCAACACCCTTAAAGATAAGTCTATACATCCAAAAGAATCTATCATCCAAGCTAGCAAATGGAGGCCAAGTTCTTTCACATATAATTGTAGAAGCTTTAATTCCAAAACTTGATAAAGCTGTAGCAACATTTACTCTAGTAAGAAAAGAAATAACTATGCTAGGATTTCTAGACTTAATTAACTTCCTAAGTTGAACAAACTTCCAGAGTATATTAAATAGATTATTTGATGGAATAAAGGGATTGTTACTCAAATATTCTAAAGTGACGTCTTCATTTAATTGAAAGTCATTAATTTTTTCTCTGGTAAAAGTGGTGATGAGCGTAACCGCATATCCACTTTGTGACCAATGATTGCATAAAATAGAAACTACTCTCTGAGCGCCGCCCATATTCATAGCACTAACAACAATGACAATATTTTTCGTCATATTTATTAACTAAAGTTGGTTAGCAATTGAAAAGAATGTGGTTAGAGCAAAGTAAGGTGCGTACCCTAGACTAAAAACCTTGATAGTATCAGGGTTTGCTTCTTTGATTAGAAAAAATAAATATAAAATCAATGCATTCCCAGCATACCTAGAGAAAGAAACATCAAGAATATTTCCCGCTATAACAACTAAAATTATTCCAATGGACATAAATCCAAAAACATTTTTAATTGCCTTTTTGCTAGTGAACAGTAGCAATAATGCAAAACAAAATGTTAGAAAGTTGAAGTAAATACTGCTATTCAAAGCAGTAACATTATACTGGTATACATAAGCGAAAGTAGCAAGAGAAGACGAATATAGTGCCACTAGAACATAACAAGACAATGAAGAAGCATTAATTCTTCTGTTACGAAGTATATGGAATAAGAAATAAAAAGATATGAGCGGGACCATCGATAAATGAATGACAGATGATAGGCTCAGTAAAATATACCTAATTCCTGCGTTCCGATTGGTTATGGCTATTAACAATAGAGTAAATGCAATCCCTGATCTTATGCCTGAAGCATATAAATTTACCACATTTGGTGACATGAAAACCATCAAGAAAAGAGGTAATATATAAATTAAATATGTAGTTGATCTTATATTTATTAAATAAATGAAGAACACAGTTGATGAAACTGTAAAAGCAATAGCACTTAATACGCTTATAGTTTCAGCATTGAAGAAATTTTCCAGGAAAACAACTAATAAACGAAATAGACCATCGCCCGCAATAACACTATAGTTATTATTAAGAACGAAAATATCAATATTCTCGAAAAAATTAAGAAGTGCGGCTATATCTCCACTACCGGATGAATGTAGTCTTTGGAGTGATGCAGCTACAAAAAAACCATACGCAATAGAAGCCAGCAAGGCCAAAAACATTATAAATGTATCTTTTTTTATACTTATAGTATTCATACTTCGCTAGAGGAATATGCTTAGAAAAATTTTATTGTCATTATTTTAATGAATTTTTTCTAAGCAATTTACTAAGTGTCTCCCGACATCAAACTCTTCATTATTATTCTTCAAACCACAATAACTGAGAATGTTATCTGTTACATCTAACTTCTTAGTTTCTAAAAACTTCTTAAAACTTTCTTCACTGTTAATTAACATTGCTGCTTTGCTGGTAATAAGATAGTCGTAATACCCATTATCAAATTTGTCTATAATTCCAGCCTTAACATCCAACATTAAAGCTTGGAGTATTGAGCTTGATGATGAAGTTAGAAATCCATGACAAGAACTTATAGCTGCATTAAAGTCAAACTGGTCAAATAATAAAAAATTGCTTGAATTAATTTGGCCTTTCTGAGTAATGTCTCCAATCAAAATAACATTAGAAGGGCTTTTAGAATCAAGGTATGCATAATTAGTAATTGTTCCATTATCCTGTGGGTGCGTTTTGATTACTAAAACAAACTCTTTCGATCGCGAAAAACATTCAACAAGAAACTTTTCTGTTAGATAACGTTGAGACTCATCTTTTGAAGGATCTGATGCATAAAAGATTATCCTAGTTTGATTATTAAGTCCAAGTAAGCAATGTAAGTAATCAACTTGTTTTTCGTTGAAATTTTTAAGGCGATAGTTAATCAGAGAGTTATCTCCTTTATAGGTAACATCGCCCTCATTGGCTAAAGATAACCTGAAGGGCTCTGTATTTTCTGACGCTGAAGAACAAATAGCAGAATCACAATGGAAAATCTCTTCCTGCACATCTCCTAAAATAAAAACCCCTCTTCTTTTTGCTTCTATTGCAAGGTAATTATCTACCACATTTGTTTGCAATCTGCTTACATGTGCGTCAACTTTATTGGAAAAGACTGAGTTGACAACATCTATACTACGACTGAGATTCCCATGCTTCTTAAAAATAAGGAGAACATCTGCAATGTAGCTTTCTGCGCTAAAGCACATGTTTTTAATATTAAATAATCCCCTCATAACACCAAGCTTTTGCTTAATTTTTATACGCTTATAGTTTTGAGGGATACTCTGCATGAATCCCATGCTGTATAAAATAATATTAAATTGGTTATCAAATTTTTTAACATAGGTTGAAAAAAAATCGTCTGGCCTTCTCTTAGGCATGGTAATTAGAACTGTAGGTAAATCAGAGTCGTTATGCTTATAAAAGTAATCTTTTGGCAGATCACTTGGCACAGTAATCATTTTGAATAGTGCAGCAGCTCTCATTAAAAATGAGTTAACTGTGATGCACCAAGTTAGCAAACTATTGGTTTTCCAACTAATATTATCCGGTTCGTATTTTAAAAACGAGAAAGTCTCCATAATGATGGAGACTGTTTGTCTATCTGTAATAATTTCGAGCTTATCCTCACTGCCAATTGATAATTTTTGTATTCTGTAAGCGCATCTTAATAAACCAGCTAATTTTAACTTAACCTGCCTAGTATATAGGTTATAAATTTGAAGATTTTTTATCACCAAGCCATCACAAATCTCAGCATCTCTTAAGTAGTTGTAAAACTTAATACTCAAGGCCTCAATATTATCTTTATGGAGATCAATACCCATGCCACTGATATTTTGCTTCTCACGTATCAAAACATTATCTCGGTCCAATCGATATAAAACTAACTTATTATTTTGAATATTCTTTGTATTAAGTATTTTCCTTATTAATGTTATATATAGCTTTCTGAGAGGGCTCAGCATATACATGGAATCAAATGCTAATAACTTGGTCATAGATCAATTTAGTTTTTAAAAAAATATAATCACGTTTTAAGACATGCACTTTAAGTAAAACAGAATATCTACTATTAGTTCTTAAACCTTTTAGTTTTCCTCTAATAAGTTTAAAACAGCAGCGTGGGCTTCTGGCCAGCTAATCATTCCAGAATGAAAATATACAAACAGTAATTTATTGTCATTTATAAATTTATCTAACTTTTGAGAAGCTTCCAATCCTTTAACTCCCTCAACATCTTTCAGTGAGCCACAAATTAGTTTTAATTTTTTTCCAAAGCTGTTATGAGCAGCATAAATAACTTCGTCTTCTACTCCTTCACAATTCAATCGCAAGAGTACGTCATAATCTTCAAATTTTTCTTCAAAATATGCTTGCAGTTCATTAAAAAAACTAACACTAGAAACTCCTAGGGTCGTGACATAAGAATCCTTTTGAACATTTTCTTTCTCTAGAAAAACAGAGCTGCCTTGAGATAATTCACTCCCATCTCCAAGGTATAGTTTTGCTATTGAAATAGGTGATACTTCACTTTCATCGGTCAAGGCCAGATTAAAAACCATTGAAGCATCACGATAAATATTTCTTGTATATGCAATTTTTGGATTTGCTTCAACAAATACTGTGTAAAAATCATCAGATCTCTTTCTTATTCTTGCTCTAGAATAAACAACATTTCTCAAGCTTTGAAATCCTATAAATTTTCCTCGATTAAAGATTTTTTTACCAATAAACCGTTTAACTACATGAGTATAGAATGCAAAATTTGAACCGAAGATAGAGTTATACTCTTGCCCAAAATGTGTGCCTACATCTATCCAAATAATTTTTTTCATTTTTATATCAATTTAGATGGATTCTTTGAATGTTGGCCAAACAAAAACATCATTATTATGAAAATCCTTTAGTGATTTGCAAACGCGAAGTGCGCGTTTCATTGAAGCACCTTGATTGAGTCCATGTTCGTGAAAAACAATTGATTCAGGCTCATAAACTATTTTTCGACCTTTCAATGCTTGCTCCCTAGCCCAAAACCTATCCTCAACACCATTTTGATTTTCATCAAAAGGACAATCTTCCCAGGCAGTCCTATCTATCAAAGAGAATGCATTATGAAAAAAAGGATGACTTTCGAATACAATGCGCTCCCGACCAAAAACAGTTATTAAATCTCTTGTATCGACTGGATTGCTATTGATGGTGGGCACTTGTCTTCCGTAAACGCCAGCAGCTCTGTATGCATGTCGAACTTCAATCATATTTTGCACTGATCCACTCGTAACAAGCTCACAATGCGCTGAAAGAATTAAAACCTCGTCTTCACGGGTTTCCTTGATGCCGAGATTTAAAGCATAACTATAGTTAAACTCGTCTTTATCATACTGGAGCACATCACAATTTTCTTTCTTCGCGTACTCCATAGAGCCATCATCACTAGAATTATCAACTAAGATAATTTTAGACGGCTTAACAGATTGGTTATTTAGAGACGAAATAACTCTTGGAAGCCATTCTATTTCATTCTTACATCGAATTACGACATCATATTTCATAGTAACTTAATAATATTTTGGTTATTTAGGTCTATCCCATATGTTGAATAATATAACAACATTCTTTATTAGGGTAAAAAAGTAATGCTTCCAGAAGCGATTCTATCTTTCCATATATCACCTGCTGGATATTCATGCGAACTTAAAAATTCTTCGTGCATTTCCAAGCCCCAACCATGTGATTTAGGTGTTACATATGAACCATCTTCTACTTGAATAGGGTTTATAAAAACATCATCTTGGAGAAACTCGGCATACTCAACGAGCTGATCACTAGAGTGACTAGCAACTTTTATCTGATCCCATATTGCATAATGTAATATCATATTGCACAACCCAATACCGCCTCCGTGGGGACATACAGGTACTTTAAATTTTTTTGCAAGCATAATTACAGCGAGCACATCATTTACTCCACCGAGCCTAGTTGCATCTATTTGACAATAACCTATAGCTCCAGATTGAAGTAGTTGTTTAAATATTACAGGGGATGGAACTTGTTCTCCAGAGGCAACCTTAATATCGAATTTTTTTAAAGCTTTAGATATTTTAAGATGGCCTTGAACATCATCTCGAGCCGTTGGTTCCTCGATCCATATGGGTTTGAAATCTTTAAGCTCAGTCATGTAATCAATAGCCTCATCTACACCCCAAACCTGATTGCAATCAACCATCAGCTTAGATTCATACCCAATGATCCCTCTTATAAAACCAAGTCTATCTTTGTCATGATCTAAATTTTGCCCTACTTTCATTTTGAAACAATCAAATCCTTGATTCTGCATGTCTCTTATAGTTTTAACTATCTCTTCGTCTGTTAGACCAAGCCATCCAGCTGTTGAATATGCTTTAGGACCTTTTTGTTGCATTTTAATCTCAAGATCATAATGCTCATCATGCTTTTCATTTAAGATTTCTATAGCTTCATCTTTAGTTAATGCATCTTCCATGTAACGCCAATCAATTGCATCAACTATCTTTTGAGGTGTCATATCGACTAAGAGTTTCCACATTGGCTTTTTTTCAACCTTTGCCCATGCATCCCATAAAGCATTAATAATGGACCCAAGAGCCATTCTATTAACACCATCAGCTAACCACCTAAGTTGGTGATGGTCATTTATTAACTTATATATTGAACCAGGGTCATTCATAAAATCGTTAAATTCAAAATCTTTTAACAATTTAGCTATATCTCTTACCCCATAGGCGATCCAATCATTACCCGCTCCTGAAGTAAAGCAAACAGATAATCCTTCTATTCCATTATCTAGTTTGATCCGTGTATAAACGCATGACCAATTTGGTTTTTTATGGAAAGGATCGGAGCCTAGTAAAGTATCAGAAGTAGGAACGCGAATATCTGCGACCTCGATGTTTACAATTTTTACTTTTTTCATAAAATCTTAAATCGCTATAGTTATGTTTTTTGAAATAAATTCAGAATTTAAACAGGTATAAGCTTAATGGATTCTTGTCATAACCAGTAAATTTTACACCAGAAGAAACCGCTGCAATATTTTATTTGAAAAAATTTAGTTGCTGCCTTGGGTTAACTTAAACTTAATGATTGCAAATAAATTAATTATAAATTTACTAATTGGTCCTTTTCTCTTGACTCCGCAAGCTAAAATAATTCTAGGTTTAGTAGAATTGTGAACACCTTTCCTATGATAGCCGCCAGTATTAGCAAGAACAAAGAGGCCCTTAGATCCAGTAAATGATTGAAGTTTATATTGTCTAAGTGCATCCTGAAGTTTCTGCCCTCTCAATCTTGTTGAGCCAGCGCTGTAAGAGTCATTGTCTAAAACTGCTTTATTTGTTTCCCTTGATCTAAATTTTGCATCTACATATGATCCTTCTAGATACTCAAAAGGGGCATTATTGGAGCCAATATCTTGAAGGTATAGAAAACCCTTTGCAACGCTTGAATATGTATCTTGGTGCATCTCATCATTTGAATTTGCACCATATACAACACTCAGAGAGTATGTAATGTCATTCAAAGCACATTTATAACCAGCCAATGCGGAAAGATGATAATTAAAATCCTTGCTTATATCTCTATGAAGAATTGAACTCATTTTTTGATTATCTTCTTTTGAGAAAGTATAGTATGCAGAATAAGATCCCTCTATTTTTTCATTTTTACCGTCTTTAAAATATGGTCTTGCTCCAGCATGACTTGGGTTTGTATTATTGATAACATCTTCTATTATTTTATCTAACTCAGACACATCTGATAAATTAGTAGTATAAAAACCAGCATTAAAAGTCGCTTTCACTTCATGCATACTAATATCTGGAACGGTCTTCATATATAAAGCAGAAACCTTTCTATCAATCAATATTCGCAGCTCATCGTATCTAGTCCTAGCAAACACTTTTGATGCAGGTGATTTATGAATTACCGATAATCCAAAAAAAATATCTTTTAAAATTTTTGGTAACACTCGGTATGTCCTGGTAAATAAAAGACGGGGAATCCAGAATAAATGTCTTATTTTTACCTTTTCTAGAATGGGTTTTTTATCGTCAACTTTTTTTACACTAGGAAAATCAATATTTTCTGAAAAAAGTAATTCAATTCTTTCTACTCCAATTGGACTTTTTAAATAATTCATATCAGTCTAATTTATTTGCACTGATCTGGCGCTATATTCATGAGTGTTTTAATAAAGTCCATGTCATCATGATTTTTTAATAAAAAACTACTCCATTTAGATGATTCAACAAGCTGAGTATCTTTATTAAATAATTGACCTTGTTTGAGAATTTTAATCATAGCTCTATTCCATCCCATCATAGCATAGTTGAAAGTTTTTAAAGGTCTAAGGTCTTGTGTTCTAGCAAAGCCCCTCGTCCATTCAAAATTTAATGGGCTATCATTAAATATTGCATGCACTGAAGCAGTGTTAACTGATACACCAGATTTCCAGCTTTTCCCTTGAGATAAATTTACAAAGTTTTTTATGTCATTAATTGTTTGGAGGGGGCTAACCGTGTTCACCCAAAAAACCCTGTCACCCTCTATGTTATTAAAGAAATCTAGAACTACCTGATCACTGGTTGCTTGAGACGACGCTAAATTTTCATCTCTAAGATAAAAATTAACACCCATGCGCAAAGCAACCTCTTCTAAATTTGGATCATCTGTATTTATATAAATACTATCGAAAACTTTACTACGTATAGCCTTGGCGAGGGCAATTTCAAGAATAGTAGAATGTCCAATTTTTAAATAATTTTTTTTTGCAAGCCTTTCTGAGCCTTTTCTAACTGGCACCATACAGATATTCATCTTGAGTACCCTAGTTTTTTAGTAGATAACAAATCATGGACGTAATTTGCTCCTAAGTATAATTTACTCATTTAAGTGTCTCAACTAGTTCCCATTGCGACTCATTTTGCAGACTAAGGTGAGCAGCCTCAACAATCATTGTGCTTATAAGTGACTCTTTAAAACTTGGTCTTTCATTTTGAAGATCATGAAGAGATTTTGCACTATTCTCTAAATCTACAATATCGTTAAGAAAAGTCACAACACTATCTATACCGTACCCTTGCCAACGAATACTTCCATTTTCTGTGCCATAAGGCATACAGAAATCAGGATTAATATGCTGAACTCCGAGCTGATCTGTATTCAGCCTGATACCTCGCTCTTTCTGATCTGCTTCATATCTTCCATTTGTACCAACAAATTTTATTTTTTGGTCTGAAATAGCTGAACTACTTTCTGGATCTACCCAACTTGTAAAAATTGTTTCGGTGAATTGAGAGCCATCAGCCATTTCCCATTCGATAACACACTGAATAGCATCAAAGGTATCTATGTTGTGTTTAATTATTTCCGATTTTTGACCTATCGCCATAACTCTTTTTGGTGTAGCTCCAGTAGCAAAACGAATAATATCAATGTAGTGAACACCGAGATATTGGAGAATACTTGTCTTGTGAGACCAATCTTTAAAAAACGATACGGGGATAGATTTTCTTTGACTGTACTCTACCCAACAATTTAATGGTAAGCCAAGTTCACCAGATTGAATCTTATCTCGAAGAATCAAATTAGATCTATCCCATCTTTTATGAAACTCTACAGCTCCATAAAGGCCATATTTATCTGAAAGATCTACTAACTTGCGCCCCTCATTATAAGTAGGAGTAAGTGGTTTAACCAGCAACACGTGCAAACCAGCATCTAGACAATCTTTTGCAACTTGATAATGTAAATGATCCGGTACTGCTATTATTGCGCAGGTAGGTTTATTAATTTTTTTTAATACCTTCCGATAATAAAGATTATCTTTCAAGTCAGACTTAGGATGAGCACAAATCTCAAAACTCACTCCTGTCTTTGTACTCAAATTTTCAGATTTTTTTGACAGTTCTTTAGCCGAGGCAAAGGAGGTAGAAACACAATGCACCTCTCCTTTATTATCTATTTGTCTTTTCCATTCATATATAGCTGGGAGAATTGTACCAAACCCTTCTGTTCCTTTGCCGCAAACATATAACCCAGCTCCAATGACCAATACATTAATGTTTTTCATAAGCGTCCTCTTACCTATAAGATTTAAATATTTTTATTAATAGTTTAGTTTCAATCAAGAATAAAATCTTTTGACAGAAGAATTTTTTCAATTGTCTCATTCCACTGATTAGATCTTGTTATCAGTTGATCAAAGTAGGGATGCACTTCCTTTTCAGGCAAGCTATATTGATCATTTTTTAGTCTTGAAATTTGCTTGCCTAGTTCAAATTCATTGTTAGCTTCCAAAACAATTCCTAACTTACGATATATAGTTGTATATGTATCATTACTTGGCACTTGTTGTTTATTATGTTTTACAGGATCCCAATATTCGATAACAGGAACTCCCAACATAAAGCAATCCATAGAACCTGAACCCCAGAATGAAATTACAAAATCAACTTTAGTTGCCAACTGCAATATGTGCTCGTTTACAACCTGTATTGCATTGTTCTCTATTGATACTTTATCCCAATGTGAAGGTATTTCTCGAGGATGCTTTTTTACCAAAAGACTATAATTTGGAACTTGATTCTCAATTGCTTCAATGGTTTTATCTACCATCTGTATGTGAGAACTTTTATCTAAATAGCTTCCATGACCCCTACTCAGTACAAGTATGGTAGTTTTATTTCTAGTTTTATAGGTTTCTCGAAAAAGTCTTGATTCTTTCTTTAAATTTCTCAGCCAGTTATTTGAATATTTAGGATGTCCTATAAATAATTTTTCTA
>MDSV01119382.1_pt1 | contig 25769 bp, 18 predicted proteins | sample 810851 | NCBI WGS metagenome assembly MDSV01 (sample SAMN05326640, study PRJNA326480) | marine metagenome | isolation source: seawater | place: Atlantic Ocean: North East | collected 2012
ACAGTAATTGATAACGGAGATTGGTCAGGTACTATAAATGCAAATAGCGATGAGAGTAAAATTATAACCAAACTTTCAAAATCCTATGTTGATGGGAACTTTGAAATTGCTGCTGAATATTTGGCAGATGATGCGGTCAATACAGTTAATGGTGTAGTATATTCTAAGGAAGAATGGATCGCAGGATACAAACGAGATCACGATGTCTTCGATAACATCCAGCAAAATGACTTAAATATTACTACTATGTATTATAACAACGGAAGGGTTTTCACAAACCACTGGCTTACTTGGTCTGGAACATCAAAAATCACTGGTGAGACTAGTACTGCAGAGTATTATGGTTACTGGGAATGGAAAGATGGGAAAGTGATTGCAACCGGTGGAATATTAGATCCAACTTGGTACGGTGCAGAAATTATGAGATATTTAGAAACTCAAAATTAAAAATTAAACCCTCCGCAAGGAGGGTTTTTATTTATCCTTTTTTATCCTTGAGAAGCAAGTTCAATCTCAGCCATCATAGCTTGAGTATCAAAATTATGCCACTCTCTAATAATTTTACCGTCTGCCCATTCAAAACTAATATGGACTGGTATAGTGATTGAATTTTCGCTGGCTTTTCCGGTAGCAGACCAGATGAACCAACTATGAGTTACTGCAGTTTCAGGATTATTATCTGACGCTGGATACTTAGTAGTTTGTACCCATACACCAAGATCCTCACCTTCATTTTCTTCGTAAGTCCAACTCATATTTATATTTTCAAAAACTTCATGTTGAACAGTTATTAACTCTGATATATCGTCAACAGTAGACGCATCGACACTATTCAAGTAAATCTTTAGATCAGGTGACCACAGAGATTGTAATGCCGCAACATCATTTTTTAAATAATTTTGATAGTGCTCTCTTATTGCATTTGATTTCTCATCATCAAAAGTAGTTACCACATTGTTTGTAGGGGAACTACAACTATAAGCTACTAATGCAAATAGAAATAATAATAAATTTCTCATATAAATTTAGGTTTAATTAAAAAAGTAAATCTAGTACTATATTTTAAAAAAACTAATCTCTATACTTATTAAACCAATATAATATATGATCAATTTTGGTAATCAGTTGACTTGGTTTATTAGATATATTATGGTAAGCACCAGGTATTTCTACATAAACTGTCTCAATCTTCCTTAGCTTAAGTGCATGATATAGCTGTTTGGATTCTGAAGGTGGTGTCCTCAAATCATTTAGACCCACCATTACCATGGTCGGTGTCTCAATATTTCCAACTAAAGATATTGGAGAGAAGCTCCAGTAATGATTAAAATTTTCCCAGGGCTGGCCTTCATATCTGGAGTGTGCGTATCCGAAATAGTTATCAGCTACTAAAGTTTTAGAGATCCAGTTCATTACAGGTTTAATGACAGCGGAGGCCTTAAACCTATTTGTTTTACCAATTATCCATGCAGTCATTATTCCGCCAGCGCTACCGCCAGTAACAAACAAATTATCTTTGTCTACATAACCTAAATCAATTACCTTATCAACTCCGTCCATTACATCGTGGTAGTCATCTCCAGGATAATTTCTATACAGCAAATTACCAAATTCTTCACCGTAGCTTGTACTACCTCTAGGATTTGGATAAAAAACAACATATCCTGCTGCAGAATACAATAAGATTTCTGGAGAAAACCTGTCACCATAATTACTTATAGGACCTCCATGATTTTCAACTATAAGCGGATATTTTTTATTTGGGCTAAAACCTGGAGGCTTAGCAATCCACCCTTGAATTCTTCTCCCGTCAACAGTAGATTTATACCAAATCTCTTCAATTTCACCTAGATCCTTACCTTTGAAAAGGTCCTCGTTGAGGGAGGTTATTTTATTGGTATATTTTCCTTGGTAAACTGCAATATCTGCAGGGTGATATGGAGAAGTTATAGTATATGATACTTTTCCGTTATTTGATATAGAAAAAGAACCACCACCGTACGGTCTTCCAATTGCAGTTCCCCCAAGATCACCAAATAATGTTTTAGTCTCCCCACTTAGATTTGTAACTGCTACTTTTGTGTTACCCTCATCATCATACATAAAATATAAGCTTTTTCCGTCGCTGGACCACGTAAGAGAACTTATACTCCTATCTAACCCTATCTCTAACTCTCTCTTATTCGTACCGTCAATATTCATTATCGATAATTTAGAAATTTGATATGTCTGAACTTTATCGTTATATCCAAGGTAGGCGATGAGTTCACCATCTGGAGAAACCACTCCACCCCTGTCTGGTCCATCCCTATCCGTAAGTATATTTAAATTTGATCCATCGATTGAGATAGAATATATTTCTGAATTTCTAAAGTCATATTCCCAATTCTCTGTGTAATTAGAAGAGAAAATAAAACCATCTGAGTCCGACATCCAGTCATAAGAGTAATGGTTATATTTTTCTGAGGTGACTTGCTTAGGTTTACCTCCCTGTGATGAAATGTAGAAGAGTTGAGAGAAACCTTCCCTCATATACCCTGAGCCATCTGCCTCGTGTTTTAGTCTATCTGTTATCCTAGGTTTTTCAGCCCATTTTGCATTTTTTGGTTTTCTTGGAGGAGATACCAACTGTAAAGTTTTTTCAGGTACAAACATTATAAATGCAATATTTTTTCCATCTCTTGACCACTTGAGAGATCTTGGAGAACCATCAAGCTGAGATATTGATGAGTACTGTCTTGAATCAGTCCAGTAGACAAAAATTTCAGTGCCGTTTCCATCATCAGAGTTTGAAATAAATGAAATTCTATTCCCGTCGGGACTCCAGACAGGATTACTCTCACTATGTGAGTTAGAAGTTAGCTTTTGGTGATGAGTACCATCTGAATTTATTATCCATAAGGATGAGGACCTTCCGTCTTTCATGATATCCATCTCCGTCCTTACGTAAACTATCTTAGTTCCATCAGGAGATATCTGCGGATCTCTCACATACTGAAGATCAAATACATCTAAATTCTCAAAAATATTTTGGGCATTTGCTGAGCTAAGACAAATAAAAAGTAGAGTGAAAAAAAATTTATATTTCATAATTACCTAATAAAACCATCAACTGACTCTCTGTATTCTATCACAAATCCATTTTCGGAAGTAAACTTTTTAAATTCATCTGATGCAGGGCCTGTCACAATAAATTTTTCTAATGTGAATAAGTTAAAAAACCTATCAAAAAATGGCCCATCAATGAAATTTTGTCCGTGCATAGTCGCACCGTCACTGTCTTCATATTTTTCATATAGAGTAACTGATGTACCGTCATCAGAAATAAAGTAACCGTACTCTAGACAGAAGGCTTCCGTGTTAATTACATTTTGCGTGATCTCTTCAACCAATTGATTTAAATCCTCAGAAGAATTAGAATTAACTTTGAGATCAATTATAAAGGTTATCTCTTCTGATTCTGAGTTCTTTTTAATGAGTGATTCCTGATTATTATCATTAACCTCAATACAAGATGATAAAATCACAAGAATTAAAAAATAGATGTGTTTCATGGTTTTTAATTTAAATTTTAAGTTAATTATTTTTTAATGTTTTTAGATAATTATTAATTGCATTTGATAATAATTCTCTCTCTGTGTTTAGTTCAACAATTCTCCTGGTGTAATTACCTATTCTATTTCTGAGATTGAGAGTATTTGAATAAAACTTTATACTTGTATAACTATTTTTTATCTCCTTGTTTTCAAAAAAGTTTGAAAATTTTCTAGACGTTTCTTTAGAGTATATGAAATTTGTTGACCTAGCTGATACACCTAACCTTACATCATTATAAAAATTATTATTAAAATTCTCGTTTGTAAGTAATAAAGAAAAAGGGTGATAATAGCTATAATATCTGATAGCAATATCATCCACAAGTTTATTGTGATCGTTTATTCTTTTCGAGATTGCTTCGTAGTATTTATTCATTATGCTGTGAATACTTTGAGGAAATAAATTAATTCTACCATTAGAAATGAGTGACTTGTATGTTGCATCTGTCATGAAAAAAGTCTGATAAGTCCACACAAAACCCACATCAATAATACCCTTGTAATATTGACTATAACTTATTTTATTTTGATCTTTTGATTCAATTAATCTAATTAATCTATCTGATTTAACTCTTCCAGAATCCAGTGAAATATTAACTCTATTAATTATCAATGAATCGCTCGTTAAATCGTCTACAAGAGACTCAATGTCTTTTATATGTTGAATTCTTTCTAGTCTATTCCTATTCCACTCATCAATCCAAAATGTTACAGATATACCCACCACTATAACTATAAACTCTAGTGAATACTTTATTAGTAATTTCTTCTTATAATCCATCACATATTAAATAAAAGATATTAACAGAAATAAATTTTTAACCACAGATGATATTTTATTTTCAATAAATTAAATAAATTAATTTTGAAATCAACATAAATTGATCATAATGAATCTAAAAATCCATCTTTTATCACTTTCACTTTTTTTTATTTCCTACTCTCTATCATCTCAAGATGTATGGAGCCCAAAGGAAAGTATGAAAATTAAATCAATAAGTCAAACAGATATAAGTTATGATGGGAAAATGGTAGCATATGTTGTTAGAGAACCTATTATGGACGATAAAAAATCTGAGTATCTGAGTCAGATTTGGATAACAAATGTGGATACTAAAGAAAATGTTCAGTACACATTTAATTTAAAATCTAGTAGTTCACCAAAATTTTCTCCCGATGGTAAAAAAGTAGCATTTCTATCATCTAGGACAGGTAAAAATCAAATTTGGATTATAAATACTTCAGGGGGTGAGGCAAAAAATATTACAGATGAAAAGAAGGGTGTGAGGTCTATCAAATGGTCACCAGATGGTAAAAGTATTTCATTTTTAAAAAATGATGACGATACTGAAAATGAAATAAAATCTAAAGAAAATAAAACTGATGTCATCTTGGTAGATAAAAACTTCAAATATTCTCACATTTATACTTATAGTTTAGTTGAGGACACCGTAACCCAAATTACTAAAGGTAATTTTTCAGTAAATAGTTATGATTACTCCCCAGAAGGAAATAAAATAGTTTTCTCACATCAGGATGATACAAATATTAATACGGGGTTTGTAAATTCAGACATATCAGTTATTGAGTCCGACGGAAGTAATTTAAAAAGATTAATAAAGAGACCAGGTATAGATTCAAGCCCTATTTTCTCAGGCGATAAAAATAAATTTGCATTTATCTCCTCAGGGGGAAAGCAAGAGTCTATTGGTCTTAGAGATGTATATATCTTTAACCTCAAGGATAACAGTATAAAAAAACTTAGTAATACTCCCAACAGAGATTCAAATATAATTTCTTGGAGTTCAGACAATAAAACATTAATTATAACAGAGAATGTAAAGACAACTTCCCAGTTAATATTATTACCAGTAAATGGAGATAACTACATTTCTTGGTCAGGAGAGAAATATAAAGAAGGTGTGATTTCTTCGGTTGTCAAAAGTAAAAAATCAGACAACATTGTTCTTTGTTATGAAAATCTTACCTCACCTGTAGAGGTTTTCATTACTGGAATTAACAATTTATCATTTACTAGACTTAGTGATATAAATAATTACAGTTATCCTGAACTCTCAAAAACCAAAATAATTTCCTGGAAATCTTTTGATGGAAGGGATATTGAAGGGATATTAACTTATCCCAAAAACTATAAAAAAGGGGTAAAATACCCAATAATTCTACAGATTCATGGAGGTCCGGCTGGTGTGTTTTCTGAGAGGTTTAATGGAAGACCAGGTATCTACATGACAGAGTATTTTTCTGAGAAAGGATATGTGACAATAAAACCTAATCCACGAGGAAGCACTGGATATGGAAAAGAGTTCAGGTATGCAAATTATAAGGACTGGGGCTATGGTGATTATGAAGATGTTGTATCGGGAGTTGATAAGGTGATTAATATGGGAATAGGAGACCCAGATAAACAATATGTTATGGGATGGAGTTATGGTGGCTACCTGACAAGTTTTATTGTAACAAAAACTAATCGTTTCAAGGCAGCAAGTATGGGTGCAGGCCTTCCAAACCTCATAAGCATGGTTACAACAACTGACATACAAGATTATCTAGTTGCCCACATGGGATCTGAGTTTTGGGAAGATTACGATACTTACGAAAAACATTCAGCAATTTATCAGATTAAAAATACAACAACACCGACTCAAATAATCCATGGAGCAAATGATTTAAGAGTTCCTTTTACCCAGGGCCAAGAGTTTTATAGGGCGCTGGATAGACTAGGAGTTGATACTGAGATGGTTGTGTACCCAAGGACACCCCATGGGCCGAGGGAACCTAAGTTCTTGATGGATGTGTCAGAGAGAATTCTAACTTGGTTTGAAAACTATAAATAAAATGATTTATGGGCAAACTTGATAGACGTGATTTCATAAAGAAAACCTCATTATCTGGAGCAGCAATTGCTTCCTCAACTATATTTACAGTTAATGCTGAATCGAAAAAATATGTAAAATCTCCCTTTGCTGATCTTGATGTGTTAGCAACTAATGATTGGTGGAATAGACCTGATAACCCTATTATAGATCTGAAAGTTGATAGAGATAATGTAATCGGTTTTGGTATATATACATTATCTAATAATATTCTTAAGTTAACGGCTCAACTTTTTCCACTCTACCCTAATGAGTCGAGAGAGTTAAGACTAGAAGTATATAGAAACAATAGTTGGGAAGAGATTGAAAAGAAAAAAATTAATGAAATAGGTTGGGCAGTTACATTTAAAGTTCAGAATTGGGATGACACAAAAGATACAAAATACAGATTAAAACACGGGAAATATGCAGATTTTGAGGGTTTAATTAGAAAAAATCCAGTAGATAAAAACACTATAAAACTGGCTGCATTTTCATGTAATAGCAACAAGGATAGAGGAGGTAGAGAAAACTATGTAAATAATATTAATCATATAGATCCTGATATACTTTTTTTTGCTGGTGATCAGTCGTACGACCACAAAGAACATACTGCCGCCTGGCTTAAATTTGGTATGCAATTCAGAGAAATTTTCAGAGAGAGACCATGCATAACCATACCTGACGACCATGACATAGGGCAAGGTAATTTATGGGGTGAAAATGGAAAAATATCATCATCCCCTGCTGGAAATGATGGAGGTTATTTCTACCATAAAGAGTATGTTAAAATGGTTGAAAGAGCACAGACAAATCATTTACCAGACCCATATGACAGTACACCTGTAGAACAGGGAATTGGTGTGTATTACACAAACTTAATATATGGAGATATTGATTTTGCTGTAATTGAAGATAGAAAATTTAAGTCTGGACCAAAAGGTAAAATCCCGCAACAAGGTCCAAGGCCTGATCACATAAGAAATGCTGAATATGATCCAGGTTCCATTGACTTAGAAGGTCTATCGTTACTTGGAGACAGACAGCTTCACTTTCTTAAAAAATGGGGAGAAAAAAAAGGTAAATCAGCCATGAAAGCAGTACTTTCACAAACAGGGTTTTGTGGTGGTGCTCACCTCCATGGCACTAAGGAAAATAGACTTCATGCAGATCTTGATTCAAATGGATGGCCTCAAAAGGGAAGAAACGAAGCATTAAAACTAATTAAAAAAGCTAATGCTGTCCATATAGCTGGTGACCAGCACCTCTCAACAGTCATTCACCACGGTATTAATAAATATGAAGACGGACCTTGGGCATTTATTGTTCCTGCGATTGTAAATGATTACTACAGCAGGTGGTGGTGGCCTGAAAATGAAAAACCTGGAAATAATTCAAACAAATTATTACCTTGGAATGGAAGGTACCTTGATGGATTTAATAATAAAATAACTATGCACGCATATGCCAACCCCGACTCAGATTCAAAAGGGTCTGGTTACGGAATTATTAAATTCAATAAAGGTGATAGTTCAGTTACTTTTGAGTGCTGGCCTAGATACCAAGATGTTAGAAAATTAAATGCTAAACAATTTAGAGGGTGGCCTATTACTGTATCTATTGATTAGTATCATACCACCTGTCAGGATTAAGTTTATTATATTCTCTACCCATTCCTAAATCCATAAAAACTGGATCAATCATTTCTTTCTCCCACTCTTTAAATTGAGATTTTAGCCTATCATAAATAGGTTTTGATGAATTTATAATATTTTTTTCTTCGCTTATATCATTCTTCAGATCAAAAATATACTCCTCTTCTTCAATTCTAATATATTTATATCTCTCATCTCTCACTACATCAATGTCTTTGTCTGGATTCTGCCAGTACAAATATTTGTGAGGCAAACCAGATTTTTCACCAGTTATATATGGTAGTATATCTACACCATCAATATCGTTTCTTATATATTTTTCTGCTGATGCGGCAGATGCTACAGTGGCAAATACATCTAAGGCAATAATAGGTTTATCGTATATAGTCCCCGGCTTGATTTTACTTGGCCATTGCATTGTAAAGGGTACTCTTATTCCACCCTCATAGAAGTCTCCTTTGATACCTCTTAATATCCCATTGTCTGAGAAATTATACCACTCTACTCCCCCATTGTCTGAGAAGAAGATAACTATAGTATTATCTGTTATCTTTTTCTCCTCAAGTTTATCTAATATTAGTCCAATCCCATCATCCATAGATGATACCATAGCGGCATAAGTTCTCCTCTTCTCAACTTCTATATGACTATTTCTTTCTAAATCCATAGCGGTAGCCTGTAGGGGAGTGTGAGGAGCATTATACGATAGATATAAGAAAAAAGGATCACTAGAATTATCTTCTATGAATTTTACTGCATTATCTGATAACTCTTCTGTCAAATATTTTTTAGTATCGATTCTCTTTCCGTTATCATAAATTCTAGTGATATAACCATCCATCTGCCTTCTTGCCTCTGACAAGTCATTTAAAGTTAGATCTTCTGGAAAATATCTATGGCCACCAATAAGAAAGCCAAAAAACTCATCGAACCCCCTCCTCTCCGGTACAAGAGATTCGTGGGCTCCAAGATGCCATTTCCCTATAGCCTTAGTTTTATAATCTACATTATTTAGAACATCTGGTAGTGTTTGTTCGGACAGTGGAAGACCCATTAATGAATCTTTTGGAGCCAATAAAATATTTCTGGTATAACCAAACCTATTCTGATATTTTCCTGTAATTAATCCTGCTCTGCTAGGTGAACACACTGCATAAGAGACATAACCCTGAGTGAATACAACTCCATTGCTTGCAATACGATCTATATTTGGAGTAATTATTTCCTTGCTACCGTGAAACCCCACATCGGCATAACCCTGGTCATCACTTATTATAATGATAATATTAGGGGCATTTTCTAAAGAGCTTTTACATGATATAACTAATAAAGAAAGAACAGATAATAGTAAAAATCTAATCATAGTTTAGAGAGGGTTAAAAATTTCTCTTTCACTTAAACTATTCAATATTTTATCTTTTGAGTAGAGTAATTTAAAATATTTATCGTTTGCCCACTCTTCATATAAATTTCTATAAAATTGACTATTAGGATTACCTGATTGACCAGGCGCATTAGATGCCAAAGAGTTATCCCAGTTCTCTGTATCTATAATAACTCTAAATGTAGCTCCTGAGGATTGGCTTAGATTTGATCCAGTTGAACCAGGGGTGTATGCATTACCTCCTCTAGGATATGTCTTAAAACCTAATATTTTAGATATCGAATCGTTAACAACTAACTCTAAAGGATGCCTAACCCTTATATGTTTATAATCATTCTGACCATATACAGCACTATTTAATTTATCTCCAAAATTTAACTCTAACTCACGGACTGACGATATAAATGTCTCCTTAAGAAAACCATCCCTCTCTTTATTTGTTGATTCATTTAAATTATTTATAATTCTATAAAGTTGTACGTTTATAAATTCTTTAACTTCATCTGGTACATATTTCTCATGGTACTTTCTCATTATTTCACGCTCCCAGTTGACATAGACTAATGCCTCCCCTGAACCTTTTACAATTTTATTATCCCAGTCTAATAATTTTTGTAAATAGGTATTAAACTTATTATCCATCTTCACCTGACTTAACATCTTAATTAACTTAATTGAAGGTATGGAGTGGTAATCTACCTGAAGTTCAATCATATCTTTCATAGTAAGGTCGGTAGAACTCTCTAAAATTTCATTAACTCTATCTCCCCTATATGGGTCAGACCAGGAAAAGCCAATAGCATTCCATTCATTATAAGATTCTGGAGTCACATTCTGATTAGCAGTAGCAAAATACTCTTCCTCTGGATTAAAAATATTTGGCTTGTCAACTATTGGAAGGTAACCATCCCACTCATAATTACCATCACCCATTACCGGAACTAGCCCACTATGAGTATTTCTTATAGGTGCAATTCCAACTGCTTGCCATCCAATATTACCATCTTTATCTGCCCAAACCATATTCTCACCAGGAATATTACTGTAATTACATGCCTCCCTGAACTCATCCCAAGAGTAGGATTGATTCATTCTCAAGGATGCTAGATATGGTGACCCTCCCACCTCTAACCATCCACACCTTACTGCATAAGCTCTATTCCTTTTTTCATCTACAAATGTTACAGGGCCATGTACTGAGTATTTGAGTTCTGCTTCATAATCATCACCTCCTTTGACAGGAATTTTTTCTTTGATAGTTTTAAATTTTAGCCATTCTCCCTTGTGCCAATACTTATTCGAATCATTGGGGTCAAGTTCATAAACATAAAGATCTTCAGCATCTGTTCTGAAAACTGTAAGTCCCCAAGCACCATACCCATTATGTCCTATTGAAATACCAGGAATTTCAGGTTCACCTCCACCAATAACGTCCCATCCCGGCGCAACAAGATGAGTTAAATACCTTAGAGAGGGAGCAACTATACTCCTGTGGGGATCATTTGCTAATATTGGAAATCCTGTAGCGGACTTTTTTCCTGATATTGCCCAGTTATTACTGCCTATGGAAAGTTCATCATTAAACTCAGGTTTACTTGATGATAAATCAGTGATTTTATTATTATTTCTATATTTCTCTACAATATAATCATCCTTAAAATCAATAGGTTTTCTGAATGCATTATATAATTCAAGAATGTCATTATCTAAATCCTCGCTACTAATTTTCTTGTTAAGTTTTAAAGATGGCTCCTTCGGGTGTAACCAAAGCAATTCTTTTACTTTCTCCTCACCAACTCTTGACACAGCCCTTCCTATATCTAGTTCTTGACCTATATTTCCGAGCAGCCCCTGATGTCTAGAAATTACAACTTCAGGTCCCCAAGTTTGAGGCTTAATGTCAAGTAACTTAAATTCTATGGGTAAATTTTGGGGGTCCTCTAGCACTTCATTTATATATGCGTTAACTCCATCGGTGTAGGATGTTATAATCTCATACCCATCATCATGGTAATGATTTAATTCATCCCTTATATCTCCTCTAAACATAAACAGCCTAGTTCCAATATCTCTTTTCAGCTCCTGCTTTCCAAAAATCTCAGATACTGTTCCTGTCGCCTGCCTCCTCCATATCTCAAATTGAAACAACCTGTCTCTGGCTGAAAGATAACCTTGCATAAAGAAAAGGTCCCTCTGGTTTTTTGCGTAGATATGGTTGATGCCATAACTATCTCTTAAGACTTCTACCCTTTCATTTAAATCAAGACTGACATCTGATGAACAGGATAATAGTAATATAGATAGGAGTGATATTAGAGATCTCATTGATCTAATCTACAACTATCAGATAAAATATCAAACAGAAAGATTAACGATTATTTGTGGGCTTCTATTACTTTTTTAACAAAATCTCCAATTTTTGATGAATCAATCCACCTTGCTACAATAACCAATTCATGCTCTGGAACTACTATAACATAATTTCCACCGAAACCTGACCCATAAAATATATTTTCAGATAAGTCGTGCCATTTCCTATCTCCCCTATTGAGCCACCACATGTAGCCATATGTGTCGTTATTTTCAGATGGAATTTTCATTTTGTTTATCCATTCAGGAGATATTATTTCTTTTCCTTTCCAGGAACCATTTCTTAAAAATAATAGACCAAATCTTGCGTGATCAATTGAGTTTATGAATAATCCACCGCCAAAATGTCCTCCGCCACTTACTGACTGAACACTTACCCCATCTAATACCACCATAGAATTATCATACCCGTACCACCTCCATGTTGAAGAGGCACCAATTGGATCCATAATATTTTCTTTTAGTACTACCGGTAAAGGTTTTCTAAATACATTAAGTAATGAGAAAGATAATAAATTTACCCTCACATCATTGTACTTGTATGCCTGACCCGGAGGCAGTAGTCTCTGTTTTTTAATTTCCTCTAGTGACAGTCCTCTTGGCGGTCTATCTGCCCAGTCGTAAGTTCCAAATAGTTCGCCAGACCACTGAGATGACTGGTTAAGAAGATGGTGCCATGTTATTTGGCTGTTATGAGGATCATCAAATTTTCCGTCCCAAACATAATTTTGTAATCTGTCATCTAATTTTATAAGACCTTTGTCATGTGCAAGTGCTGCGACTGTAGAAAGATAACTTTTTGTTACACTAAATGTCATATCTACTCTCTTTGTGTCTCCCCACTTTCCTACGATATATCCATTTTTAATAATTAGACCATTTGTTTCACCTCTGAATTTGGTTGGACCCTTTATTCTATACCCTGGCTCTCTTCCAAATGAATTAAGAATTGAAATTCTAAGATCCTTTTCAACTGAATTTTCATTTTCTACTGCAAAGTTAATTGCTTCTTCTAATTTATTTTTATCCAATCCAAGTGATTCAGGTAATTGTTCTGACCAGACCTTCCCGGGAAAGTACTTTTCCTGACATAACGCATTGAAACTTATAAAAAGAAGAAATAGGAGTCTCATAATTTGTACTTTAACTTAAATGATATTGAAAAATAATTATATTGTCAAAATAAATATAGACTATAGTTTGAAAATAATTAAATACATATATCTTATTCCTTTCATATTATTCTCTTGTGAATGGTTTAATGATTTTGATATCCTTGAAAATAAAATATCAAATCTTATAAAATCCCATAAAGGGACATTTGCTGTAGCACTTAAAAGTTTAGATGATGGGAACACAATTTTAATTAATGAAAATGAAATATTTCATGCTGCAAGTACCATGAAAACACCTGTCATGATCGAACTCTTTAAAAAAAAACATAATGGTGAGGTTTCTTTTGAAGACTCTTTACAAATAAAAAATGAATTTAAGAGCATAGTAGACGGAAGTAAATTTGCATTGTCATCTTTCGATGATAGCGATGAAATTATTTATAAAAAATTAGGCAAATATATTTCCATTCGCGAACTAGTCTCTGCCATGATAACTAAGAGCAGCAACTTTAGTACTAACTTATTAATTGACTATATAAATGTCAAAAATGTTAATAAGACAATGAGGGATATGGGTGCAGAAAATATTAATGTTTTAAGGGGAGTAGGTGATCTTAAAGCATTTGATAAAGGTCTAAATAACACAACCTCAGCAAAGGATTTATTAGTCATTTACGAGAAACTTGCAATGGGATTATTTATTAATCCTTCAATATCTAATGAAATGGTTGAGATTTTAAAGAATCAAGTTTATAAAGATATTATACCAAAATATTTACCAGATAACATTGAAGTTGCTCACAAAACTGGTTGGATAAGTGGTGTAAGACATGACAGCGGTATTGTTTTTTTAGAAAATGGAAAAAAATATGTTCTAATTTTATTATCTAAAAACCTAGATGATGATATTGAAGGAGCAGAATTTTTAGCAAAAATATCATTAGAAATTTTTAATCATTTGTCATGAACTTTCTAACTGGATTTGATAATATCAAAAAATCTATTTTTTTAACAACTGCCATAACAATAATATTTTCGTCACTTAATACTGGAATTATTAATGTTGGCCCATTATCATTCATTTTAGTTTTAGCTATACTCTTTGGGATGTACTACCTATCCTATATCTTTTTTAATTTCATATCATATTCTGCAGTTCAAATAAGTTCTATCTCTATCCTATTGTACATGAAAAATACAATATATTCATCTATTCCAGTTTATATATATCTATTTTTTATATTTTTTATCTTCGTTTTAACCTTAACTACACTACAGAAAAAATTTAAAAGAGCATTCCTTTCATTACTAGCTTTGGGAGTCTTTTCATTTTATTTCTTTAGTGCTGAGCAAATAGATATAAGCCATGACATTGATTCTTTTAATTATGAGGAAGGAAACTTAGGTTTCAGCTTCTATTCTTATTCTGTAGGAGAAGATAGGCACAGAGAGGAATATAAAGAACCAGATATTATTTCCTACACGATTGATGCTTCAGAAGTTATGGAAGAAGACTTTAATCAGTCAAAACTTAAATGGAGAAAAAATTACTGGGGCTTTGGTAAAGATGAAATACCATTAAACGGGAGGTTATGGGTTCCTGAAAAAAAAGGAAAATACCCAATAATTTCTATAATCCATGGAAATCATTCCATGCAAGAATATTCAGACGATGGTTACAACTATCTTGGAGAATATCTGTCATCAAAGGGATATATATTTAACTCGGTTGATCAAAACTTTTTAAACGGTTCATGGGAAGGTGATTTCAGGGGTAAAGAGATGACCACCAGATCCTGGCATTTCCTTGAAAATTTATCATATTTAGAAAAATTGAATAGTGATTCACTCTCTATACTTTTCAATAAAATTGACTTTAGTAAAATTATTGTGGTAGGACACTCAAGAGGTGGTGAGGCAGTTAACTTAGCAAGTAGATTCAATAAACTATCTACATTTCCAGATAATGGAAACGTAAAGTTTGATTATAATTTTAATATAATAGGAATAGTAACAATAGCTCCAACAGATTACAGATATAATAGAAATTATAAACTTAAAAATATCAATTACCTGAGCCTCCAGGGAAGTATGGATTCTGATGAGGAAAGTTTTTTTGGTCTTAGACAATCAAATAGGATATCTAATTCGATAGATTCTCTCTTAAATGTTAATATTCTTATAGAGGGAGCAAATCATTCTCAATTTAATACCTCTTGGGGAAGTGACGATTCAGGTTTTCCTAGTAAATACTTAATTAATAATAAGGGTATTATACCTGACTGGCTGCAAAGAAAAATTTTAAAATTTTATCTATTCAACTTTGTAGAGTATATCACAGCAAATAGTGATAGTGCAGAGAACAATCTAACAACTTCTAGTGAATATAAAGTCTCTGAAGAGAAGAGCCTAAAAGTATTGTCTCAGTACCAATTTGGTGGGAGAAATATTATAAATGATTTTGAAGGTGATGATTTAGCATTAAGTGAGAAATCAAAAATTGAATTTAAAGATATGGATTTCTCAAAACTTGAAAATTTAAAATTTAGAGGGGGTAGAATCCAAGAAAATAGTGCCCTTAAAATAAAAAGTAAAATTGATTCAGAGTTAATTATAAAAACAAAAGAAAAATCTGTAGAAAAAGATATCTACATTGATATATATAACGAGTTAGACTCTGCGACAATTGAAATTTCATTTTTTAATGATAAAGAAGAAAAAATTGATTCCACTCTTGTCATGTTAATCAATAATAAGATTGATATGGAAAACTACAAATTTAATTTCTTGACTTTAGAAAGATTTAAAAAAATAAATGATATCACACTATCAACATATAAAGTAGATGCTAACCAAAGAGATTTTAATTCTATTTCTATAGTTTTTAATAAACCAGGAACATATTATATTGATAATATCTCTTTCTAGAGAGCGGATAATGGCAGCTTTAGAGTTTTAATTTTTTTATATTCTAACCCAGATTCAGTATATGCAATAATTAATTTATCCTTAAACTTTTCAATTTGAGGAAAACCAGTAGATCGCTCAAGAGAGATATCACTAATTTTTTTAATCTGACCTTGGTTCCCGTTAATATTTATTTTTCTTAAATGGAGTGAACCTCTACCTTCAAATGATGAAAGCCAACTTACTACAACTTCGTCTCTGGTTATAAACTCAACATCTACCCTGCCAGTAGGAGAATTATTTATGTCATCTATCATAATCTTTTCACTAAAAGTTTCTCCGTTATCTTTAGAAAACTTCATACTTACTTTTGGAATACCATTGGATGCAGAGAACCATGAGACAGCAACTCTGTCATCATAAGAAGCGATATTTGGACCATTTACAGGACAACCATTAATTATCCAATTATCCTCATTAATTGTTACTGGTTCAGTCCATGAATTTCCAATAAATCTAGATATTGATACATCTCTCTTCTCTTCTACAGACCTATCCCTGTACACAACAATAGGTATATTACCTGATACTGTCACTGAAGTCTGACAACAATCACAAACCATTTGGTCAACAAGGTGACTTTCATAAATATCTCCATCAGAAGATACGAACGCTGATCTCAAACTCATTGGCCCAGAGGCATGGTCAGTGTCAGAGTGACTTTTATCATAATTTGTATTTCTCCCATCAAGCCAAGTAGTTATAAATCCATCTTGGTAAGGGTATGAAGATAAAAACCCGTGCTCAGTTTTAGTTTCATCATCATGAAGCTTTTCTCTGTCACTCCATTTACCATCCTTAAAAAAATGATAATTGACATCGTATGAAAATGTTAAGTCAGAGCTTTTTTGAAGATGATGAGATATCATGACATTTGACTTTTCATTGTGTGAAATAGAAGGGAAATCTGCCCAATTGACAAACCAATCTGTTCCGTTTGCTATCAACTCTTTATTATCCCACCTATTATTAACAAGCTTAGCATTATACAGGTAATTCGTATCAGATTCATGTTCTGTCCAGGAAATAAATAAGTCATCTTCAGAGGAATACAAAAAAGGTTCACTTGACATAAGAGAAAATTCTTCTCCCAAAACACTTTCAATATTATTCTGATTGGAGCAAGAAAAAAGGATAAAAAAGGATAATAAATATTTAGTTTTCAACAAATAAGGCTATTAATACTGTTAACGTTAAAAATATTCCTGCAGGTAAAGACTTATATAATGGGTCGTTGATTTTTATATGCATCAAAATAGCTGAAAACATAAAAAAAGCAATACCTAATGCAGAAAACTGAATGATTTCTGGTATCCATATACCAGCTATTAAGCCAATTGAAAAAGCAACTTTCAAACCCCCTACAGTATACATCATCCAGTCAGGTAAACCATAAGAACTGAACTCTTCCTTCAGTGTCTGTGAATTTCCTCCTCTCCACATGGTGGGTTGTCTGTGGTTAACTAACCAGACTTTAAGAACAGATAAAGACACAATAAGTTGTGCGACTAAGATTAAGCTTTGACTTTCAATTAAGTTCATAAATAACACTTCTAAGGGATCCACATTAAAAAAAAATGAATCTTTATTTTAAATTTTTTAATAATTTATTGAAAATATATTAAATTAAAAAACCTATACCTATTGTGAACAACTTAAAACCATTACAATGAAAAGATTATTAATCTCAACCTTCATATTTTTAATAGTATTTAATTCTGAATCTCAAAGAAAAAGAAATTCAAATACAGACACATCGGCTAAAAAAGGTAATCTATCCATTTCAGCTCTAAAGCTTAGAAATGTAGGTCCAGCCTTCCTGTCAGGTAGAATCGCTGACATTGCTGTTCACCCAGATAACGATAACGTCTGGTATGTAGCTACTGGTTCGAGTGGGGTTTGGAAAACTGAGAATTCTGGGACAACATATAAACCTATATTTGATAACGAGTCAACATACTCAACAGGGTGCGTTACAATTGACCCAAATGACCCATCTATCATATGGCTGGGAACTGGAGAAAATGTAGGAGGTAGGCATGTTGCTTATGGTGATGGGGTATTTAAGAGTGAAGACGGTGGTAAGTCTTGGAAAAATATGGGTCTGAGAAAATCTGAACATATATCTAAGATAATTGTTCACCCAAATAATTCTGATGTGATTTGGGTAGCTTCTCAAGGACCTTTGTGGAGCCCTGGGGGGGAGAGAGGTCTTTACAAAAGTACTGACGGAGGTAGTAACTGGAAAAAAGTTTTAGGTGGAGGAGAATGGACCGGAGTCACTGACATATTAATAGATCCAAGAAATCCTGACAGACTTTATGCTGCTACCTGGCAGAGACATAGGACAGTTGCCGCTCTGATGGGTGGAGGACCTGAGTCAGGTCTACACAGATCTGAAGACGGTGGTGAATCTTGGACAGCATTAAAATCCGGATTACCAGGTTCAAATAAAGGTAAAATTGGGATTGCTATATCACCACAAAAACCTGACGTGGTATATGCCGCAATTGAATTGGAGAGAACTAAAGGTGGAGTATTTAAATCTACAGATAGAGGTTCATCCTGGAAAAAAATGTCCGATGCAGTTTCAAGTGCAACTGGTCCTCATTATTACCAAGAACTTTATGCAAGTCCCCATAAATTCGATAGGTTATACCTTATGAATGTCAGAATCCTGACATCTGAAGATGGCGGTAAGACATTTGTCCAGTTAAAAGAGAGGGATAAACATTCTGATAATCACTCAATAGCTTTCAGAGAAGACGATCCAAATTATTTATTGGTAGGTACTGATGCAGGTATATACGAGTCATTTGATCTAGCTGAAACATGGAAGTATCATAAAAATCTTCCTATTACACAGTTCTACAAGGTTGCAGTAAATAATGCATTTCCATTTTATCATATCTTTGGTGGTACGCAAGATAACGGATCAGCTGGTGGACCTTCTAGGACAGACGAGAGGCAAGGTATTAGGAATTCACACTGGTATAAGATATTGGGAGCAGACGGACACCAAACTGCCACCGATCCAGTTTATAACGATATTGTCTACGGTGAATTTCAGCAGGGAGTGCTGCACAGAGTAGACCTCAAAACTGGAGAGTCGGTTCTGATACAGCCTCAACCAAGAGAAGGTGAAAACTATGAAAGATGGAACTGGGACTCCCCTATTCTGGTTAGTCCACATAAGCCTGAAAGATTATATTTTGCTTCTCAAAGAGTATGGAAATCAGAGAATAGAGGTGATAGCTGGGAACCAATTTCTGGTGACCTAACAAGGAATGAAGAGAGATTAAATCTACCTATTATGGGTAGACGCCAAGGCTGGGATAATTCATGGGATGTAAAAGCTATGTCAAATTATAATACCATAACATCAGTCTCAGAATCTCCTGTAAGAGAGGGTGTTATTTATGCTGGTACCGATGACGGTATTATCCAGGTTACAACAAACGGAGGAGAATCCTGGAAAAAAATTCCTGTAACAAAACTTGGGTTGCCCCAAAGAACATTTATAAATGACATTAAAGCAGATAATTTTGATGCTAATACGGTTTATGTTTCATTAGACAACCACAAAGAAGGTGACTTTAGTCCTTACTTATACAAGAGTACTGACCTTGGCGAGACTTGGAGTTCTATTTCCAGTAACCTTCCAAAGAGAAATCTTATATGGAGGCTTGTACAGGATCACGTTTCTGAGGATTTAATGTTCTGTGCCACAGAAACTGCAATATATGTAACTATTAACGCGGGAAAGGAATGGCACAAGGTACCTGGTGCACCTACTATCTCATTCAGGGACATAACTATACAAAAAAGAGAAAACGACCTAGTTGCAGCATCATTTGGAAGAGGCTTCTTTGTGTTAGATGATTACTCACCTCTCAGAGAGATGACCGATGATAAATTATCAAAAGAAGGAGCTCTATTCAGTACTCGTGATGCACTCTGGTACATTCCTAAAAGTACAATAGGAAATACAGGAGCAGACTATTATTTTGCAGAAAATCCTGACTTTGGAGCAGTATTTACTTATCACCTTTCAAAATCATACCCATCTCTTAAATCTGAGAGAAAGAAAAAAGAGAATGAAATGATTAAAAAAGGTCAACAAATACCAGGGATAAACTGGGAGTCATTAGAGAAAGAAGACAGAGAAGAGAAAACCAAAATTTATATTCAGATAAGTAACTCAGAAGGAGAAGAAGTCAATAGAGTTAGTGCTCCTTCAGGAAGTGGTCTAAACAGGGTATCTTGGAATCTTAGATATAGCTCTTCTTCAGTGGTTAATGCATCTACAATGCAATACCGATCTTCAGGTTATAGAAGAGGAAGTAGGTCCGGACATCTTGCGTCACCGGGCAACTATTCTGCATCTCTAATCAAAGAAAGTAATGGTGAAATGACTATTTTAGATGGTCCAATTTCATTTAATGTTATTGACTTAGAGAGGAGTACTTTAAGGGGAACATCTTATAAGGATTACAGTAATCACGCTAAAAATGTAAATCAACTAAGTGACAGACAAACAATTTTTAGCAATAACTTAACTGAGACTATGAACATAGTTAAAGCTATGAGAGTAGCCCTTTCTAGATCAAAACAGTTAAATAATGAACTTGGAAAAGCTCTCTTTCAAATGGAGGAAGAACTAAACCAATTAAGAGTTGAGGTTTATGGAAACTCTGCAAAATCTGAGATAGGTGTTAAAAATAATCCATCGGTGAGTACCTATGTTGGTAATGCAAGCAGAGGTCTGTCTACAACTTATGGACCAACTGGACAACACAAGCAAAGTCTCAACATTGCAAATAGTATACTAGATAAGCTTGAAGAAAAATTAAGTGTCATATCTGGTAAGGTTCCAAGTATGAGATTAGAACTTGAGAATATGAATGCACCTATGATTATTGGAAGTAAAAACTAAGAAATAATTTTTAGGTTAGGTGTATCAGCCCAGTTTCCTCTTGTAAAGTCGGGGAAAATTTGGGGTGATCCATCTCTATCAATAGAACTTGCACTAAGAGGCGTAACAGCACTCCAGAAACATCCTTCGTACATATTCTGGTCAAGAGGTGTTCCATTTCTTAGACATTCAATGATTCTGAACCTCATAATAAAATCCATACCACCATGTCCTCCCATTTTTCTTGCTAAATCTCCCACTCTCCTATATAGTGGATGATCATATTTTTCGTATAACATTTCTAAATCTTCTCCTTGTACCCAAGAATGGTGATTATCTGTAATACCTTCAACTCCTCCTTCCTTAGCTACTCTAGTAGGAAATCCAGCTAAAGTACCCTTAGTACCTTGGATTAAATTATGTCTTGAATATGGTCTGGGACTTGTTTCATCCCACTGTACCATAATTGTTCTCCCCATAGAGGTCTTAATGATAGATGTATTTAGGTCACCGTTTTTATATTCTAGTTTATTCCACTTATGGTCTGAAGAATAATTTTTTTCAGCATATAACTTCCTTCCCATGGCTGGGGTTGAGTATGATATTAGTGATTTAAAATTATCTTCTCCTCTACCTAAATTCATGTACTGAGCTACAGGACCTAGGCCATGGGTCGGATATAGATTTCCTTTACTTTTAGCGTAATGAGGAGTTCTCCAAGAACCTGTTCCTCTATCCTGTTCTTCCATCTGGAATCTAAGTTCATGAATATAAGCAGCCTCCGCATGGAGAAAATCACCAATTAATCCTTTCCTGCACATATTTAAAAACATTAGCTCGTCACGTCCATAATTCACATTTTCCATCATCATGCAATGCCTTCTCGTTTTTTCTGACGTATCAACAATATCCCATAAGTCTTTCAAATTAGTGGCCATAGGAACCTCAACAAATGCATGAGATCCTAATTCCATAGTCTTTATCACCATTGGGGCATGATTATCCCAGTTTGTAGAAATAAATACTGCATCAGGTCTGGTATCTTCAATCATTTTGATCCAGTCGTTTTCATCTTTATAGTATAATTTTATATTCTTATGTCTTTGATTATCTGCTTCTAGACAAAGTTTTTTAGATCTTTCAGCTAAATCCTTATAAAGATCACATATCGCAACAACTTCTGTCCCTTCTATCGTTGCTAACTGTTTTGCGTGTCCAGTTCCCCTAGCTCCAACACCTATAAAAGCAACCTTTACTTTACTCAGTTTTGGTGCAGCAAAATCACCCATGTACTGAGAGAGGCTGTCTCTTTCTTTATAATTTGACGAAGACAAACCAGATGCAGTAGCAATTGCTGCACCAGATAATGATGTCTTCTTTATAAAACTTCTTCTATCTAGCTTACTCATATTCTATATTAATTTTACATTTATTATTAATTCATATCAATATATCCTAAATGAAATCTATCAATATCAGATTTTATGTGTTCTTTTTTAAAAATTTCTTTAAATCGTGATACCATTTCAGGGTACTCAGACGAAATATCATTTTGCTCTTTCAAATCAAGAGAGAGATTATATAATTCAATTTCCTTGTTGCCTTTCTTAATATCCTTGAGAATAGCTTTATAATCTCCCATTCTTGCTGCTTGCTGTCCACCGTAAGATGGAAATTCCCAGTACACATACTCTCTGTCTAAAGACCGGCTCTCATCAGTAATGATATCTAACAAGCTTATTCCATCAATATCATAGATATCTTCTACACCTGCTGCCTTACATATAGTAGGAAATATATCATAGGAGATAGATATATCATTTATTATTCTACCACTTTTAATCTTTTCAGGCCACGAAACAATCATGGGAACTCTTACACCACCCTCGTATGTATAACCTTTCATTCTTTGTGGATCATTCTGAAATAATCCAGTACTATTAAAATAATCAAAATCAACACCCCCGGCATAGGTTGGTCCATTATCACTTGTAATCATAATAATAGTATTATCATAAATTTTAAGTTTTTTAAGCTGTTCAACTATCTCACCGACTTGAATGTCAATATACTCAATCATTGCAGCATAAGTTGCCCTAGGGTATCTTGTGGGAAAATATCCTACATTTCCAAGATAAGGTTCCTCATCCCCAATAATCTTTCTGTATTTATCAATAAGATACTTTGGTGCCTGCAGAGGAGCGTGTGGTATTGGACTGGCGTAATAAAGAAAGAAGGGATTATATTTATTATTTTCAATAAACTCTTGAGCTTTTAAATGCATCTTATCAGGTGCATAATCTTTCTGATTAAAAACTTCATAATTTTTATCTTCGTATGGGTCCTGACCTGGTTCAAGTTTTAATTTAGGTGATATCACCTCATTATCTAAGATATCTCGGTTATCATTTTCCCATAAGTGAGGTGGATAAAGATTATGCGCCATTCTCTGACAGTTATAACCATAGAAGTAGTCAAATCCCATTTCTGAGGGAATGGAATTAGAATTAGGTGGTCCCAGACCCCACTTTCCAACCATTGCGTTACTGTAGCCCGTACCTTTTAATAACTTAGGAAAGATAAGAGTTTCTTTACCTATTGGATACTGACCCTCTAGGTTTGAGTCATCAGACATTTTTTGATAGTCCCATACATCACCCCTGCTTCCGTACTCATGGTTACCTCTAATTTTAGTGTGACCAGAGTGTAGCCCTGTTAAAATTATACTCCTTGACGGAGCACAGACAGGAGATCCTGAATAAAAATTTGTGAATTTTAATCCAATACCTGCAAGCCTATCTATATTCTCTGTATTTATAATTTTCTGACCATATGCACCTAACTCACCATAACCCAAATCGTCATAAAAAAATAAAATAATGTTAGGCTTATCATTATTTTGATTTGATGAACAGGAATAAAGAAAGAAGAGAATCACAAGAAGTCTTGACATACTCCTAATTTATAAAAATATTCTATAAATTCTTGAGCTCGGTAGATAATCTTTGAAGACTATCTTTTGCATCACCGAAATACATCTTATTATTTTCCCTAAAAAATAATGGATTTTGAACACCTGCATAACCTGCAGACATACCCCTCTTTAGGACAACTGTGGAGGTTGAGTCCCATACCTTCAGGATAGGCATTCCATATAACGGACTAGATGTATCGTCAATTGCATCAGGATTAACAACGTCGTTTGCACCAATTATAACAGCTACATCTGTAGACTTAAAATCTTCATTAGCTTCATCTAACTCTATAAGTTTAGAGTAGTCTACATCCGCCTCAGCTAGTAAAACATTCATATGGCCTGGCATCCTACCAGCTACAGGATGTATAGCATACTTAACTTCTACATCGTTAGACTCAAGAACTTCCTGAATTTCCTTACATAACTTTTGAGCTTGAGCTACAGCCAAACCATAACCTGGTACTATAATTACTTTCTTTGAGTAAAAGAGCTGTACAGCAAAGTCAGAATCTGAAATTTCACTTATGTCACCCTGATCCTCAGATTTTGAAGAAGAACCAGAAGACGAGAAACCTCCTACAAGTACATTTAGCAGAGACCTGTTCATAGCCTTACACATAAGTACCGTCAAGATTGTTCCAGCAGCTCCGACTAAGATACCTCCAAGAAGCATAACTTTATTGTCGAAAATAACACCAGTCAAGGCAGCTGTAATACCAGTAAATGAATTCAATAGAGATATGACAACAGGCATATCTGCACCACCAATTGGGGCAACAAAGAATATTCCATATAAGAGAGAAATACCTATTATAAGGTACAAGAAAGAGTATCCACCTGCACTTTCTATGAATAGATATGAGATAGAGGCAATAGAAACTAGTAGGATCAGATTTATTATATGTTGATAAGGTAGAGTTAACTTCTCTGACCACCTATATCCATCTAATTTAGCAAAAGCAAGCAAACTACCAGTAAAAGCAACTGAACCTATAAATAAACTGATTAAGAGGATAACTAGGACAGCGCTGGGATATGAGTCGGGATACATGATCCATTTATTAATTTCTGCATATGAGAGGAGTACAGCACTTAAGCCACCAAGGCCATTGAAAACAGATACCATCTGAGGCATTGACGTCATCTGAATTTTTTTTGCAATAATATATCCAATTACTGAAGAAAATATTAAAGGTGCCAGTATCCATAGATAGTTACCTGAAGAGTTTTCAAGTGGCATGATAATGGCAGAAAATATAGCGAGAAGCATACCTCCAGCGGCAAACTTATTTCCTTTGCTAGCAGATGCAGGATCACTCTGAAGTCTAAGACCCCATACCAATAAGAAAGCTGAGATTAAAAATAAAATTTTATCCATTATCTACTTTTCTTTTTATTAAACATCTCTAACATCCTATTCGTGACAAAAAAACCACCAAAAACATTAATTGAACCAATGAAAAGTGCTATTGAGGCTATGAACAATGTAAAATAATTGTCAGAATCAGTTGTTCTAATCAGAATTATGGCACCTAATATGACAATCCCACTTATTGCATTAGCTCCAGACATTAACGGTGTATGGAGGACAGATGGAACTTTAGATATGACCTCAAACCCTAATAGAACTGTAAATAAAAGCAGATAAATTAGTACTTCGTTCTGTGATAAAAAATTTAATAAATCAACCATAATTTAAATTTTACAACTATTATAAATGTCATCTTCCTGGTCTATAAACTTACCATCCTTAACCATATAATCAATAAAATTGAAGATATTATTAGAAAATAAATTGCTTGCGTCATGAGCAAGTTCTGATGCAAGAAATGAATTTCCTACTATACTTACACCATTGTGTTTAGTTATTTCATTGTCTTTCGTCAACTCACAATTTCCACCAGTTGAAGAGGCTAA
>MDSV01183397.1_pt1 | contig 25766 bp, 24 predicted proteins | sample 810851 | NCBI WGS metagenome assembly MDSV01 (sample SAMN05326640, study PRJNA326480) | marine metagenome | isolation source: seawater | place: Atlantic Ocean: North East | collected 2012
TGAAGCTTTTTTCTCACTTATACCTTGAATGATAATTTCTGTTATTGCCTGCCTATGACCATTTTTAACTTTATAACCTTTTCGTCTTTTCTTTTTAAAAACAATAACCTTATCATCTTTTTTATGAGCAACAACTTTAGCTTCAACAGATGTTCCAGAAAGATTTGGCTTACCAACCTGAACCTTTTTTCCGTCATCAACAAGTAGAACATTATCAAAAGAAACTTTTGAGCCTTCCTTTGCATCAATTCTATTTACAAAAAGCTTTTGATCTTTTGACACCTTAAACTGACTCCCCTGTATTTCAACTACTGCGTACATTCTTATTTTTTGAACTGCAAAAATAAACTATTTCTTCAGATTAGCAATATTATTATTAATATTAAAATCTTCTATATATGATTTAATAGTATGGTCTAAGCTCTCTTTAAAAATTGTCTTTGGATACCAATTAAGATCTTTATTAATCTTTGAATTATCTATAGCATATCTAAAATCATGACCTTTCCTGTCTTCAACAAATGATATTAAATCTAAAGATGTGCCAGGTTTTCGACCTAATTTTTGATCTGTTATCTCTATAATTTTTTTTACTAATTCTAGATTATTCAATTCATTATTCCCTCCAACATTATATGTTTCTCCAATTTCACCATTATGAAATATTTTATCTATAGCATCTACATGATCTTTGACAAAAATCCAATCTCTAATATTTTTTCCATCCCCATAAATTGGAATTTTTTGATTGTTAAGAATTTTATTGATTGTTAATGGGATTAATTTTTCTGAATGCTGGTCTGGACCAAAATTATTAGAGCAATTTGAGATAATAATTGGTAAATTAAAAGTATGGAAAAATGATCTAGTAAGGTGGTCTGAACTAGCTTTAGAAGCAGAATATGGTGATTTAGGGTTATATCTAGATGTTTCTTTAAATAACCCATTTCCGCCTAGTTCACCATAAACTTCATCAGTTGAGATTTGATAAAATAATTTATTTAAAGGGTCTTGCCAGAATTTATTAGATACATTTAGAAGATTGAGAGTACCCATAATATTTGTTTCAGCGAACTTAGTTGGGTTTTTGATAGAATTGTCTACATGAGATTCTGCTGCAAGATTAATAACAGAGTCTATTTTATATTTCTTAAATACTTTGGTTAATAGTTGAAAGTCATTAATATCTCCATTTACAAACTTATAATTTTTATTATTGGCTATAGAGTTTAATCTAGTTATATCTGAGGCATAAGTTAGGATGTCTAGGTTTATTATATTATAATTAGGATAGTTTAAAACAAAGTGCTTAACTAAATGAGACCCTATGAAACCTGCTCCACCAGTAATTAAAATATTTTTCATGAATATTAATTAAATTAAATTATTAATATAATTTTCTAATCTGTCTTTTGGCTTCCAATTTAACTTTTTAGTCAATTTATCATTAATCCTAACACTACTTCTAAAATTACCTGGCTGATCATCTATCATTTCACTCATAATATTAGGAAATCTTTTTTTAAAATAACTAAATAGTTTATTTATACTACATTGATTACCTGATCCTAATTCCCAAGCATCATAAATTTCAAAATTAGATTCTGCAATTTTAATTAACCCATCTACAATATCTGATACATGTATAAAATCTCTAGTTTGTTCTCCATCTCCAACAATTTGAAGGGGAAGTCCTTCACTAATTCTTGATCTCCATATTCCAATAACATTACCATTAATTTTATCAATTTTTTCAAGTGGACCATATACATTATAGAATCTTGCAATTTCAACATTTAATTCAAAATTTAATTTATATAATTTACATATTTCCTCTCCAAGAAATTTTGTTAATGAATATGGAGAACTTCTTGGGTTGTTATGTCGTGAAGCTGAGCCGGCATATATAAGTTTTACATTATTTTTTGAAGCCCATTTAACAACATTTAGAGTGCCTGTAACATTAGAATTAAAATATTCATCAACTTTATGAAATGATTCTTGAACCAATGTTTTTGCAGCAAGATGAAAGCACAAATCAAATTTTTCTTTAAGGTTAGAGATGTCCATAATATCCATTTTGATATAATTTGCCTCTGATAATTCATTTTCTGAAACTCCTGAACTATAATTGTCAATAGAATAAACTGTATATCCATTATTTATAAGAGTCTGAATTAAATTAGAGCCAATAAAACCTGTACCTCCAGTGACTAGAACTCTTTTCATATTATTTTTTTAATACATTCATCTAATGCCTCTTCCCAATTCCTTGGAATAATATTAAATCTAGTTTTTATCTTCATTAATGAAAGTCTGGAGTTTAATGGCCTATTAATATTTGCATTAGTTAAATCCTGACTTTTAGCAATCTTACAGTCTATATTTAAAAACTCTATGATCTTTTTTGCAAAATCATATCTAGATGTAAACCCTGTATTAGAGAAATTAAATATTTCACCATTCCAATTTTTATTCTCATTACATAATGTCATACAAAAATTAGCAAGATCTTCTGAATATGTAGGAGAACCTATTTCTTTGTCTGTAACAGAGATCTGATTATTCTTATTAGTTAACTCAATAATTTTTTTAACAAAATTTGAATTAAACTCACTAAATAACCATGAAGTCCTAACAATTACAGATTGTGAATTAGAATTTAAAATATATTTTTCACCTAAATATTTTGAGTTCCCATACTTATTAATGGGAGATTGATTATCTGTTTCTATATAATTTGTTTTTTTCTTACCGTCAAATACATAATCTGAAGAAAAATGAATCAGTTTACATTTAGTTCCTTCAATTAATTTAACAATGTGTTTAACTGCATCAGAATTTACCAACTTTGTCTCATTTTCATTTTCCTCAGCCATGTTAACATTAGTATATGCAGCACAATTAAAAATGAAATCATATTTATTATTAATTATTTCAGCTGAAAGAGATAAAAAATTTGTTATGTCCAATTCTTCTTTAGATTTAATATTAAAATTATACGAACTATAGCTAGATTCTATATGTTTAAATGTATTCGCAAGCTGGCCATTACCCCCAGTTATTAGAATATTCTTCATAGAGCTTAGTTGAAATATTTTATGTCCGAAAAATTTGGATTCTTACTATCTTTTGTGGATGTAAAAATTTGATTTTTATTAATCTCCCACTCTACACCAAGACTTATATCATCAAAAGCAATAGAACATTGGTGATCTTGACTGTAAAAGTTATCTACTTTATAATGTACAATTGAATATTTGGATAATGTTAAAAATCCATGAGCAAATCCTCTAGGAATAAAGACTTGTTTATAATTACTTTCAGATAAAATTATACTAAAATATTTACCAAATGTACTGCTTGATTTCCTTATATCCACTGCAACATCTTGAATCTCTCCTTTTATAACAGTTATTAATTTTGATTGAGCTAAGGGCTCAGCCTGATAATGAAGTCCTCTGATACACGAATGTTTTGATTTAACAATGTTATCTTGACAAAAATGAATTTCTTTAAATAAATCAATCTTTTTAAAACTCTCGAATAGATACCCCCTGCTATCATTATTAATATTTAAATCAATGATTTCAATTCCATCAATTTTTTTAGATTTTTGGTAGCCCATTAATTAATTTTTAGCTTTTTTATTAAGTACTCAGAGTAAGAGTTATTCTTCATTTTTAAAATAAGAGATTTGAGTTGACTAGTGGTGATAAATTTGTTGTCATGAGCTATCTCCTCAATACATCCAATTTTTAAACCATGTCTTTTCTCAAGTGTTTTTATAAAGTATGATGCGTCTAATAGAGAATCTGCAGTTCCTGTATCAAACCAAGCGAAGCCTCTTCCCATTTTTTCAACAAATAGATTTTCTTTATTTAAGTAGTGATTATTTATTGAAGTAATCTCTAACTCTCCTCTTTCACTTGGCTTTACCTCTTTTGAAACGTTAACAACATCATTTGGGTAGAAGTAGAGTCCTACAACTGCAAAATTACTTGAAGGGTCTTTTGGCTTTTCTTCAATTTTTACAGGCTTCATTTTATTATTAAAACTAACTACGCCATAATTTTCAGGATCAATTACAGAATAAGCAAAAATTGATGCAAAATTTTCTTCTTCAACTCTTTTCTTTGAATTTAAAAGTAGTTCAGATAATCCCTCTCCATAAAATAAGTTATCTCCAAGGATCAAAGCTACAGAGTCATTATTGATAAAATCCTCACCAATAATAAATGCTTCTGCTATACCATTTGGTTTAATTTGAACTTTATATTCTATATTTAGCCCTAGGTGAGACCCGTCACCAAAAAGATCTTTATACCTGTATAAATCTTTCTCAGTAGAAATTATTAAAATATCACTGATTTTAGCTAACATTAGAGATGATAAAGAATAGTAAATCATTGGCTTATCATAGACTGGCAACATTTGCTTTGATGTACCAATTGTAATTGGGTGTAGCCTAGTTCCACTTCCTCCAGCAAGAATAATACCTTTCATTTTTTATATTTGTTCAATTAAGTCTATCAATTGTTTTTTTCTTAATTCAGATTTAAATTTGGTTTCGTATACATGCTTTGAGTTCTTGCCCATTTTATCAATATTATATCTTTTTTCAAGAAAGTTTGAAATTACTTTTGCTAAATTAACATAATCTCCAGATTCAACTGCAATTCCAATTTTCGAGTTATTAATTAAATTATTTGCCTCTCCACTTATCATTGCTAAAATTGGTTTACCGATGCTCATGTACATACTTAACTTTGCAGGTAAGGTGTGCTGAAAAATTTCTTCATTTTTTAATGATAAAAAAAGCAAGTCTGCCTGATTAGCATAAGCAAATACGTCATTAATATCTTGATGATCTATAAATATAATCTTTGATTCTAAATTTTTTGAATTAACTATTCTCTGAAATTTAGACTTATATCTTCCTTCACCTATAATGTAGAATTTAAATTTTTTTTCTTCTAAGATTTCAACTGAGGTAATTAAAGAGTAAAAGTCTTGAGCTTCTCCTATATTACCCATATAAATTATATTTAAAAAATTGGGATTAACAATCATGTTATCTGTGGAAGAGTTGCTTAACTCAATTTTCTGATCAGCCCAATTTGGGAAAAAGACAATTTTATTTTCATTAGCTCTTGATCTTAAAAAAAGTTTTAAAGATTCTGAGCTAACTAAAATTCTATCATAGAATTTATATATTAATTTTACAATATATTCAATCAAAGCAATTAAGATCTTATTTTTGATTACTCCCATTGCTTTAAGTGTCTGTGGCCAAATATCTAAATCCCATAAAATATTTTTACTTGATCGAGTAAGCCTATAAAATATTGGTGGAATAGAAACTAGGAACGGACTTGTATGATGCACTAAAACTATTTCATATCTCTTTTTAAATATTATAATATAAAAAGTAAAAAATATAGCTGAAATAAAGTATGATAAATAATTAGCTGTCAACATAATTTTTGATCCATTACCTCTTGGGATTAATGGAAGTCTATTAATAATCAGTTTATGTTTAACCTCTTTTAATTTATTTGAAAAAATTCCATATCCTTTATAAATTTTTCCACTTGGATAATTTGGAAGGCCTGTTATTACTCTAATTTCATATTTTTCTTCTTTAAGCCAATCTACAATATCATTAATTTTAAATTGCTCAGGAGAATAGTGGTTAGTATATATTAAAACTCTTTTTGCCAAACAAATCTATTTATATAGTCTGTGTAGGATAAAATAATTCTTTCAATCTTAGTAGACACGTTGTCTTCATTATAATCTTCTATAATGTTTTTTATTTTATTTGAAGAATTTATAACTATCTCTAATGATTGAATAACTCTTTTGGGATTAAGACCGGTCATTATTAGAGGTGGATTCTCCATTGCTTCAGGTCTTTCATGAGTTTCCCTAAGATTAATTGCGTTAAAATTTAATATAGATGATTCTTCTGAAATGGTACCGCTATCAGAAATAACAGCTAAAGAGTCCATTTGAAGTCTTATGTAATCAGAATATCCTAAAGGTTCAATAAGTTTAACTAGAGGGTCAAGCTTAAATTTTGATGAATTTATTCTTTTTTTAGTCCTTGGGTGGACACTGAAAAAAACTGGCAATTTATAGTATAATGAGACACTATTAATTATCTCGACTATTTTTTTAAAGTTTAAATCAATATTCTCTTCACGATGACATGAAAGAACTAAATATTTATTTTTTGTAGCCTTTAATTCTGATAATATTTTTGATTTTGATATTTTATCTTCATAGGATAAAATCACTTCTTTCATAGGAGAGCCTACCTTAATTATTCTATCTGAACTAATCCCCTCTCTAACTAAATGTTCTCTAGCTATATCAGAATAAGTAAGATTAATATCTGATATGTGATCAACAATTTTCCTATTAATTTCCTCAGGAACTCTTTGATCAAAACATCTGTTTCCAGCTTCCATATGGAATATTGGTATTTTTTTCCTTTTTACTACAATAGATGTTAGAGCACTATTAGTATCACCTAAAATTAAAACTGCATCTGGTTTAATCTCTTCAAGTAAAATTTCAGTTTCTTTAAGTATCTCAGATAATGTTCCACCAAATGAATCTGATTTTGATTCAATAATAAAGTCAGGCGGCCTTAACCCAAGATCATCAAAAAATATTTGATTCAAATTGTGATCATAATTTTGTCCTGTATGTAAAAGTTTATGATCAATAGACTTTGAATTATCCAATTTTAGGATTATTCTAGATAATCTAATTATTTCAGGCCGTGTCCCTACAATTGTTAAAAGTTTAAGTTGGTTCATTATATAAAATTAAACATTTTCAAAAAAAGTATCTGGATCCTCAGAATTATATGGTTCATTAATCCAAAAAAGAGTTGTTAGAGGTATATTACCAATATTTTTTATTGAGTGAGTATACCAGATAGGCATATCAACAAAAGATGGATTGTTCCCATCTAACTCAAATTCAAAAATTTCTTCTGTACCAATTTTTCTCAAACTAATTAGGGCTTTACCGCTAATGACAATAAATCTTTCCACTTTTCTTGTATGATAATGGTTGCCTCTTACATAATCAGGATTTGTGTTTGAAAAAGAAAACTGACCTTGAGAGTTGGTTCTTATTATTTCTGAAAAATTTCCCCTTTCATCTAAATTTTTTTTCAATCGTCTTGGGTAAAAATTTTTATAATCTATATAACTTCTAAAAGTATTAAATAAGTTTAGATAAAATGAGTCAGAAAGATTAGGTATCATATCTTTCTCAATATAGATAGAATGGAAATTAAGTAATGTGTCTAATACTTCACTTACTTTAATCTGCTTATCTTCTTTAATTACCTTTTTTGAATTTGAACTCATGCCAAACTCATTCACTATCTCATAAATTAAATTATTTATGTAAATTAATTTAACATTATTATTATCTATAATTTCAGGCTTGTTGTTATTGATGATTGAGTTAGAAAAAGTGGCAATAAATGAATTATAGTTAGGTTTACAGAATGGGCCAAAAACGTTAGGCGCTATTAGTGAAGAATAGTGAAAGCCAATCTCATTTGAAAGTTGTGAAAATATTTCGTCAGACTTAAATTTAGAAATACCATAAGCTGAATCAGAGTTTTCATGTATTGAGGAGATAAAAATTAATTTTTTTTCAAATTTCACTCTTTTAATTGAATTTGAAATTTTATTTGCTAATTCAATATTAGTTTTTAGAATAAAATCATCACTTTCATGACGATTTATAGCTGCTAGATGTATAATGATATCTGTTTTAGATACAAAATCATCAATTAAATTATTATTATTAAAAAAGCTTCTATCAAAATCAATAAGTTCTAAATCTTCGTTTTGATAAATAAAATTTGAAAGGTGATATCCGACAAAACCGTTTTTTCCTGTTATACCAACTTTCAAAATAATTTAATTTAAACTTCTTTTTTTATCTCAGGAATTTCTAGTAGTAGATCTATCATCTCTTCCTGATTTAACCTTTTTGTGTTTTCAGATGTATAATCTTCACCAGGTTTTTTATTATTTCCTGAAGAAAAATATTTATCATAATTTAAGTCCCTATCATCGGGGGAAATTTTAAAGTATTTTCCATGATCAGATGTTAATAGCATTTCCTCTTTTGTTATAAGTGTTTCATGCATTTTTTCACCATGCCTAACTCCAATTTCAATAATTTTTGATTTTGATTTGTAAATCCCTATTAAAGCTTCAGCTAATGTTCGTATTTCTACTGAAGGAGATTTTTGGACAAAAATTTCTCCTTGATTTCCATTTTGCAAGGCATATTCAACTAATTCAACAGCATTATTTAAATTCATCATAAATCTTGTCATCGTACCATCTGTTATTGTAATTGGCTTGTTTGATTTTATCTGCTCTATAAATAAGGGTATTACTGAGCCTCTCGAAGCCATTACATTTCCATATCTAGTTCCACAGAAAACAGTTTTACTATCTTTAAATATCCTAGACTTTGATATCATTACTTTTTCCATTAGTGCTTTTGACATCCCCATTGCATTAATTGGATAAGCTGCTTTATCTGTACTTAAAATAACAACTTTTTCTACTAAATGATTGGCTGCACATTCAAGCACATTTTCAGTTCCTAATATATTAGTTTTAACAGCCTCAATTGGAAAGAATTCACACGATGGCACTTGTTTTAAAGCAGCAGCGTGAAATACATAATCAATATTGTGCATTGCATTATTAACTGAATTAAAATCACGAACATCTCCTAAAAAAAAGTTTACCTTTTCGCTAGAATATTTTTTTCTCATCTCATATTGCTTCTTTTCATCACGAGAAAAAATTCTAATCTCGGAATAAACATCATTATTTATGATTTTATTTAAAAACTGATTACCAAAAGAACCGGTACCTCCTGTAATTAATATCTTTTTACTCATCTATTTAAGTTCAATAATATCATGAAAAATAAAATCTCTAATTGATCTAGAAATTTCAACTAATATATTAATAAAAAAGGATTTGAATTTAATATTTTTCTTGTGTACCAAACTAACTCCTGTTTTTTCAATGTTAGTTCTTAGATTTCTTAGATATGGCATATAAATATCATTTCTTAAAATTCCAGAAGTAAAAATAAATAGTCTACTAAGATTTGTCTTAAATTTATTCCTCCCTATTTGGTTTAAGTTAGCAAAATGAAAAAAAACTAACTCATCTTGATCTATAAATAATTTTTTATCTACCTTTTTTATTTTATAATTAGATAAGTTCCATGGTGCAAGATTTGCCCCTTTATTTTGTATAATCTTTAAACTCTCATACTTAGAGGGCCATTTATTTAAATATTTTTGGTCAGCATATCTATTAAGTTCTGGAATTTGGTAGCACCACTCAACACAGTCATTAAACCATTGGTTAATACAATCTAATCCATCTTCATCATTTAGAAAAGAGATCCAACCGACATTAAATCTCCCATATTTTATATTATGTCTAGATGTTATTGCGAATCTATGTTCAATAATTGCAATTGACGAATTTTCAATTTCATTAAATACTAGATCTGGATTACTAAAAAAATAGAGATCTGAATCTAGATAGTTAAGCCTCTTAATACCCTCAAATTCCTCAATTATATATTTGCAAATTGCAGGTGTGAGAGTGAAAAAGTATTCAACCTTAGATCTTGTTTTTTTTGCCTTAATTAGCTCAGTATATTTTGTCTCTACATCATAAAGTTTAATAATTTGAACATTACTTATATTCTCGTGAATTAAAAAATCATGAGCTTTTTTATCTAAAACAACTACAAAGATTTTACTATTTTTTATATGAATATTAATTGAATCAATTAATGTTAATCCATAGGGGAGGTAATTTGAATCAAAATGAAGACAAAAATTATTATTCATTATTAAAAAAATTAGAGATTGTACTAGCTATTATATTAATTTGTTCATTGGTAATCCCTGGAAATATTGGGAGGCTTAAAGAAGTCTCAGCTAGTTCTCTTGCAATTGGACTATCCTCAAATGAATTATTAGAGTATGCAGTCTGATCTTGAGGAATAACTGGATAATGAATACTTGTTAAAATGTTATTTTTTTCTAAAAAAGATTTTAGAGCATCTCTTTTTTTTGTTCTAATTACATATAAATGATAAACATGAGTGCAATTTTCATCCTTATAAGGCAGAACTAAATCTAAGTTCTTTAGAAGATTATTATATTTATTAGCTATTTTAATTCTTTCATTAGTCATATCCTCTATATATTCAAGTTTAACATTTAATATTGCTGCCTGAATTTCATCTAGTCTACTGTTTACCCCCTTAATTTCATTATAGTATTTTTTAATTGAGCCATAGTTTCTATATTTTTTTACAAAATCTGCAAGTTGAATGCTATTTGTTGTAATTGCACCAGCCTCTCCAATTGCTCCAATATTTTTTGTAGGATAAAAACTAGTAGCATTAATATTACCAAATGTACCTGTATATTTAGGTCCCCATTTAGCCATATGAGCTTGGGCATTATCCTCGATAACATAAAGATTATACTTTGAAGCTATGTCCATTATCTTTGTCATATTACATGGTTGACCATAGAGGTGAACTGGCATTATAGCCTTTGTTTTAGATGTAATCTTTTCAATAATTATATCAGGGTTTAGATTATAAGTCTTGATATCTGGCTCAACAGGGATAATCTTTGCTCCTAATTCTGAGACTGCAAGCCATGAAGCGATGTATGTATTAGATGGAACAATGACTTCATCTCCTGGACCAATATTTAATGATTTCAATGAAATAATCAAAGCATCTAAACCACTTCCTACTCCAACTGAGGATTTTGCTCCAATTAATTGCGCAAATTTTCTCTCAAATTCAATATTTTTTGGTCCTAATACATATTGCTCAGATTCTAAAGTATTACTAATTGAATCTAAAATTTTCTGTTTTATCTCCTCTTTTTTATAATTAAATGAAATGAATGGAATCATAGTTTTTTATTTTTTAAAAAAACAAACTTAAAATTATAGCTCTTATAAACATAAAAGTATTCTTGCAGTAACTTCATAAATCTTGATCTAGATCTAGAGTATCCACAGTCTACTAATTTTTTTTGTAAGAGAATACTTTTAATATAGATATATAACTGAATCATTATTGATTTTACAGTAAGAAGTTGAGCAGGAATAAATAATATATGATTTACGTTCTTTCTGTGAAGTTCTTTAAATAAATTTTTTAATTCTAAGTCTTCCAATTCAGTGTCGACTCTGGATAATAAAACAAGTGTGTTAGAATCAATCTCAATTTCTATCTTTTTTGTAAAATCAATAATTAATACTTTATCGAATATTTTTAACTTTTTAATCTTGTTGATTGAGTTTGTAATATCGCTAACAGTTATATATAAATTACTTTTAAATTTTAACTGATACTCTAGTATTGCCCTTCCACTCCCTAATGAAAGCAAGTTATCCAGGTTATACTTATTGACATATTCTAGTGTATGTTTAATTAATAGGTTATTATTATGTGAGGAAGCAATTGTATTATAATCATTTATATTATTAGGCATATAATATAGTGGCTCTTTATTATTCTCACGAAGGTAGTCCCAGTTAATCTTTGACTCCTCTAATTCATTAAATATTGAATAATGTCGTAATCTCATTAATAATTTTCAAAAATATAATCATCTTCATCAAAGTGTTCTGACGCTAAGACTAATATAATTGAGTCAGAGGAAAAATTGTCAAACCAATGAAAATCAGGAGGCTCAACAATAAGACACTGATTGGGATTATTTAATTCATATTTAACAGTCTCTTTATCTTTCCCTTGACAATAGAAATTTACATTTCCTTTTATACAGATAACAGCTTGTCTATTTTTTTTATGCATATGGTTTCCTCTTACAGAACCATCACAGTTGTATATATAATACACTCTTTTTATGTCAAAAGGCAACAGTTTCTCGATAACTGTAAGACTACCTCTTTGATCTTTATAACTCGGAAGTTTAATAAGTTTTGCCATTTACATGTTAGTTAAAGACTCTTCAAAAATCTTAGTTTGAAATTTTGGATTATAATTCTTAATTATTTGATTTCTTAACTCCTCCCTAGACCTTAAATTATGATGATTGCTAAACCAATTTTGAATTTTATTTTCAAGGCTCTCTTGATTATTATACTCATAAAATGATCCATTGAAAGGTTCATTAATTACTTCATGCTCAGGCATTTGATTTTCAAATTTATTATGGGTTAAAACTGGGACACCATAACATAAAGAGTGAACAGCATTTAACCCTACATTACCTGGTGAAACTAATAAATCTGAATTCAGGAAGAATTTAGATATTTCATTTTCATTATAGGTCCCATCATTGAAAAATATAAATTTTTTAGCATTTAGCAAGCATACTTTATCTATAAGATTACTCTTTTCTGGCCCATGACCAATTATGTTGAGTTTATATAATAACTCATTAGTATTTAAGCTTACAATGGCGTCAATGAGCATATCTACTCTTTTAATTTTTGTAAGTCTTCCAAAAAAAATAATATCAAAATATTTCTTAGGTTCAACTTTTTCTATAATTCTTAAATTTTTTTTATAAGCTTTTGTTTGCTCTTCGAGATTAATTGAATTAAAAACTACCTTTAACTTTTTTTCACTGAATCCCTTACTTAATAGGATTTTTTTTGCTTTATTTTCATATAGGAAAATTTGATCTACTAGTGATAAAAATAGAGTCCTTAAAATCATTTTAAAAAAATTTTCATTTCCATAAATCCCATGTGTCCAGAGACTAACTTTTTTTCCTTTAATTCTACATATTAAAATAGCAATCCAGTTAGACAATATCTTCATGTCACCAAGCAGAATAACATTGTCAAATTTATTAGTTATTAAGGTCCTCAAAACTCCTGTTTGCCAAATTATATGATTATTTATTTGAATATGATTGATACTATGCATTTTATCTCTTTCTTTTTTTGAAAAAAAAGAGCTTAAGAGATTTGCACCAATTCCTCTATAATTTTGATCTGAAAAGAAAATGTGAAAATCCATTTTATCAGATGTAAGTAAAGAATTCCAAAGCTCTTTCCTATAGCTAGGAAATATGTTAGTAAAATAAAAGATTCTTTTCAATACAGATTATTTATAATAATTTTTATATATACCTTTTTTACTAGTTATTTTTTGGAATTGTATTTAAAATAATCATCTAATATAAATCTATTAGTATCAATGGATATAATGTGCTCTAGAAGCTTAATCCGTTTTATTTTAAAGTTTTTTCTATTAAAGATTGTATGGTAGATAATTTTTAATATACTTCTGGGACTAAAGTCAGATATGCCAAATGAATAGATTTTAATATACTTTTCAATTGCATTAAAACTTTTTTTAATCTGTAATTTTTGATTTCTATCATTTTCTGAATTTTGTATTAAATGTTTATTAATTTCATAGAATATATTATCAGAGTCATCTAATAGAGTTAAATTGTTTTTCTTTTTTTGATGATAAAAAAGATCATAACTAATTTTTTCTTTTGCCAATTTAAATTTTACACTCATACTAGGTTTGTTCTCAATTGAATTTTTTGGATAATCAAAAATAAAATTGCCCAGACTGTAAAAAATAATCCCACTTTCTCTTTTTTCAATACCTTGTGCTATATGAGGATGATGTCCTATCACAACATCTGCCCCATACTTAATAAATTTTCTAAATTGATTTTTCCATTGTTTTAATGGAAAATTAACATCTTCAAGCCCCGCATGAACTGACACAAAAACAAAGTCAGATATTTTCTTTTCTTTAATAATAAGATTTTTTAATTTTTTTGAATGGGACCATAAGTATCCGAAATTTTGTTTATTATATTTTATACATCCTTCTGAATTTTCACCACATGTTATTATTGATACCTTTATACCATTTTTTTTAAGTCTTAATGCCTCAATTTTTTCATCAAAATAGTATCCGAAAGGTATTAATTTGTTTTTTTTTGTTTCTTTTATTGTTTGTTTAACTGAGTCTAGTCCATAATCATAAATGTGATTGTTTGAAATTGTAAGTATATCAAATCCTAGATCTTTTAGTAATTCAACTGAATTTGGAGTTTGAAAAAGATTGGGACCAGCTTTATGAATTTTGTGAGATGATTCGTGTTTAATGGGAGCTTCTAGATTACATATTGAAAAGTCTGAGGCCCTAATAATATTAATTAGATTATTTGGGATATTTACTTTCTCATTAATAAGTGTATCTCCTGTAAAAAATATATCAATCATAAAGGTTTTTTTCTATTGATTTAACTATTGTATAAGCAGTGTAACTACTTAAAATTTTTGATCTTATTTTAAATTTTCTAAGAAGGAATCCAACGTATGGATAACAATGAAGTTTTGCAATTAAAATTTCAAACATTGAAAAATCTTTTTTAATGATATAATTTACATCATTAATTATTTTTGAATCTGCAATTAGATTATTCTCCCTTACAGATGGGAACTTTGAATTAAATATCAAATTTAAATCAAGAAAGTTTTTCCTTTGGAAAAAAAGTGTTTTGAATTGGAGGTTATTGTTTCTAAATAAATCCATTTGCCATTTTCTGTTTTTTCTAGTTTTATTGGGTAAGTGCAAAATCTTAAAGACAACCTCTTTATCCAAGAAAGGTGAATAAGTCAATAACCCTAAATATTCAGGTATAGTCAACAAATAGCTCAATAAAATCATCTTACTTCTAACCAGTTCTATAATTTGAAATTTTTTTGAACTTTTGTGTTTATAGAATTCATTATTTATTTCGATTACACTATATCCATTAATTTTATTACTATGAGAAAGAAAAAGGCTGTTGATATCATCATTAACATTAAAATAAGAAAATTTTCCTGACCATAAATCACCTACAATTCCACTCAACACAAATTTTTGGTAAGAATTTATCTCTTTTTTAATTATTTTTTCATAAAAATCCATTTGATACATCCCATGAAGATGAACTGAGCTTCCGAAAATAGTATGCCATGAGTCTATATTTTTAATTATATTTTCTATTTGAATTGTATGATTTTTAAAATTTAGTTTTTTTGCTACTTTTTTTGCTATAAGAGTTTCATGAGAGCGATTAGGGTTTTTTGTTAAACTATATGAGTATGAGTCTATATTTCTACTTTTTGAAAGAAAGCCTAAATATCTTGAGTCGAACCCCCCTGATAATGGTAGTATTGTTTTAAAATTTATTGAAATTTTATTCAATTTTTTTGATATTAAGTTGTTAATTTCCTCAGTTGATGAAACTTCTTTTTGAATTTTTAATGCGTCATCTTTATAATGAATGAATAGTCCTTTAGTATTTATAGTGATTTTAGAATTATATCTTAAAAATTGAACCTCTTTAAATGGAGTTTTTCCATAAATCGAGTGGCCCACAGAAAGGAAATTATTTAATCCTAAATCATCAATAAATTTATTTTTTAAACATACATTGAAAATAGTTGAAACTATACAGTATTGAGTATTATAAAAAATTGGTATTGAGGAAAGCCAATCATTTTCTACAGAAATTTCGTCATCATTTAAAGTAATTAAAACATTTCTTTCATCTAAAGATTTAGTTAAAGGAAAGGATAGTGAATACATACCTTCAACAATACAACTTTCAATATCACCAATCCCCCAAATAATAATAGTAAATTCTTTAAAACATATTTTTTGTTTATTAAACCCTATTTTATAGATATCATATTCATAGTCAATCTCATTTTTGGAAATTATAAACCCAATAATCTTACTTGCCATAAATCTCTTTTAAAATCTTTAAATTTAATTTTTTAATTGTTTCGTAAGGATTATTGGAATTTAATCTTTCGCTTTCTAAAAACTGATTTAATTTATTTGAATTATTTGACTTAGTTATAAAAGATTTAATGTCTAAAGAGAATCCTAATTTCCTTTTAATTTTATAAACAAATGCTTTATTGTATTTTTTTAATATCATTCTCAACATTGATTTGGTACCGATTGAGTTATATAGAAAATAGTCAGGCATATTTCTTGAAAATTCAACTACTCTGAAATCTAAATAGGGGGAACGGTTTTCAATACTATTTTTCATTGTAATTCTGTCAAAAGTTCTTAAAACAATAGGCAATATTGTGTGTTCAAAACTAAATTCGATATTTTTTCTAAAATTTCTTGATTTAGGTTTTATAATTCCTTTCAAAATTAATTTAATGATAGTGTATAGGAACGTTTTATTTTGTTGTGATTTTTCAAATGTTTCATTATAAGCATTTAGAATTTTAAAAAAAGACTTTAGTTTTAACTTAAATAGGTTTTTAATAATTAATGGTTCCAACATATAAGGATACCCTCCAAACATTTCATCTGCACCATGGCCTTCAATTACTACTGTATATCCCTGTTTTTTGATTTCTTTATAAACCTCATTAAAGGCTAATCCATCAAAACCCCATGATGGGTATTCTAAGATTCGATTTAGATCATAAATTTCATCTAATTCAAATTTATTTTTTTGAGAAATAAATTGAATATCATCTTGATACTCTTTAGTTAATAGCTTAACGATTTCTGACTCGTCAGTTTCTTTTGTAGGATGTGCAAAGGAAAATACTTTTATTTTTTTATTTAATCTTTCTTTTATTAATGTATATATTAGTGATGAATCTATCCCTCCACTAAGAGTCATACATATAGGAACATCTGAAAGAAGTCTTAATTTAATTGAATCAGTCAGGAGATTTTCAAATTCATTTAAAATTTCTTTTTTATTTTTTTTTAAAAAAAACTTTTTATTATAAATACTATCAGAAAATTGGTACCATTTTATTTTTTCAATTTTCCTCTTAGAAATTTTTATATAATGACCAGCAGGAACTTGTTTAATTTCTCTAATTGGTGTGTTTTCATTAAAATCAGTTGCCGTATACTCTAAATATTTTTTTTCAAAATTTGTATTCCAACTAATTTGTTTTATTTGATCTACCAAACATTTAAACTCTGAAGAAAAAAAGACAATGTCTTCTACAATTGTATAATATAATGGTTTGATGCCAAATCGATCTCTTACTAAAAAGAGTTCATCCCCATTATAATAAGCAAAAGCAAACATTCCATTTAATTCATTTAGACAATTAAGTCCTTCCTTTTCAAGAAGTTTTGATAATAACAAAGAATCTGAGATTGATTTAGCTGACTTTTTAAAATAAATTTTGTGTAAATTTTTATAGTTAAATATCTCTCCATTATATGTAAGAAATAAATTCTTATTTATTACAGGCTGATTAGATTTACTTGATAAATCAATTATTGATAATCTTTGATGGCCAAAAGCCAAATAATTATTTATTCTGGTGATATTTTCATAATCAGGACCCCTATGCCTCATTAATTCAAACGAATTATTAATAAAGTCCTTGTAATCAGTTTTAATATGATTAATGTTATATCCTCCTATAATTGAGCACATCTAGAAATTAATTTAAAACAATATTTAGTGTAAAATTTTATTAATTTTTTGAAAAGTTCTTCTTGAGTTATTACCATCCTGATAAACATCAAAGTAATCAAAAATTCTTTTGTGATACTTATCAAACTTTAAGTCATCAAAATTAAAATTGATTAATTCAATCCAATTAGAAATTTTGTAATTAGAAGTAACTTTGGAATAATTATAATTTAATCCCTCCCTTTTTTCAAAGTTATCTATATCGAAAGGTGCCATAATTATTGGCCTTTTTAGATGAAGGAAATCGATATATATTCCTGAGTAATCAGTAATCAAGAAATCAGTCTCCATTAACTCTTCTTGAGGGGATAATTTTAATGGATCTGATATTTTTATATTTTTAAACAGATTTATTTCTTTAAAAAGCTTACTAGGAATTTTTAAATGTGGATGTGGTCTAATAAAAAGTTCAAGGTTACTCTCATATAAAAAATTACTTATTTTAGCTGTGTCCCAGCTATATTTGTAAAATAAATCAACTTTTTCTTCTCTTTCTAATACTCTAAAAGTTGGGGCATATAGTATTTTTTTTTTAAAACTTGAATTACCTTTTTTAATATGACCGTTTATATAAAAAAAGTCATTTCTGGGTAAACCAGATAGTATAAATTTATTTTCTAATATTTTAAAGTTTTTTTTGAAAGATTCTATAAAAATTGGATTCTTATTAGAACATATCATGTAGTCATAATAAGTTGATCGAAATCTAAATATGTACTTAATTAAAAAATTAATTATCCTAACTTTTAATGTCTTGTTATAAAAATCCTTTTTAATTGTAGTACCATGATGTAAATTAAACCATATAGCACTTCCCATTAATAAACTATTTATATCATATCTCGAAAAAGTTACAATACCGACTTTAGATCTTAAAGAATAAAGTATTCCAAGTAGACTCCATCTCTTATAACATAAATTTCCATCTTTTCTTAATCTACTAACTATTTCATTCTTGTCAGTGATCCAAATTGCCTTTATTTCTGGTTCATTCTGTGATATATATTCGTATAAGAACTTTGAATTATCATCATATCTTTTTCCAAATCTATCTCCAAAGATCCAGATGTTTTTTTTTCTTGGAAATATAAAACTAAAGATATATACAGGTAATTGAATGCTATACTTAAGAAAATTAACTATCAATGTTTTATTTTAGAATTTAGAATAATAAAGTTTTCTTAGTTTAATAAATAAAATTGAGTTTTTAAATTTTCTAAGGTTATTCATTATAATGAATAAAAAATGATAATAAATTGAAATAAAAATTGTTTTAAATCTTGCAAATCTTAATACTCTTTTAATTGTATTTAAAATTATTGATTGTTCAAGTGTGTTAAATTTAATTGAGTTGATTTTGTTTTGCTTTTTTAATCTAATCAATTCTGTTATTTCTATAAATGAAAATTCAAGATGACCAAAAACACTATCAGCAGAGTCAAATGTTTTGTGATTAATTTTTATGAATGAAGCAAGAGTTTTATCTAAATAAAATACCGAAGCATTCTCAGTTATTTTAATATCAAATCCCAGCTTAGAAATACGGTTCTCATCAAAATACTGATTTTGCATTTTTTTCTTGTTGTATATATGTGAAATAATAGCTCCCAAAACTCCACCCTCTTTAAAATTAATTTCTAACAATTCATTAGGATTTAATAGCTTATTTGAGAATTTTTTAATTCTTGCAAGAAATACATTATTGTTATGGTCTATAAATTTATATGGAAATGCAACTGCAGCTAGGTTATCATATTTTTCTAAGATTTTTTCACATTCCTCTATACATGTTGACTCAATTAAATCTCCAGGAAATAGAAATTTTATATAACTGTAACTTGAGTCATAGAAAAACTCCAAACATTTATTCCAATTCCCAACTCTACCATAGTTTTTTGAGTTTTTTAAAATTGTCAAATTATTGATTCTCTTCTCCTTTAATTTTATCAATGTTTTATATGTATCATCTGTTGAACAATTATCAATAATTAGGACTCTTGATTCAACAGACTGATTTAATGCAGAATAAACAGTCTCCAATAATACATCATTAGAATTATACGTTGGTATAGCAATTAATGTTTTCATTTTTTTGAGGCCTTAACTCTAATTATATATGGACTTTCAGTTTTATGAACAGCGAACAAGTTAGACTCTTCAATGAAATCTATTTTGAAAAAATTTTTTATTTTTATTTCTAAATATGCTTTTGAATATAACATCCTAAAATGTTTTTTACCTTCTGAAAGCTTAAGAAAAGTTTCTCCTTTTTCATTATTTAGAATATTTTTGGCTGATCTAGTTTCAAAGAAAATAATACTTTCATTATCAATTTTTTTACTTAACAATGAGAGAAAACTGTCCATTTCTTTTTCGGTTATGGTATGTAAGAAAAATCTTGCGTAATAGACCTCTCCCAAAGGAATTTCTTTGATTACATCCATTATCTTAAACTTATTACCAAGAAAATCAATTTCTTTAGATTTGTCAACGCCTAATACATCATGTCCTTTTCTCTCAAAATAGAATGAATCTCTTCCGTTCCCGCATGCAATATCAATTATTCTTGAATTCTTTGGTATTGAGCTTTGAACATATTCAGCAAAATTTGATGGTTTTGTTAATTCAAATTTTTTCTCTCTATAAAATTTATCCCAATAGCTCATTATCAAAGTTTTATTAATTTATCACAATATTTAAGAGTCGATTTATTATGACTAATCATAATTATAGTTTTCTCATCAAGCTTCTTAAAAAGCGTTTCTATAATTTTATTCTCAATATCAGTGTCTAGGGCTGAAGTTGATTCATCCAAAATAATTAGATCAGGATTGTTATAAAGTGCTCTTGCTAATGCTAATCTTTGAGCTTGGCCTCCAGAAAATTTACCTCCCTGCTGACCTATAATAGTATTTACTCCGTATTTAAGATTAAAAATAAAGTTATCTAACTCAACTATTTTAAGAACTTCTTTAATTCTATTATCATCAATTTCATTTTCATTAAGCCCTAATGCTATATTTTTTTTTACACTATCATTTAGAAAGAAAGGTTTTTGAGTTACATAACCTATTTGCTTCAAAAAACTTTTTTTAACATTAACCAGATTAAAATTATCTATAGAAATTTTACCCTTTTCTGGATGCAATTGACCAGTAATTAAATCTACTGTAGTTGATTTTCCAGATCCTGATTCCCCCAGAATTCCAACTTTGTCTCCTTTGTTAATTGTAAAATTTAAATTTCTTATGATTTTCTTTCTTTCATAGCTAAAATCAACGTTTTCAAATTTTATTTTTTTAAACGTATTTATTTGTTTTTCTTCAACTTCAACATTATTCTTTATGCTAATTATTTCATTGTAAATAGTTTCTACTGAAGCTCTATTAAACTTTAAAGTCTGAATCGAATTAATAACCTTGTTTAGAGATGGTATAATTCTTAATACTGCTGCAACAAAAAAACCCAGGGTTGCAAACAAATTACTATTTAAATTATAAGTTTTAGAAATTAATATATATAATATCAGTCCTATTAATGTTATCATTTCTAAGTAATAACGAGGAAGCTGATTTAAAAAGTTACTAAACGAATAGTATTCTGCCTTTAAAAATATATTCGATGTAAACTTATTAATGAAAATGTTTGTTTTATCATAAATTTTAATCTCCTTGATACCAGATAGAGAATTCAAAATTAAACTTGAAATTTCTTTATCTACATTCTCTCTTTTTTTTCCAATAGATAATAATTTGTTTTTGGTAAGCATATAATATATGTACCCAAAAAAAGAAAAGAAGAGAAAAATAGATATTGATATTATTGGGTTTGTGAAAATTACAATAACAATTATTGAAATAAGTATTAAGGATTCTACTAATATGTTAATTATATTATAGCAATAGGCGCCAAAGAGCGGCACCTCAATTTGAATGATTTTAATTAAATCAGATGGTTTTCTATCCAAAAAAAAACTGTAGGGTTGATTTAAATATTTTTTAAATATTTTATCAGCTACTTCTGATTGCAAATTATAAAGTTCCCTGTTTTGCAAAAATGCCACTAATGAGAGAAGTATATTCTTTAAAAAAAAAGAGAGGACTAATATTAAAGATATAGTACTTAGACTAAAGTTGTTTACAATTGAAGAAAAGTAGACATTTTCTAGATCTGCTGATGTGGATTGAGAGTCTTGAATAAGAGTTAAAAAAGGATATAATATTCCCAAACTAAAAAACTCAAAAATTACACCTATAAATAAGAAAAAAAATATTTTATATAGACCTCTTTTATTTTTTTTTGATATTAAGAAGTCTAATTTTTTAAGTGTGGGGTTTTTAAATTTCAAATAAATAAAGCTTTTTTATTAATATTTTCAATAATGTCTTTTTTTATTTCAGCACTATAATTTGCTGCTCTTAGAATTACTGTAGGAGCTTTTTCTTTCTCTAGAATTTTTGGTGATTTAACAATTAAATCGGTCCCATATAATCTCTTGTTCTGTTTTGGTATTGAATTATCCAAGATGAATTTTATTTTATTTGTACTTAGTCCTAAAACAATTAAAAATTGAGAAAATATATGTGCCCCAAAAAGGTAAAATTCTGACTCAGACTCAGACATTAATTTATTTAATTTTTCAACATCGTTATAATGATGACGAAAAAAATTGTCTAATAGAGTTTTATTTCTTTTAAATAAATTTGGATAAACTACTTTTGTAGGGTTTGATTTTTTTAAACTATAAAAAATACTGTGGTCTTCAAAATATTGCTTTTCAATAATTTTAAAACCAGTGTTTTGAAGTAAAACATCCAAATGAGCTTCTGTCAAAAATAAATTGTGTTCAAAGTTTAATGCGTTTGTATATTTTTTATCAAGCCATATTTCAAGCCTTGGATATGAGAAAATCAAGCTTTGACCTTCATTTATCTTTTCAAAGATTTTTTTTAAAAATGAAGTAGGATTATATGCATGCTCTAAAACATGAGAAAACACTATAGTGTCATTGGAATTAACTTTAACTTTAGTGTCTTCAAAAAAACCATTAATAACTTTAATATCCTTATTTTCAAATTTAGTTGGGTTAGGTTCAATTACAGTCCAATCAGCCTTTTGAAGAGTTAAATATTTATTAGCTAATTTTTCAGTTGCACCACCAATTTCGATTATACTTTCAGGCCTAATGTTATAGAGAAATTCTGCGAAAGCTTCATAATGTTTATCCCAGATTTTACCAATACCAAATGCATGTTGAGATTGATATAAAATTTCAAGAGGAATTAATTTGTTTAGTTGTATTAAGCCTGTTGACTCTTCTATGAAAAATTCTAAATCTGTTTTTAAGTCGTCTATTTTAGATGAAGTAACGCATCCAAAGAAGACTGGAAAATCTTCTACTTTTATTAATGATTTAGTTACCTTATTATTAGTCAGGCAACTTTTTTCTCTTAATAATGTGTTCTTGAGTTGCTTCATCTAACCTACCAATTACCAGATTTTTTAATATTTAGATCCAAAAAGTTTTTTATGTTAAAAAACTTTTCCAGAACATGAATAGCTGCTTCAGCAACAGCTCCTTCGGACCCTTTTGAGTTTGTAATAAAGTTAGCGAATTGTTTAGTGTTGGAGAATCCGTTTTTAGGGCATATTGAGTATTTAACCTTTTGAAATACTAGTGGATCATATATTCCATCCCCCATGTAGATTGTTTCATCTAAGTTAAATCTTTTTTCTAGCCAATTAACTCTTTTAAATGTGCTAACTAAAGACAAGTCATACCCCATATCTTCAGTAATTCTTTTTCTTGAAATTTCAAATCCCCTTTTATCTCCAGTAACCATTTCAATATGAACATAATTATTTAAAATTGAGAGAGCATCATTGTCAGCATCTCCAAATATTTTCATAATCTTACCACTTTCTGAATAATAAAACTTTCCGTCAGTAAACACACCGTCTACATCAAATATGAAATTTTTAATCATAATGTTTTAATGCTTTATATAAATTTAGCTTTCCAAAATAAAATAAAAACTCATCAAATGGCTTATGATGTAAAGGTGACATATTTATCCATATCAAAGCTCTTAAAATTTTTATCCTATTAATATCAAAATTATTTTTCTTTATCCAATTAAAAAATAAATTTTCACATTCTACAAGATTATTTTTTCTATATATTTCAACTATAATGTTACTATCCTTTTTATCTATAAAATAAAAATCATTATCAATCATTTCATGATTAACAACTAGGTTGTGCGCTAATTTAGATAAGTCATAGTAAATATCGCCTACCTCCAGATTCCCTGCAAAATCTTGCCTCCAATCAATCATTTTAAATGAATCTTTTGTTTTGATACAATTATCAATAATAAAATCCCCATGGACTCTTGATATAATTCCATTCTTATAAAAACTCAATGGTATTTTATCAATTAAACTTTTTAAAGTTGGAACTTTAATTCCGTTAATTTTATTAATCTCATCGCTAAGACTTTTTTTCTTAAAAAACTGTTCTACTCTTTGTAAAGTTTTATCAAAATAAAATTCTTTACATATATTCTCTATTTTTATGTTAGACTCTGATTTAAGCCATAAATTATTTTTTGAAAAATTTAAAAAATCATCAAATGTTTTATCATTTACAACTTTAGAGAATAATTCCCCATCAACTAAACTATATTTAAAAAAATTATCTGTAGAGTCATTTATTTCAGGTACAATTGGACTTAATAATTTTGCTCTTTTTACTCTATTTAAATTAAGACTAGATTCAGAAAAGAACTTGATAACTTCTCCATTTATATAATAAATAGATTCATTTGGTTTATCTAAAACTTCTTTTAATAATTTAGGTTTAATTTTTTCTTTAGCATTATTTAATCCATTAATAGAACCCGTATCCAACCAGTTTTTTGTGTCATAAAACCTAATCTTAATTTTACTTTTTATCATTAAATCAAACACTTTGACATCGTTTAAAGAATTGTCATTAGGGTCTTTGCTAAGCAGTAACTCTGTCTTCTCCCAAAAAGATTTATAATCAATTATATTTGCTACTCCAACATAATTAAGATCTGAATCTATCTCCCCTTTACTAAAAATATTTTCAACAAAAGAGTTCTTTATATTAAAAGAGGAATAGTACGAGGGATCACCATCTTTTGAACCAACAATAAAGTTCTTTTTATAATCAAAAGTGTCAGACATATCAATTATTGCATCTGAAACATGAAACACAAAAGGTTTTTGAAGGTGTTTTTTTGCCAAACTCATAGAATAAAGTAAGCTAGAACCTTTTCCATCATATTTGTCTATTTCAACGTATTTAATATCCAAATCAGAGTGAGCTAGTTCTAGGTATTGTTTTACTAAATCACCTTTATGACCAATTGTAATAATAAATTCTGTATTCTTTTTATAGAAATTTAATATATGTGAAATAATAGGTTTATCACCAACCCTTATAAGAGCTTTGTTTATATATTTTGTTTTTTCTCCTAATCTTGATCCTAGTCCACTCGTTGTTATTAATACAGTAAGTTTATCCATTAATTATTTTTCTAATATATTCTGTTTTACTTTCTATAGAATCTTCGTGAGGCCTGAAAATTGTTCCATTTCCACAAACAAGAGCATCAGCTCCCGCAGCTATCATACCTGGTATAGTCTCTGGAGTTACTCCACCATCTAATTCTATAATTAATGAGGGTTTTTTTTCATTAGCACTTTTTCTTAAAAGGCTAATTTTATCCAACATTTCCGGAATAAATTTATGCCCTACTATTCCTGGATTTATAGTCATCAAGACAACCATTTCTATGTCTTGAATTATCCAATCTAATACACTCAAGGGAGTGTCAGGATTAAGGGCAATTCCCGGTTTCATGCCTGCAGCAATAATTTTTTTTATAATCCTATGAGGATGATTACATGATTCAATGTGAAAGTTGTAATAATCAGCACCAGCGTCTGCATATAATTCAATATAATCCTCAGGATTTGAGACCATCATATGAACATCTACAGGAGGGCAGTTTTTCATTTTTTTAATTTTGGTCAGTATTTCAGGGTAAAGACCATATCTAGGAACAAAATGTCCGTCCATTACATCAAAATGAATGAGGTCAGTTTTAGCACTAATTAAATGCTTCGTCTCCATTTCTAAATTCAA
>MDSV01110707.1_pt1 | contig 25762 bp, 22 predicted proteins | sample 810851 | NCBI WGS metagenome assembly MDSV01 (sample SAMN05326640, study PRJNA326480) | marine metagenome | isolation source: seawater | place: Atlantic Ocean: North East | collected 2012
AGGAAGGGCCCTGTAGCTCAACTGGATAGAGCATCGCACTACGGATGCGAAGGTTTGGGGTTCGAATCCCTACAGGGTCACGAAAGTAGCCTGGTTGCACATGCAACCGGGCTTTTTTGTGCACGCCAAATCTGAGTTCACTCAAGCGAAGGCAAGGCACAAAAAACGCCCAAGAACTGCGCAGCAGTTCCAGGCTTCATGCTCGGGTACACCACCCCACACCGGGGATCACAGCGTAATCCCTGCCATATTCTACAGCCAAATTTTCTTCCACTTCCCGAACACCCAACGCAACTCATTGTTTGTTTTGTGAACCTTACGCCTGAATTCTGACGCCTTATTCATGAAACACATCTTGCTCGTGGTGGCCGTGACGGTCACGATGCTGTCCTCTTTGGTCTACATCACCACCCAAACCATTGCCCCCGATTACGGATTTGACCTCACCACCAACGCCGTCCTGAACGACGTCGACATCGTGTTTGACGACATGGCCGTGCCGCACATTTATGCGGATTCGGAGACAGACGCCATGCACGCCTTGGGCTATGTCCACGCCATGGAGCGTTTGTGGCAAATGGACCTTTTGCGCCGCGCAGGAGGAGGGGAGCTCTCCGCATTGCTCGGCCCCGACATGGTCGAGAACGACAAGTACCTGCGGACCCTGGGCATGAGCCAAGCCGCCGAGCGCACCGTGGAACGCATCGAGGCCGACACCACAATTGCGGAGATCAAAGCGTCCATGCAGGCCTACCTCGACGGCATCAACGCCTTCATCGCAAGCAAAGAGCTGCCGTTCGAATACCGCCTGATCAACGCCCGGCCTGAGCCGTTTGACATGCACGACATTTACTGCGCCACGGGCTTCATGTCGTACTCATTTGCCATCCATCTGAAAACCGAGCCCATCCTGGATTGGATGGCGAGCAACCTCGACTCGGCCCTCATCGCGGACGTGTACTGGAACGAAGACGGATTCCAACGCAATCCACTGGGCGAATCTGCCCGCGACATCTCTGGCCTCGCCAACCGCGTGCACAACCTCGACGCCTTGCGCCCTGTGCCCCAATGGATCGGGTCCAATGCGTGGGTGCTCAGCGGCGACCGCACGGCCTCCGGTGAAGTGCTCTTCTGCAACGACGCCCACATCGCCTATGCCTCGCCTTCTGTCTGGTACGAAGCGCACGTGGTTGCCCCGGAATTGGAATACTACGGCAACCACATTGGTGGCCTGCCTTTCCCCGTCATTGGCCACACCCGTGACCATGCATGGGGCATCACCATGTTTGTGAACGACGACATCGATTTGTACCGCGAAACCCTAGATGGCGACCGCTACCTCCACGGGGAAGAGTGGCTTCCCCTCAAGGTCCGAACCGAAACCATCGAGGTGGCCGGAAAGGCGCCCGTCACGTTCGAGGTGCGCGAGACCCACCACGGGCCGCTCATCGAAGAGGAAGTCGCCATGTGGTGGGCCTTCACCCAGTATCCTGAAAACCGCATGCACGAGGCCTTTTATGGCTTCTCACGGGAGGAGGGACTCGACCGTTTCGAAGCCAACACGGCCCTGATCCATGCGCCCGGACTCAACATGTTGTACGGCGACAAGGAGGGGAACATTGCATGGTGGGCCAGCGCCAAGCTTCCTGTTCGCCCAGAAGGGGTGGACACCAAGGTGGCTTTGGACGGCACCAATCCCAACCTCAATGTCACCGAATGGCACGGCTTTGACGTCAACCCCAAATCGGTCAACCCGGCCTCCGGATTTGTCTGCTCTGCCAACAACGCCCCCGCGTCCAACGACAGCATCGCCATCCCCGGCCATTACTACGCGGGCAACACCCGGGCTCGGGCCATCATGAGAGCCTTGTCCGCACCCAAAAACGACTGGACGCTCCCCGAAGCCCAGGCCATCCAACTCGACCACCATTCTCCCGTCTACGAGTCCAACGCTCGGATGCTTGCAGACTACGCCGCGCAAGCGGGCGTTGACGTCGGGGTGCTGCAGGGCTGGGATGGCAGCCACCTGGCGGAGGAGGTCGCGCCCACGGCCTACTACCGCTGGATGTACCGAACCATCCAGGGTGCCATGTTCGATGAGTTTGAGGCGGCCGCAGGGGCGGCGCAAGCCCAAGAGAAATTTGAAGCGTGGCACAAGACCATTGTAAGCGAAAACGCCTTCCCCAAGCTTCTGGCCAACGCCGAGTCTCCCTGGTGGGACGACGTCCGTACGGATGCTGTGGAAACGGCATCTGACATCGTGGCGCACGCATGGACGGTCGCCCGCGAAGACTTGACGCGTGCGTTGGGCGACAACCCAGAAAAGTGGCAATACGGACGTCTTCACACCGTCGTCCACGAGCACGCCATGAAGGACGCGCCGCTGGTAGGGGACTTCCTGAGCGTGGGGCCTTATGCCTTGCCAGCTGCCAAAGACGCCCTGAACAAGTACGAATTCAAGCTGAAAGAAGAGGTGAACTTCGATGTGTTCTCGGGGCCTTCCATGCGGATCGGCATCGACTTTGCCGATGTGGCTGCCTCCGAATCCATCCTGCCTACAGGACAATCAGGCAACGCCTTCAGTCCGTTCTACGACAACCAGGCCGCGCTTTACCACGCCGGAGAATTCCGAAAGCAGCGTATGGACCGGGAGGACATCGAAGCACATCAGACCGCCGTGGCGCACCTTCGCGCCAAGAAGTGACAACAGGCGCAACGTGTTGATTGAGAGCGATCTCTCTGAGACTGGATGGATATTATGTATATTCGCAAACCAAATCAGAACTCATGCGCACGTTGATTTTCACCTTGCTTTGCCTCGTGATGGGGGACAGCTACGCCCAAACTTCGCAACCCTACCAGCCTGACGCCAACGGCGACGGCCTCATCAATGCCGAGGACATGCTGTCTTTTTTGACGGTCTTCAACACGCAATGGGGTCCCGATTTAAGTGTTCCCTGCGATTATCAAGGCACAGCGCTCGAGACCTTGATGGCGGACCTGCTCAACGGCGATGCCACCATGGATTCGCTCTACTTCGCCTACAGCATTTACGACAGCGCCGAGATCTTCATGCCGGAGTGTCCCGATCCCGTGACAGTCTACAACTTGGTGGAGCGCAGCGGAACCATCCTTTCCTTTGAACGCGTGATGCTCCCAGATGGTCGCTTGACGGTCACCTCAGGGGAGGAGATCGACGGTCACTACGTGTTCTTTGATGTGCGCCACAACCCAGAGTTCGGGGTGCACTCCATCGAGTTTGGCGACGCCGCCATCGTGGCCGAAGCGGCACCATTCTTTGATGGACTGTGGCACTACGCCAACGACCACATCGGATTGCCTTTGCCATCCTCTTGGTACCTCGACAACCTTGGCATTCACTTCCCAGCCTACGAAGGCACCTTGAACCAATATGGCGACTTCCAATTTGTCCCCTATTGGTCCACCCCAGCGTCTGAAGACTCAGGCGACGCAGGGGAAGATGGCGATTCAGACCAATAAGTCTCAGTCAGCCGGCAGGTTCCGGTCAAGCATCAAAAGCATGCTCGCGCAGGTGGCTGCGCCGAGTTCAAGTTCCCGTTTGTGGACGTTTTCCCACACGTCCTGGCTGCTGTGATGCAGGTCAAAATACCGCTGTCCATCCGGCACCAAGCCCATGAGCAGGGGACGGGGCTCCAGTTCTTTCAGCGGTCCAATGTCCACACCTGACCCACCACGCCCGAAGTAGTGAAGGTTGTACGGCTCGAGAGTTGAGGCCCAGCTGCGCACCATCTCCACGCCGCTGTCCAAGGCGTCCATACGCACGCCACGTGGCACAAAGCCCCCCGCGTCTGATTCCATGGCGGCCACATGCCGCAAACCTGCGAGGTGTTCTTCTGCGGCCACTTGGGCATACTTCTTGCCGCCGCGGTTGCCGTTTTCTTCGTTGATGAAAAGCACAAAGCGCATTGTGCGCCGCGGTGTGTAGCCCACGGCTTTGAGGGCCCGAAGCGCTTCCAAGGTGTGCACCACGCCAGATCCGTCGTCGTGCGCCCCTTCACCAATGTCCCATGAATCCAGGTGGCCGCCGAGGGTGATGATTTCGTCAGGTCGCTCGCTGCCGCGCCATTCGCCAATCACGTTGCCTTGTTCTGCAGTGCCGAGGTCCACGCAGTTCATCCGCATCCGCACGGTCAAGGGGCTTGTGGCCGTCTTGGAAGCTTGGGACAGGGCGGACGCGTCCACGGTGGAGATGGCGGCCGCCGGAATGCGTGGAATGTCCGCTTTGTATCGCAGCGAACCCGTGTGCGGAAGGGTGTCAAGGGCATGGGTCAAAGAGCGGACGAGCACCCCAATGGCCCCGGCCTTCGCCGCGGCCGAGGCGCCACCACCACGTTGGTCGAATGCGCCACCGTACGCCGAACCCGTATTGATGAGCAGCGGATCCATGGGGCGGTTGAACAGCACGATGTGACCGCGGGCGTCCAGGGTGTCCAAGGCATCCAATTGACGGACCACCAAAAGCGGCCCTTCAATCCATTCCTCTTCTGGGGTGGGCACCGACCCTCCCAAGGCCGTGACATGCAAGGGCATGACGTTGCCATCGGCATCCTTGGCTGAGGCCTCTGCAACGTCGCCACGGGTCCAAGCTGGCACCGTGACGGGCATGATGTACGACGTGTCGGCACCGCATTGCTCCATCATGGCCTGCCCCCACGCAATGGCGCGATCGGCACTGGGAGAGCCGCTCAGTCGATGGCCAATGTCTTTGCAGAGGACGCGCAGGTTTTCATGTGCTTCGCCATGGGTCAAGACTTCACTGAACACCTCGCGAACGAGGGCGCTGTCGGTGCGCAAGTCTTCCGTTTGTCCTGCCGCCACATTCAGCACCAAGAGCCCAAGGCTGATCCACGTCATTTTTCGCTTCATCATGGTGCAAGGTAGCCGCACGTGTCCGTACTTCGAATCATGAGCATGTGGGACGAACGATACAGTGCCAACGACACCGTGTATGGGGTCCAACCCAACGTCTTTTTTGCGTCGCAGCTCGCGATGCGTGAGTTGGGTACTGTTTGTCTTCCCTGCGATGGGGAGGGGCGCAATGCGGTGCATGCCGCCGCGCAAGGTTGGACGGTGCGTTCGTTCGACGTGAGTCCTGTGGGCGTCCAAAAGGCCCAAGCCCTCGCAGCGTCACGCGGCGTCGACATTCAGGTCGAGGTGGCCGACGCGCTTGTGTATGCGCCTGAGGCGCAGTTCGACGTGGTGGGGCTCGTGTTTGCACACATGCCGGAGGAACGTCGTGCAGCATTCCACGCGCGCGTTTGGCAATGGGTGAAGCCTGGAGGCTGCATGATTGTCGAAGGCTTTCATCGGGACCAACTCAGATTGAACTCGGGAGGTCCCAAGCGCTTGGACATGCTGTTTCACGAAGCCACGTTCGCAGAGGACATTGAAAGGGCATTCGACGACGCGACCCTCGTGTGGAATGCACGATGCGCCCAGGTGCTTGACGAAGGGCCGTTCCACCAGGGACCGGCGGTCACATGCCAAGTGGTCATTCAAAAGAAGTGATGGGAACCTTGCAACCAGGACAACGGGTGAAGTTTTTGAACGATGTGGGCAGCGCCACCGTGGTGCGCATCGAGGGTGCCACCGTGGTGGTGGAGGATGAAGATGGGTTCGAGCGCTCCGTCGACCAGGCTGAACTTCTCGTCGCCCCCGACCCGGAGGAGGAAGCCAAGCAATACGGCGATACGATTCCAGATGTGGCGCAACTTTTGGCCCAGGAAGTGGGGGAGAGGCGCATGCGCGAACTGCAAAAAGACTTCGAGGTTCGTTACCAAAACGCGCAGGCCACAAGCATGGCCCGCCGAGATGCCCACATGGAGGTGGACCTGCACATACACGAATTGGTGGACGACCAAAGCGGGTTGCCCGATCGTGCGAAACTCGCCATCCAAATGAACCATTTTGACCGCATGATGGACATCGCCAAGCGCGAGAAGCTTCGCAGAATCGTGTTCATCCACGGCGTGGGCCAAGGTGTGCTCCGTCACCAAATCCGCACGTCGCTGGAACAGCATCATCCCGATTGCTCGTACCGTGAAGGCGATCCCCGTCGCTACGGATCGGGGGCCACAGAGGTGTGGTTGGGGCAGGCTTCCTGGCGCAAGCCCGAGTGACCGAGGCTTATTCTTTCTCCGCGTCCGTGTTTTTCTCTTCGCCGGCTTCCCGTTGGTCACGCAGTTCACGTGCGACTTCGTTGATGTCGCGGCCCGGCACATGCATCCAAATCTCAGGTGCATTCAAGGTGAAGGATGCCGACGCATTCAGGGTGACGGTGGTGAGGGCGTTGGGCAGGTTCTTGTCCTTGTCGGGCATGCCCCATTCCACCTTCAATGGCAACCCCTCTGGCAAGAGCAGCCCGTGAAGCTCATCCGCGCCTGCGCGTGCATTCAGCCAATGGCCCCAAGCAGCGCGAAGGTTGGCGAGTTCTGCAGCGCTTAGGTTGAGGTCCTCTGCGGCGACCCACAGCGAGGCACGGGCTTTGCCCAGCTTGGTGTCATGTCGCACACAGGGTTGTCCGAGCAATGTGTCGGGCGCGACCTTGTCGTTTTGCTTGAGGGTGCGTGTGGCCAGGTGTGGGGTGCCTTCCTCGGTCCAATACCGGGCCATTTTCATCATGTCGGGCGTCAAAAAGCTGCCCTCTTCGTTCATCATGGTCAACGACGCCAACGGACGGGCGGGGTCCAATTGCACGTTGTACAATCCTTTTCTGTCAAGAGCGTCGGTCCACATGAGGTGCTTCCCGTCGTTCCCCCAGCGCAGTTCACCGACACTCATGCGTCCTGTTTGGGTGAGTTCATAGACCAAGTTGCCCTCAAATTTCAATGGGGCGTCGGACAGCGGAACCATGGTCAAACGCACCAATTCTTCCATCATTTGGGCGCCTGAAGGCCGTTCGACCTCGGATTGGGCATGCAAAAGTGACGCACTGGTCATGAGGAAGAGCACTGCGCAAGCACGCCCGGCCTGACGGGCGGTGAGGGTCAAGTTCATGGAAGGAAGATACGGCAGGATGTCAGCTGCGGCGACGGCGACGGGAGGGGTCGCGGTATTCTCGGGGAGAACTGTCTTCTCCGTTTTTGACGGCCACGTCGGAGGAGAAGTACCAGCGCCCTTTGCGCCAAGTCAACCCGTCGTAGTTGAGCGTGGGGCCGTAAAAGGCGTATTGTCCGCGGAAACTCGGATCTTCTGGGGCCAAGTGGTCAAACACAATTCGTTCCAAGCCCTCTTCAACCCGCAGCGTGGCTTGCACGGCGTCGGCGTAGGTGAGGACCACGCGCTTGACCAGCCCATCGGGGGTGTCAAATCGAGGCGCCCCGAAGCGCACCCGTCCATGACGCGTCTCCACGGTCTCGACCCATTTCCGCGTGGTCAAGGCATCTGCGCCATCCCAGGCCAGCAGGGTGTAGACGGGGGTGTTGCGGTCGTAGGTGAGGATGCCGCTGTAGTACAAACCCCCTTGCCAGCGGTCGTGGCGGTGCATCCGTCCGGCGTCCGCCGGGTCAGCATCGCGGTCGTGGTTGAGCATGGTGAAAGTGTAGCCCAACGCAGATTGGGGTGAAGCGGTGGCGACCCACCCGCCGTAGCGTTGGGTGCGGTCGTCGAGTTCCACATTCCACGTGAACGCAATCATGCGTTCTTCGTCCTTGCCCAAATCGACCACGGCGTTGTTCCATTCGCCCCACGCCACGTCGAAGGCGTGGCCTGTGGACAGAGCCTCGGCCCAAAGTCCTTGCAGCTGGCCGTGAAGGGCCAGACGATCTTCTTCCGTCGAGGCTTGGGTCAGGCTTTCTTGGGCTGCGGCAACACGAGCCCACTCGGGCGATTGGGCTGAAGCAGGTGGCATCACGCCCAAGGTCAGGAGCACTGCACAAAACAGAGAAAAAAACAAGAGGATGGACTTCATGGTACCAACCTAACGCCGAACTGGCTTGAATCTTACAGGTGCATGAAGGCTTTTTTCGCCAACAGGTCCTCTTCCGATTCGCGGTGGCCGGGATCGTCCACGCAGCAATCCACGGGACACACGGCAGCGCACTGAGGCTCGTCGTGGAACCCCACGCACTCGGTGCACTTGTCGCTGACGATGTAATAGAGGTCTGGGTTTACCGCTTCGTGCTCCTCGTCGGCCTCCACAACACCCGCCACGGGGTGCTCTGCGCGTCCATTGAAGCCCGTGCCGTCCGCGAACTTCCATGTGGCCCCGCCTTCGTAGATGGCGTTGTTGGGGCACTCCGGCTCACATGCACCGCAGTTGATGCATTCGTCTGTAATCATGATGGCCATGGGAAATACCTTTGTCGGTCAAATGTATGATTTCAACAAACTACTTTCCTCCCTTGTTCAGTTGGGCCAATGGTTTCGTGAAGAAGCCCACTTGGATGAAGAGATTCAGCGCACAGCCTTGGCCCAAAACGGATGGTTCACTGCCGAAAGTGTCAAGCGGTCGCTCCAGGCCCATGGCCATGCGTTGTCCGAGGAAGGCATCGCAGCTTGGGCAGAGGCGTATGCGTTTCCCGCGGAAAAAACGGGCGTGAAAGTGGGGTTGATCTTGGCGGGCAACTTGCCGCTTGTGGGGTGGCATGACGTGCTTTGCGCGGTGCTTTCCGGCCACGAGGTGCACGTCAAGGCTTCCAAGGACGACGCGGTGTTGCCCCCATGGGTGGTGGCCAAATGGGCAGAATTCGCCCCCTACGTCGGCGAGGCTGTGGTGTTTCACGACGGACTCATGCAACACATGGATGCGGTCATCGCCACGGGCGGGGCCAACGCCACCCGCTATTTCGAGGCCTACTTTGGCCATCTCCCGCATGTGTTTCGCGGACCACGCACTTCGGTGGCCGTTTTGGACGGCGCAGAAACGGATGCGGAACTGGACCAGCTGGGGGAGGACATCTTTGCACACTTCGGCATGGGGTGCCGCAGCGTGACGAAGGTGTGGCTGCCCAAGGGGTTTGATCTGGACCGCTGCTTTGCCCAATGGGTGCGCTGGGGGCATCTCGGCCAGCACGGCAAATACGCCAACAACTACGACTACCACAAAGCCGTTTGGCTCCTCAACAAGGAGGAGATGGTGGAAAACGGATTCTTGTTGGTCAAGGCAGACGACGGCTTGGTGTCGCCCATTGGCACGCTGTTCATCGAACGGTACGAGGGGGCCTCTGCCGTTCAGGCGAAACTGGCCGAACGAAAGGACAACATCCAAGTGGTCACACTGCGAGCCGGCAGTGCCAGCCTGGCGGCCCTGCAGGCAGACGGAATGCGCGTGACGTCCTTTGGGGAGAACCAATGCCCCACGCTTCGCGACTACGCCGATGGGGTGGACACCATGTCCTTCCTCCTGACATTGCCCAAACCGCCGGTGGAGGCGTAATTTTGTCCCATGAGCAACAACCAAACTTTGTGGACACGTTGGGGAGTGGGCGGTGCCTTGGTCGCCACGATGGCGACTTTCGGGTGCAGCACGGAAGTGGATTTGACGGCGCCCTACGACAGCATTCCCGTGGTTTATGGGTTGCTCGAACTGCAGGCCGATACCCAGTGGGTCAAGATCAACAGGACGTGGTTGGGGGAGGGCAACCAGTTGCTCGCCGCGCAGGTGGCAGACAGCTCTGAGTACCCCGCCGGCGGCGTAGACGCCCGCATTGTGGAGTTGATCCCCTCGAGCTCAGGAGGCATCGTGGGCAACGAATTGCCCACCGGCCGCGAGTGGACGTTGCGCGACACCTTGGTTGACAACAAAGAGATGTCGGGCATCTTTTTTGGGCCCAGCCAGCGCGTGTACTTCGCAGAAACGACGAACCAGTCTTTGCTCGACGACAAGCTGTACCGCCTTGAATTGACGTTGCCCGACGGCAAGGAAGCCCGGTCCACCACGACCATGGTGGAGTCGAGCGTGGGGGCCATCAACCAGCCGCCGCCCAACCTGCCCAACTACAAAATGGGCTTTGCCGCAGTCAACCCGGATGGTTCTGCGACTTACCCCAATTTCCCGTTCAAGTGGACCACGTCCCCTGGGGCAAGCCTCTACACGGCGTCCTTGGTCGTGCACTTTGAGGAGCGCTACTACGCCGACGACGCCTTGACTTTGTTGGACAGCGCCCGGGACCGCACCATGACCCTCTCCGTGGGGACCCGTGAAGTCAACGGCCTCAACGGATTCCAAACCATCGACGAGCCCTTCGAGTGCCAGCGCCTCTATGGCGAGTTGAGCACGCGGTTGGAAGCGAACCCGCGCATCCGTCGCGTCTTGGGCTCTTATGACGAAGATTTTCAAATGGAGCGTGCCTTCGACTTTGTGTTGCAGGTCGCGAACCAAGACTTGGCCATTTACTTGGACGTCAACGAGACAACCAACAGCATTGTGCAGGACCGTCCGACCTGGACGAACATCGAAGTGACGGACAAGGACGGCGAGCCCATGGGCGGCGTCGGACTGTGGGGATCCAGAAGCACCTTGGGGGTGTACGGCTTGGGATACACCAAGCAAACCATCCAGCATTTGCAAGAGGGCGACTTGACGGCGGCCCTCAACTTTTGCTCGCCGGCGCCCAGCGGCATCAGCGACTACAGTTGCGAATAACCCGGTGTTTCTGCGGTGTTCCGGTGAAATGCCCATTGGGGTGTGAACACTTTCTCCTCGGTTGAAGCAAAATCGCGCATGCTCCTCCTCATCTTGAGGACGTGGAACATGGATTGAAAAGTTCTTCTGAACGCGCAGAGTACACGTGGGCCTCGGGCATGTGTGCCGTGGTGCACCACGGCAACCACCTGTTGGATGAAAACGCGGCGCGTCGCATCGAAGAGGAGCGCAAGGCAATTTGTCCAGAGCACAGCGGCACAGTTCTCCATGTGATTCCCGCGGACATCGAGGTGTTCGACCAAGAAGTGCTGTCATTCTGGATGACGAAGGAAGCCTCGGAAGGGGTGGTGGCCCGTGCGGCCGTTGTGCCCTCAGGCATCACCGCGTTGAGGCACCGCATCCGGTGGATGTTCTTTTCCTCTGAAGTGCCTTTCAGGGTGTTCCGAAATTCCCAAGTGGCCAAAGGATGGCTGATCGACTGTTGGTTGCAGCATCAGGAAACCCAATCCGCTTACGCCGAAGTTCAGTTGTCCTCCGAGCTGGTCTTGGACTGATTCCAAGGCCATGTCCAATTGAAGGAGCGGTGCCACCGAATGCCCACGCCTTGACTGGTGGTGTTTCCCGATTGCGTGACGGTGGATTGAGATTCCGAAAAGCCGGTCAGTTGCAGGCCCCGTTCTTCGTTGAGGTTGTAGAGGATGCGGACGTTTTGGAGTTGGGCTTCGCTCAACGCTTCCTGGGTCATGTCCCGTGAGCCCAAGGCGCCCTCTACTTCGAGTTTGTCCTGGAAAAACGAAGCTTTCAAGGCGAGTTGCAGGGCGTCTTGGTCGACAGATGAGGGATTCAGCGCAGAGGAGGCGTCGTAGCGGATGCCGACATCGATGTCCTCGTTGATCTTGCTCAGCCAATTGGACAGCTGGGAAGTCACCATGTCGATGCTGTACTCTTGAAGCCCCGCGGTCCCGAGTTCGAGGGTGTTGATTTGCTGGGGAAGAAACTCCTGCAAACTCAGCAGGGCAATGGCCTGTCGGGTGCGCTCTGCATCGTCCAACACGGCCGTGGCAAGGGCTTCGGCCACGATTGAAGGCGCGCGAGGCGCATCGAGGTCAAACCCGATGTTGGGCCGCAACATCGGTCCATTGAGGTGAAGGATGACGTCGATGTCTTCGTTTTGCACCCCAGTCGAGGCGCTTCCAAGGAGCGGTTGGACGTTCGCGCGGGTGGCGTATTTGGCGTTCAAGTCCACCTTGCCTTGGTATGGATCCCCACTCCAAAACAGCGTTCCGCCTTCATCCACACTGAATTGCTTGCGCAGCAGGGGACCCAACGCAAAATCGTAGCGTCCTTCCACCACCGTCAAGGTGCCTGTCAAGGTCATCCGTTCCCAATCTTCCAGCGTCAAGTGGATGCTGCCCTCGGTGCTGCCCACCAGGTTGGCGTTGTTCTCGGGGTCGGTCAATATGGTGACCTGTGCCTCGGGTTTGGCCTCGATGTTCAAGTCCAAAAGCACATTGAGGTCGTTTTCTTCATTCGGGGTCGCCACCGAATCCGAGGGGGCATCTGTGGCAAAGACCACCCACGAGCCCCAGCCTTCGGATTCTCCATCCTCCAAAGACAAAGTGAAATCGGTGGGCGCCTCGGCGGACACGTCCCCGCGCAATTCGAGACGGTTGCTCCAGAAGAAGGCATCCAGGCTTCCTTGGCCGACCAACACCCCGGAAACCGGCGATTTCGGGGAAGGGGGAAGGTCCATGATGAGCATGTCGTTGGGCGTGTCCACCATCGACACGTCGAAGTTCCAGTCGGCAAACCCGTCGTGCAGAAGCGCTCCTTCCACACGTGCCGTTGCGCCGAGGCGATCCGAGAGCACGCACGAACGCAGCACCACTTCGTCTCGCCCAATCTCGAACGCCCCCGAAGCGCCAAAGGAGGTGCCCAGACTTGGGATTTCAGCCGTCAGCGTGTCGATGATGCCACCCCCGGAAAGCACGGGCGCACGCCAAGGCCCCGACACTTCGACCGCGGCATCCAACGTTCCGGTCAGCATGGCTGCACTGGTGTCCACCCAGGGTTGAACCCAAGACAGGGGGATGTGCGTCAAGTTGGCGTCGACGCGAAGTTCATCGGGGGTGGACACCTCCCAAATGGCGGTCCCGTGCAATTGCGTTTGCGACGTGGGTTGTTCTGCGTCGACTTCGGCATGCATCCGCCCCTCCTGGAATTGCATGCGGGAAGTCAGGGATGCAAAAGAGATGGATTCGAAGGCCACGTTGTGCGACGCTGTTTGGAGGGTGCCCCACGACCCGGAGGCGTGGTCATGGTTCCATTGTCCTTGGAGTTCGAGCCCGTCCGCGCGGAGGGCAGGATGCAACGACGACAGCCCGCCAGGCTTCAATTGGCCTTCGACGTCAACCGTCCATGTGCCATGCGACGATGTCAGCACGTTCATGGCCATGGAGCCCAAGTCTCCGCCCAACAACACGTGTGGTCCAGAAGCACTGTCGTCTTCTGGATTCCAGTAAATCGGACCGTTTTGCAAGGCCAGACGTTGTGTCCCCAAGGGGATGGAGGTCTCCAAGAGTCCCCATGTCCAAGAAGTCCCTTCGGGACGGGCGTCCGCGAGGAGGGAGGCCACTTGCCCATCGGGAAGAATGACTTCGGTCAGGGCTTGCCAGTGATCGGTTCCTTGCAAGTCGACGTGGGCGTTCCATGGCTTGCCTCCAACCTCTGCGCTCACGCCCAAGTGACCTTGCACGTGGTTGTCGGTGCTCGAAAGACTCAAGTTGGAGGGCCCCAAATCCACATTCGAAACCCGTCCTCTTGGCACATTCAAGGACAGTTGCGCCACGTTGCCACCACAGGACACGTGCAAGGATGCGGTGTCTCGCAAAGACAGACCAGGCATCGTCAAGGCAAGCAGGGGGTGATCGGGACCGATTTGTCCCGAGCATTCGAGTGCAGGCCACGAAGTGGGCCGGCGATGGAGCCACGCCATGGCCGCCTCAGCCGCGGTCCAAGGCAGGTCCTCACCACGTGCTTCGAGTTTGGCGCCCATGCTGTGAAGGGACGAGGTCCACGAAACTGCAGGCGCATGCCAATTCACGTCCCCCGTCCAAATCAAGGTGTCTTCCCAGGCCAAAGCGCGGTTCAAAGCCTGCCAGCGCAGGCCATCCTCACGCAGGTCGACCCGGGCTTCAGAAGAAAAGGCCAACGTGTCTCGCCCGAGAACCATCGGACCCGCTTCGGCCCGAATGTCCCAACGGTTTTCGGTGTACCGACCTGCCGCTGACCAAGGGAGGCGTGAGGTCAATTGGGCGAGGCTCACAGAACATTGTTTTCCGTCTTGATGCAGGCTTGCGGTCAGGCGTTCCTCAGGGGAGGAAATGATGTCTCCCCAGCGATCCAATTCCACCTCGAGATGGGGCCAAGTGTTCCGCGACGTCAGCCATGCTTCCCAGGATTGAGGGGGGCGGATGCGGATTTGGGCGGAAACCGAAGAATCCCCGGCCACCGTAAGGCGACTTTCTTGGACATCGCCTTCAAGGTCGATGTGGCACACTTCGGAAGGCCAAAATTCTCGGGCCACAGGCGGGATGGAAGAGAGGTCAAAGCGTCCCATCCAGCTGGAGTCTGACCCGCTGGCCTGACAAGAGAGCCAGTCTGGACCTTCGGCAGAAAGTTCCCAACGCGCGTCTTGGGTGGACCACGTCATGTCAGATTGGGCGGTTGCCAACCCGAAGTCGTTCACCCAGGCTCCCATGTCGGCGGCTTCGAGCCACGGCTGCAGGACCGGCCAGTTGAGGTGCAGCCTTCCGCGGCCGTCGTCCATGGGCCAAGAGAGGTCCCCCTCGAAGGACAATCCGGGCAAGCTCAAGCCTTCGCTGTGAAGTGCAAGCCCTGTCGGTGTCCACGACGCACGACATTGGCCAGGGGGCAAATCGAGCGTGTCCGGCAAGGCAGGCGAAACCACGCTTCCGCCGCCAAAACGCAGGTCTTCCCAACGGAGGCCGGTCTTGTCCAAAGTCAGTTCGCCCAACTGGCTCTCGGTGATGTGGGCGATGTGGCGGCGGTCGGCCGACACCGTCACGTGTTGCCAAGCCATGGTGTCGATGTGCACTCCCGTCGCGAGGCCCTCCCAAAACGGGGGTGCATCCTCTTCCTTGGGCGTCGCGCCGTTCACATCCACATGAAGGGAGCTGGCGTGTGCAGAGGCGAGGTGCCACACCCCGGAACGCCACTCCGGAATGGCGCATGCCAAGGAATCCAAGGTCATGCGCGCGTTCCCGTCGGCCGATTGCCAAGAGAGGCCCACGATGGTGAATTGCCTTTGGCCCACATCGAGGCGGACATGTGCCAAGGTCGCGTCGATTGCCATGGTACCCAGGGCGCCATTGACCACCAAAGTGACCCAAACGTTGAAGGTCAGCACGCCCAAAGCAAGTGCCCCTGCGACCCCGGCCAGAAAGCCCCACAGCCTTCTGCGGGGTCGCGGAGTGGGGGTGGAGTTTGCATCTGTCGGTGTCATGGCGCGCGTCGACCTGCGGTCGTGTCCCCGAAGATAGGCGTGGCGAAAAGCACGTCGTATTTTTGACCTGCATGGAACACGCACCGCATCCACTCATTTTGGGAATTGAGTCGTCGTGCGACGACACCTCTGCGGCGGTGATTCGAGGCCCACAGGTCTTGAGCAACGTCGTGGCCAACCAGGCCCTGCATGCGGAGGTGGGGGGCGTGGTTCCCGAGTGGGCTTCGCGTGCACACCTCTCCAAGATTCAGCCCGTGGTGCAAGCTGCTTTGGACAAGGCTGTTGTGGCCGCCACGGATTTGCATGCCATCGCCTACACCTTGGGCCCTGGCCTGCAAGGGTCCCTGCACGTCGGCACCTCGTTCGCCAAGGCCATGGCGTGGGGATTGGACATTCCTTCCATTCCGGTCCATCACATGCGTGCGCACATCTTGGCCCATGTCCTTGAGCCCGGGCCACCGCCGGCGTATCCCTTTCTCTGCTTGACGGTCAGTGGGGGACACACGCAGTTGGTCAAGGTGCGCCGTCCAAACGACATGGAGGTCTTGGGCCAAACGTTGGACGATGCAGCCGGCGAGGCCTTCGACAAGGTGGCCAAATTGACAGGCCTGCCTTACCCCGGAGGCCCTGTGGTGGACAAGTTGGCGGCGCAAGGCAATCCAGATGCATTCTCTTTTTCGCGTCCGAGAATGGACGGCTACAATTGGAGTTTCAGCGGATTGAAAACACAGGTGCTGAACTTCTTGAAGCTGGCGCAGGACAAGGATGCGCGCTTCGTACAAGACAACCAGGCCGACATCTGCGCCTCCGTGCAGGCTGCCATCTTGGACATGTTGATGGCGCCCTTGATTCAAGCGGTGGAGGACACGGGCATCACAGAGGTGGCGATTGCAGGTGGCGTAAGCGCCAATTCTGGCCTGCGCGCGCGCCTGGCCGCAGCCCAAGCAGAGCGCGGATGGACCGTGCACATTCCTCCCATGGCCTACTGCACCGACAACGCGGCGATGATTGCCGCCGTGGGCTGGCTGGATGCCTTGGATGCCCTAGAGGGAACGCTCGAGGCTTCGCCTTCACCAAGGTTGCCTGAACTCATGAGTTTGGCACAACCAAGGGAAGGCTGATCCAGACTTCTGTGCTCCAAGGCGCCCGCGCTTCACGCAGTTCAAACCGCGCCTCGGGATGAACCTCGCGAAGGCGCATGGACGTGATTTCAGTCCCCATGGAAACGTGGTCGGACGGCGCGTCTGTTGAGGTGGTGGAAGAAGAACGGGAAAGACCGACTCCGTTGTCCCGAAGGACCATGTTCACCCAGGATGGGCGCCCTTCCTGCGGTGAGATGGCAAGTTCCAATAGGGGGTGGGTCACAGAATCGTCGAGGCCATGCCACAGGGCATTCTCCAGGGCCGGTTGAAGAAGCAGGGCAGGGAGGCGGCCGTCACGCGAAACCGAGGGGTCGATGCGCACCTCCATGGCCACGGCCCTGCCCAAGCGCTGCACCTCCAATGTCAAATAAGCTTGAAGGGATTCCAATTCTTCCTGCAGGGTGTGCGTGCTGGCCTCATGGCTCCGCCAATGGTGGCGCCAAAGCGTGACAAAATTGGAGAACAACCGGGCCGCCCGATCGCGCTTGTGCTCTGACCACAGCCACTGCACGGACGACAGGGCGTTGAACATGAAGTGCGGACTGAGGTGAAGCTGAAGGGTTTGCTGCTGGACTTCGTGTCGAGTGTGTCGGACGTCATGGCGTCGCTGGGCCAATTGGGATTGGTCGCGCAGCCTTTGGTGTCGCTCCATCCAAGCATCTTGAGGCGGGTTGGAAACGCGCTCGGGCCGTGGGGGCGTACAACGCTGACCCCACCACATGCCCAGCGCTCCAAAAAGGGCCGAAGTCAGCACAATCGTCAGCAAGCTCATGCGGAGAAGCTACAAGAACCCATTCTCCAACGGGACCTTCCGGCCCACTCAATTCATGAACGGGGGCTCAGTCTTCATCGTTGAAGGCATGTCGCAGGGCCGTCTTGAGGTTGCGACAGTACTCTTCTTCCAACCAACTCCGGTAGTTGGGGGTGGCCTTGGCAATGCACTTGGCGTATTGCTTCACCCTGAACTTCACATCGTCCGCGAGCAAATCGACGACTTCCAAAGCGTCCCAGTAGTCCTCTGAGGCGTACTTGATGATGGCGACGTGCTGTTCCATGCTGCGCTTGATGGCCTCCTTGGGGCGAAGTCCTTCGCGGGTGACTTCGACGTACGCTTCAGCCATGTCGAACTCTGTGATGGGACCACCCTTGAAGCGCTCGGCGAGATCTTCGGGCATCTCGTACACGAATTCGTTTTCGATCTCTTCGTCGGTGTACAGCCCGTCGATGTACGATTGGGGAGACTTGAAGATGTCGTGCCAGTTGATGTGGGCGTCCCACAGGCCAAATCTCCTTGCGTTGTTCCCCAAATCAATGACCACAAACTCCTTCTTGGTCTTCAACACGCGAGACCCACGGCCAATCATCTGATGGTAAAGTGTCAACGACTTGGTTGCCCGGTTCAGGATGATGGTCTCCACTGTCGGTTCGTCAAACCCTGTGGTCAAAATGGACACCGAGGAAAGCACGGCATCGGGGGTGGTGTGGAACCACTTCAAAATGTCCGCACGTTCTTTCTCGCTGTGCGTGTTGTCCAAGTGCATGCACGGGTAACCCTCTTCGGCGAACATGGCCTGAACCTGCTTGGAGGTGTTGATGCCGTTGTTGAAGATGAGGGTCTTTGTGCCTTTGGCCTTCTCCTCGTAGGCATAGAGCAACTTCTCCTGCATCAGGAAGTTGCCGTAGAGGCGCTCGGAAGAGCTCACAGTGTAGTCGCCGTTGATGCCCACCTTCAGCGCGCGTAGGTTCACGTCGTAGCTGTAAGTGTTGGCCTTGGCCAAGAAGCCCTGGTCGACCAAACTTCCGATGCTCTCACCCACAATGAGCTCGGTGTAGTTGTCGTGGAGGGGGAGCTTGATGTTGCTGGACAGGGGCGTGGCCGTGACGCCGAGCAGCACCTGCTGGTCAAAGTGTTTGAAGAGTTTGCGGAAGCTGTTGTAGTGCGCCTCGTCGACCACGACCAACCCCAAGTCCTCAAAGCCGATGCGCTCGTCGTTCAGGCGATTGTTGAGCGTCTCCACCATCGCCACGTAGCACCAGTGATCCTCGCTTTCCTCGAGCTCTTTGACCTTGCTGTTGATGATTTTGTTGGGCACACCAATCTCCGTGAGCATGGAGGAGGTTTGGCCCAAAAGCTCGATGCGGTGCGTCAGGATGAGCACGCGCTTGCCGGTCTCCAAGATGTAGCGTTTGGCGAGCTCCGAGAAAATCACCGTTTTGCCACCCCCGGTGGGAAGCTGGTACAAGAGGTTGTATCCGGAGGGAAATTTGCGGAAGCGCGCCATGATTTGGTCAATCGCTTCTCCTTGGTAACCGTAGAGGTCTTTCCCTTTTTTGCTGTTGAGGCGCTTGGCGACTTCGGGGTCAATGGGAAGGGCTTCGGTCATGGCGTAGAGTCAAGTGGGAATGCGCAAAAATACCCCCTAGATTGCCCCATGAAAAGCCAACGCGCGTGAAACCGTGCTGAGGTTTTCCACAAACCTTCAAATTTGCACATGTCGAGCCCGTCCAAAACCTGGTGTGCACCTCCCACCAAGTGGCAGGATTTCCTGCCGTCATGGTGCATGGAGGGGGGCAAGGGTCAGTCTGTGCTCAAAGCCCGCATCCGTGAGGCGGAGCGCAAGGGTTTGCTTTGCCCGCCCATGGCCGACATGTGGCGTGCGTTGGAGTGCACACCTCCGGAAGAGGTCAAGGTGGTGCTGTTGGGACAGGATCCTTACCACGGCATGCGTCAAGCCCACGGCTTGGCTTTCAGTGTGGCCGATCCCTTGTTGTCTTGGCCGCCTTCGCTGCGAAACGTGTTCAAGGAGCGGGCCTCCGACCTCGATGTACCCCTTGATCGGCCCGCAAATTTGGAAGATTGGGCGCAACAGGGCGTGCTCTTGCTCAACACCGTGTTGACCACTGAAATGGGCACGGCTGGGGCGCACCAAGGCTTGGGATGGGAAAAGGCTGTGCACGACTTGCTCGTGGCCTTGATGGCGCGTACACCTTCCTTGGTTTGGATTTTGTGGGGCAAACCAGCCCAACACACCCACGCCCGCGCTGTGGAAGGGCACGGAGCTGTGAGGCCTGGCGATACGGTGATCGCTTCAGCCCACCCAAGCCCGCTTGCGGCGTACCGTGGTTTTTGGGACAGTCAACCGTTCAGCCGATGCAATGCAGCGCTGGAAGCACGGGGAGAGAAGTCCATCGTGTGGTGAGGGTCAAAGCGCCCAAACCTTGATGCTCCGGTCGTCGCTTCCCGTGGCGAGGTGCGCCCCGCCCGGACCGCCCAACGTCATCGCGTTGACGGAGCGGGTGTGAGGAAGCGTGAGCTTGTCCAAGGCATCCAGTGAATCGAGGCTCCATGCTTTCACGCCCTTGTCCCGACCGCACGTCCAAAGCGTCGATCCGTGAATCAAGCCGCGGTATACGGCGCTTTGATGCACGTCCAACGTCAGCAAGGATTCGTCGTGGCGCTGCACCCGCAACTGTCCGTCTTGGCCGCCACTGAGCACCACATTCTTGGCCTCCAGGTGAAGGGCCCAATAGCAGCTCCTCGCATGCGCCTGCACTTCTGGTAGGAGCGTGCCCGCCTCGTCCAAAACGCACCATTGGCCGCTGCCTCCTGCCATCAAGAGGCCTTGAGGGTGGGAGGAGAAGTGCCGGATTTTGCCGAGGCTCGTGTTCCATTGTTGTTCGAGACGCAGGCCTTGGCCATCGCGTGTCCACATGCCAACCACCCCTGCGCCATCGCCGCTCCAAAGGCGGTTTTGGGCATCCACAAACAAGGCGAAAATGGGGGCCTTGTGAGGGGTGTAGACCGTGTGCTTGTCAAGGGTTTTGACAAAGAGATCTCCCGTGTGGTTGCCACCAAGCACAAGGTCATCCCAGACGGTCACGGCGAAAAAGGGGGAAGCATGTTGAAAGAGGGCGGTGCCATCGGTGTTCCCAAAAGACCAGCGCGCCACCACGCCATCGCCGCCCGCAGAAATCCACGAACGCTCCGAGGCGTCCCAGGCCAAATCGTAGACCGCACCTTGGTGACCGCGCAGGGTGAGAAGGGGAGCTTGGGGGAACATGCGGCAAAAGTAGGGGTTGACCGAACGGAAAAGGTTGTATGTTGGCGGGATGCAAGTGATTTGGATTTTGACCGCGGTGTTGATTGTGACTTTGTTCATCCAATACCGCCGACGCCTGAAGCGCTGAGGATTCAGGCCTATTTTTGCAGGCCATGAGCAAGCCATCAATCCCCAAAGGAACCCGTGATTTTGGACCGCGCGCCATGGTGCGCCGGCAGTGGATGTTTGACACCTTGCGTCACGTGTTCGAGGTCCATGGCTTCGTGCCGATCCAAACGCCGTCCTTAGAGAACCTCTCGACGTTGACCGGCAAATACGGGGAGGAGGGCGATCAGCTCATCTTCAAGATCCTCAACAACGGGGATTACCTCGCCAAGGCAGATGACGCCCTGTTGGCGAGCAAAGACAGCAAGGCGTTGACGCCGCGCATCAGCAAGAAGGCGTTGCGCTACGATTTGACAGTGCCCTTTGCCCGCTTTGTGGTCATGAATCGCAACGAATTGACCTTCCCTTTCAAGCGTTACCAAATCCAAAACGTGTGGCGCGGCGACCGGCCCGGCAAGGGACGCTACCAGGAGTTCACCCAATGCGACTGTGACATCATCGGATCGGACAGCACCCTGTGCGAGTTGGAACTCGTTCAAATTTTCTCTGAGGCCCTTACGGCGCTGGGAGTCCCAGGCTTTCGAATCCAAATCAACGATCGCCGTTTGCTCCAAGCCTCGGCTTTGTTGGGGGGGGTGACTGAGGCGCAATTCACGGACTGGACGGTTGCGGTGGACAAGCTTGACAAGGTGGGTGTGGATGGCGTGATTCGAGAATTCGAGGAGCGCGGACTGCCTCAATCGGCTGCAGCGCAATTGCCTGAGCTCGTGGCGTTGCGCGACCACAAGGACCCCATGGCTGCGCTCGACGCGTTGGCCACCTTGTTGGAAGGCCACGCGTCGGGCGAGTCGGCCTTGGCCAATGTGCGTAACCTCATTGCGCGCGCTGTGAACACAGGTGTCAACCTGGACGCGTTGCGCATGGACCCCTTGCTTGCCCGAGGGTTGGATTACTACACGGGCGCCATTTTTGAGGTCACCGTGGACGGTGCGCCGGTGGGCAGCATTTGCGGCGGGGGACGTTACGACGATTTGACGGGCATCTTTGGTTGGAAAGGCATGAGCGGCGTGGGCATCAGCTTCGGCGCAGACCGCATTGAAGATGTGCTGAATCACTTTGACGCATGGCCGGTCATGGCCAGCGATGGGTTGGACGCCATGGTGGTCCAAATGGAGCAAGGCGAGTTGCCCGAGGAGTTGAATGCGACCGAAGCCTTGAGAGAGGCAGGCCTGTCCGCCGAATTGTATCCCGACCCCGCAAAACTGAAGAAGCAATTCAAGTACGCCAACGACCGGAACGTGCGCTGGGTGCTCGTGCTGGGGGAAAGCGAATTGGCATCGGGCCAAGTCATGGTGAAAGACATGCAGGAAGGCGCTCAAGAGGCCATGACGTTGGACGAGGCCGTGCAAAAGATTCAATCTTCGCGAACGTCCTGAGACCACGACACGCTTCGCTGGGTGCCATCGATCAGCTGGGTTGTGACCCCTGATTCACGCCCCACAAAGGGGAACACTTCGTCGGTCAATCTCAACCTATGAGATTCAATCATCAGTTGAATCAAAACAACCTGATTAATATGTTTTTCAGCATTTTGAGTTTCATTTATTTGGGGATTCGGAGTGGGGAGGTCTCGGATGAGGCAAAGCGTTTTGTGCAGGTGGGTCAAGGTCTCCTGCGCCCGCTGCCAGGTCGTCATCGGTTGCCTTCCGGCATCCAACACCAAGCGCAGGGCTTTGCCCGTGGCGTCGAGCATGTCCTCCAGCCGATCGGGGTCGTGTTCGTGATGTTTGGTCAATGTTGATTCCACCACGGACAGGAGCCAATGCACCTCGTCCTTCAAATCTTGCAGAAGCTGCAAGTGCGCTTGTTCCTCTTGCAGGCGTTGTTGGTTGGAAGCCAATTCTTGCAGCCGCATGCCCATGTTTTGGGCATGCAGCATGCGCCCTTGCAGCGTCTTCAATTCAGAAGGAGAGACGTTGGCCTGGCGTGACCTGGCCCGCGTCCGCCCGAGGACCACACCTGCGGTCCACGCCACCACGGCAACAGCTCCGAGGCACGCGAGAACATTCACGAATTCAACGGGAGGTGGACCCAGCTTCGCGCCGAGGCGAACGGGCTAGCTTCACCTTGCAACACCTCCTTTTCCAGGCGTTTCCATGCTTCGGATTTGTGGTGCATGTGCGACTCGATCAGCAACTGGCGTGCGTGGCGGTGCATGGCATCGAGCCGCTGCTGCGTGCGCTGGGCCTTCCACCAACCGGAGTCCTTCCAAGTTTCCGTGAGGTTTTGAATGTGGTCCCAAAGCGCGTCGTGGCCGTCGCCCGTCAAACTGGACACCAGCATGACTTCGGTGTCGGCGCCGGAGGGAGGCTGGGGTAAGACGTGCAGCGCTTGGCGATAGGCCCCGGCCGTGGTTCGGCATGCCGAGAGGCGTTCTTCCTCGGCTTTGTGAACCACCACAGCATCGGCCATCTCGACCACACCTCGTTTGATTCCTTGGACGTCGTCCCCTGCGCCACCAATGAGCATGAGCACAAACACGTCGACCATGCTCCGCACGGTCACTTCGCTTTGGCCGACGCCTACGGTTTCGACCAAGATCAGGTCGTATCCAGCAGCTTCACAAAGCTGAATGGCTTCGGACGTGGAGCGGGCCACACCGCCTAGGGTGGAGGAAGCAGCCGAAGGGCGGACGAAGGCATCGAGATGCTTCGACAGGTCGTGCATGCGCGTTTTGTCTCCCAGAAGCGCACCTTGGGTTCGTTGAGACGAGGGATCCACGGCCAAGACGGCCACGCGTGCGCCACGACGGACGGCATCGAGCCCAAACCGTTCGATCAACGTGCTCTTGCCAGCTCCAGGAATTCCCGTAAATCCGATGCGCACGCTCTGCCCTGCACTGGGGGCGAGGCGCAAGAGGGTTTCGTTGCGGTCCTGGTGGTCGGGATGGGCGCTCTCCACCCACGTGATGGCCTGCGCCAGAGCCTCGCGCTGTCCTTCACGGACAGCCTTTGCCAGCGATTCCGGAGTCCAAGCCTGGGCGGACTGGATCAGCGCCCGGGCGGCGTCGCGGGCCCGCGAGCGCGCATTCTGTGAAGGGGAAGCATCCGAGGACATGATGGGAAGGTACGTCAAAGCCGACCCAGCTTCCGTGCGTTCTGCCCGTACTTTGTGCGCATGCGTCCGCTGTTGACATTCGTCGTTTGTGGTCTGTGCAGCGTCTGGGGTCAAGCCCAAACGGCGCCTCCTTCCGTGTGCGACAGTGTGGTGGTGGTTTCCGGGGTGGTGGGGGATGTCCACGGTCGCTGGATTCCCTCGTCCATGGTCGTCAACAGGCGTTCCAGTGCCGGTGAATTTGTGGGAAGCGACGGGGAGTTTCTGGTGCGGGCCTGCGTCGGGGACACGCTCGTGTTTGGTGCCGTGGGGTACCATACCCAAGAATGTCGTGTGGGGTCTGGAGACGCCATGAACGTGGTGTTGCGCGTGCTCAAAGTGGAAGTGGGCACGGCCGAGGTCATTGCGCCGCGGACGCTGAAGGAAATTGTCCGGGACATCCAAGCCTTGGGCTACCGAGAGGAGGACTTCCGCGTGTCGGGAATCGATGCGATGCAAAGCCCCATCACGTTCTTGTACGAAGCGTTTGCGCGTGAGCCTCAAAGCCAGCGCGAAGTCGCCCGTTTGGAAAACGAAGACCGTCGCAGGGCCCTTCTGCAGGAGCTCTTTGTCAAGTATGTGGACTACGACATCGTCGACCTGGAGCCTTGGGAGTTTGAGTCCTTTGCACGTTTCTGCGATCCGGGCGAAGACGCGTTGAAGCGGTGGTCACAGTACGAGTTCATCTTGTACGTGAAGCAGCGATACCAGGTGTTCCGCATGCTGCCGCGCACCCTCCCCGCCGAGGAGTTTGACTACCACCTCGACGAGGACTAAGGTCTGTCGGAGAGGGGTCAGTCCACGAGGTAGCTCAAGTGGAGGTACAGGACAAACCACTTAAAAATCATGCCGGTGACGCAAAGACCCACGCCCGCAACACGGGGCACTTGCCACGATTTGGCAATCTGGTCAAAGCGAACGACCAAATCCACGAACAGGGCAACCACCGCAATGAGCTCCATGATGCTCAGCAAGGCTTGCACGTCGCTGAGTGCGTCTTTCCAGAGCCGACTTTGTCCCGACAAATGCAGGGCGAAAAACGAGGCGTTGTAGGCGAGGATCACTCCCAAAATGCCATTCAAAATGCGGTGCGGCGTCATGGATGCGAATGTACACCCTCGGCTGTTCACAAGAGAGGCAAAAGAGCTTGACATTGTTCCACTTCGGTTGCACCTTGGGAACATGAAAACAACACGACTTTCCATGCTCGCTTGGATCGCATGTGCGGTCATTGTCGTTGCGTCTTTGGCCTCTTGCTCCACGCAGGGACACCAAACGTGCAGCGCGTACCAAGAAGTTCCTGTTGCAACCCAGCCTGGGCACTGATCGCATTCAGAATTGCCAGTATATGAAGGGCTTGGGATAGCTTGCGCTGCACCACAAGGCCAGCATCGTTGCGATGCACCACAACAACCACGTCAGCCACAAGGGCTTCGATGTGGTTTGTTGTTCCATCCAATTCCGGATGCGCTCAGGCATGAGGTGCAACGCGTAGCCCAGGACAAGAAGTGAAATGCCCGCCGCGTAAGTGGGGGACCACACTTGATCCATCGGATTGGGTGCGGCCTTTCCCAACTGTTGCCACAGCACTTGCGCGGTCTCCCACGCATCTTCCGGGTGGGGTGCTTCGGTGGATTCGTTCCATGCAATGAGGGAACCGGCCCGAAACCAAATGCGGGCCAGCACGACCGTGTGGAAGGTGATGAGCCAGCCCAACAGTTTGGCCCACGAGGCCTGAGCGCGAAGGGGCCACACAATCCAAAGCACAAGCACAGCTCCGTTCAGCGCACCCCACGTCACGAAGTTCACATGCGCACCATGCCACAATCCGCCGAGGAGCATGACGATCAGCACGTTGACAACAGTCGCCAGTTTGGCGTGCACGCGGGGAGCCATCAAGACGCCTGCCACCGCCAGCAAGGTGCCTCCCGCAAGCAGGAGCACGCCGCCCAATTCTCCCCACAACACCATGCCGCTGACCAGCATCGACGCCACCCAGAGCACGGACAACGCGCTGAAGCGTCGGTTTCCGCCCAAGGGGATGTAGACGTAGTCTTTCCACCATTGCGACAAGGTGATGTGCCACCGCCGCCAAAAGTCGGACGGTGAAGTGGCGCGGTACGGAAAGCGGAAATTCTCCGGGAGGGTG
>MDSV01159910.1_pt1 | contig 25756 bp, 27 predicted proteins | sample 810851 | NCBI WGS metagenome assembly MDSV01 (sample SAMN05326640, study PRJNA326480) | marine metagenome | isolation source: seawater | place: Atlantic Ocean: North East | collected 2012
AGAAAAGTATTATCTTTAATCAAAGTAGTGTTCAAGAACATGCTGAACTATCTTGGCTTTTAAATTGTGTCGCAAGAGTTGGCTGGTTGAATAGGATGACTCAATTTAAAGAAAAGGCAGGAAAAAATAAAGAAAAAATGTCTGTTGGTCTGTACACCTATCCGATATTAATGGCGGCCGATATACTTGCCTACAAAGCCACCCATGTCCCCGTAGGAGAGGATCAAAAGCAGCATATTGAGCTATCCCGAGATATTGCACAAAAATTTAATATTGATTTTCATGATAGAATTCTTGAAATTACTGCGAAAGAAGAGTTCTTTGTGCCACCTGAGCCTATGATAACTGGACCTGTAACTCGAGTAATGTCATTGAGAGATGGCCAGAAAAAAATGTCGAGTTCAGAATTATCTGATATGACAAGAATAAATTTGTTGGATACTGCAGATCAAATTTCTAATAAGATAAAAAAAGCCAAAACAGACTCTGAAGCCATTCCTGAAAGAATGTTAGAAATTGAGGATCGTCATGAATTAATCAATTTATTATCAATATATGCAGGAATCAGTGGCCAAAGAAAAGAGGATGCACTTTCTGAGTTTTCTGGGAAGCAATTTTCCTATCTAAAGGAGGCCCTTACCGATCTATTAGTTCAAAAAATTTGTCCAATTGGTAATGAAATGAATAAGATAATTAACGAAAAAGAGTACCTTGGAAATATACTCAAAGATGGATCTGAAAAAGCCAAAGAAATCGCACAGCCTGTTTTAGAAGAAACAAAAAAAATAATAGGTTTAGCATAAATTTATGCTTATAATATTGGCATTGAATTCATAATTTATTAAATTGGATGTCTAAAAAAATTAGAAAATTTTTAGTTGTTGTAGACGATACGTCAGAATGTCATAGAGCAATCAGTTATGCCTCCAGAAGGGCTATGCAGACGAAAGGAAAGATAACTTTGCTAAGAGTGGTAAACACATCTGACTTCAAAAATGTTTATGGGGTTGAAGCTATTATGAAACAAGAGGCCGAAGAGAACGCTAGAGAAATACTAAAAACATATTCCGAAAATGTGAATGCAGACACTGGTTTAGTTCCAGAACTAGTTGTAAGGTTTGGGCAACCAACCACAGAAATTATTGATTTTATAAATGAAGATGGTTCCATATCACTTCTTGTATTAGCTGCTGCTACAGATAGCATAAACCCTGGACCACTTGTGTCACAATTTACAGGATCAAGAGCATCAAATTTCCCTATCCCAATAACAATTATACCTGGACAAATCACCAAAGATGCCATTCTAGAATTAACGACAAACTAGGCCAAGAAGTCAGCATAAATATAAAGCTTGAATTGTAAATATTTAATATTTAAATTAAAGATAGAAGGATCTTAATAATGTTTATCGAAACCGTAACAACACCAAACCCAAATACTCTGAAGTTTATACCTGGTTGTGATGTTCTTCCTGGATCAACTAGGGAGTACAAAAATCCAGTAGAAGCTGAGGAATCGCCTCTTGCAGCAAAGATATTCTTAATTGATGGAGTATCTGGTGTTTTCTTCTCTGATGATTTCATAACGGTGACAAAGACTGCGTATGAATGGCCTCAACTGAAGCCGATTATACTTGGTGAAATTATGGATCACTTTCTATCAGAAAAACCTTTAATCGTTGGGGTTAGTCAAGATAAACAAGATAAACAAGAGGAATTTTTTGACCCCAAAGATAGCGAAACAGTTGATAAAATAAAAGATCTCATACAAACTAGAGTTCGCCCGGCTGTGGCACACGATGGTGGTGACATCACTTTTCAAGGATTTAAATCAGGGACTGTTTACTTAAACTTGCAAGGTGCTTGTGCTGGATGCCCAAGTTCCACCATGACTTTAAAAAATGGTATTGAGAATTTACTCAAACATTACATCCCTGAAGTAATGGAAGTTGAAGCTATATAATTTACTATGATTACCCTGCTAATTGATGTTGTCTCAAACAACTCAATAATTGCATTAATATCGGAAGAGAAGCCTAAAACTTTCGAAAAAATAAATCTTGATTCCAATCAATTACATAGCGAAAGCATAGTCCCAGCTCTTGAGTTACTTATTAGCAAGAGCACTTTTAATTATTTAGATATTAAAAAAGTGATTTGTGTGACTGGACCGGGAAACTATACTAACATAAGAACAGGTCTGGCAGTCGCAAAAAGTATATCTTTAGTGAATAACATTGATACATATGGCATAACACAGCATGAGCTAATTGCAGAAACTTATCAATATTCACCTATTTCTAATGCCTTTATAGTTATAACGCATTCGACAAATAACAATTTTTACTACAAAGAATTTAATCAGAATATGCCCGATCAGCTTGATCCAATACTACTCCACGCAGATGAGGTTTTAAATAAAATTGATAAAATTAAGTCCAATATAATTGAGACTGGAAATGAATTCCTGAATTATCTTATTAAAAACAATTTAAGCGTTAAAAATCTTACAAGTAATTATAAAATCCCAGATAATAATTTAGGTAAAATTTGTGAGTCAAAATCAATCATTTCCAATAATATTGAAGCAAAGTATATTAAAACGCCAAATTTTGTGAAGTATAAAAGAAGGGATATTTATGAATAATGTGGGTATGCATTTTAATTCCGCTAGCACTAATGATATTGAAAATATCATAGAAATAATGAGAGGTGGATATCATAAATGTTGGGATAAAAAATTTTTTTTAAATTTAATAGAAAATAAAAATTCAATTTTATACATACTAAAAGACAAGAAAGGTACACTGGGTTTTGTTGCAGGCACCATATCTGATAGAGACTGTGATATCATTATGATGGTTATTGATATCAAAAGTCGAAAAAAAGGTTTTGGATCATTATTGTTGTGTAGCACGCTTTCTTTACTGAAAGCTATGGGTATCACAAATATTTACTTAGAGGTTGCTGTGAATAATATTCACGCGATTAATCTCTACGAAAAAAATGGCTTTAAAAAAATTAATACCAGACAGTCATACTATAAATATAACGAAACGATGATTGATGCAGCATTATATCAAATGGTCAACACCAAAAATTGATGTTATATTAGAGTGATGGTAAATACAGAAATAACCAAAATAAGATGGTTGTAAATAGAATTGAACAAAAATGCATACAAAAAGGCTTGAGAATGACAGAGCAGCGTAAAGTTATTGCTCAAGTACTATCATCATCTCATGACCATCCGGATGCGGAAGAATTATATAGAAGATCAAATGCGATAAACGATAGCATTTCACTTGCTACAATATATCGTACGCTTAAACTCTTTAGCAATAACGGTATATTAGAAAAGCATGAGTTTAAAGATGGAAAATCACGCTATGAAACAGTTTATAAAGATCACCATGACCATTTGATTGATATTGAAACAGGAAAGGTGATTGAATTTCAGGATGAGGAAATTGAAAAACTACAAGAGAAAATTGCTAATAAATTGGGCTATAATATTATAAACCACCGTCTTGAAATCTATGCTGTAAAAAAAAATAAGTAATAAGAAGTAATTAATTATGTCATTTCTTAAGAGCTATTTGATTATTTTTCTCATTATTTTTATAACTATTTTGTTACTTCCAGTTCAAGTATTACTGCATATATTTCAAAAACCACTCTCAAAAATAATCCCAATGATTTACCACAAGATCATTTTAAAATTACTGTCAATAAAAATTGTTGAGAAAGGAAGTTTCGGTGGAGATGGATCGCTAATTGTCTCAAACCATGCCTCATGGATAGATATACTTATAATAAGTTCCATCATTAAAACATCCTTTGTATCGAAGAGCGAAGTATCTAGATGGCCTCTCATAAGTTGGTTAGCAAAACTTCAAAGGACAATATTTATAAATAGAAATAACAATAAGGAGCTTGCTAAAACAGCAAATGAAATACAAGATAGAATAACTAATAATCAAAATGTTGTCCTATTCCCTGAAGGAACATCAAGTGATGGGAATAGGGTACTTCCATTTAAATCATCCATATTTATATTGTGTGAACTTTCAGAAGTAAGTAAATTTAATATCCAACCAATATCAATTGCTTACACTAAATACAACGGGTTGAGTATGACTAGAATTGAGCGCATGCTTATCGCATGGTATGGGGATATGAATTTACTGAACCACATATATAATATAATCCGTTCGGGCTCATTTGAGGTAGAAGTAACTTTCCATAATAGAATTGACATATCCGAAAAAAAATCTAGAAAAGATATTGCAAGTGAATGTGAAGATATTGTGAGAGATGGATTTCTACAATCTCTTAACAGAGGAGTGTAATAACTGTGAAAAAGGTATACATCAAAACATATGGTTGCCAGATGAATGTTTATGACTCAGAAAGAATATTAGAAGCTCTGGACAAGAAGGGTATCACTGAAACAAAAGACTCTGATGAAAGTGACCTGGTCATATTCAATACTTGTCATATAAGAGAAAAGGCAGCTGAGAAATTATATTCAGACATTGGCAGATTAAAAAAACAAAATAATACAAAAAAGATTGTAGTTGCTGGTTGTGTGGCGCAAGCAGAAGATAGTGAGATTATTCGGAGAATGCCTGATGTTGATATGGTCATAGGTCCACAAACTTACCATAAGCTTCCTGAATTAGTCTCTAAATTGGATAAAAAGAAAAAAATTATCGAAACAGACTTTCCAATTGAAAATAAGTTTAATTTGCTTGCAAGAAGAAAAAGGCTCGAAAAGAAACCTACTGCCTTTTTAACAATACAAGAGGGTTGTGATAAATTTTGTACTTTTTGCGTTGTGCCGTACACAAGAGGTGCAGAGTATTCGAGAACTACAGCGGAATTAATTGAGGAGGCAAAGTCACTTGTTGATCAGGGCGTTGTTGAATTGACATTACTGGGCCAAAATGTGAATGCCTACCACGGAGAGAGTTTAACAAATGGTACTTCAAACTTGGCTCGCTTAATTTATGAATTATCTAAAATATCCGGAATAGAAAGATTAAGATACACAACCAATCATCCTAATGATGTTAATGACGAATTAATTTGTGCACATAGGGATATTGAAAAATTAATGCCTTATATGCATCTGCCAATACAATCGGGGTCAAATAAGATATTAAAGTCAATGAATAGAAAGCATAATGTTGAAAAGTATCTAGATATAATTGATAAAATTCGCTCGGCAAAAAAAGGAATAGCAATCTCATCAGATTTTATTGTGGGATTTCCGGGTGAATCAGATAAGGACTTTGAAGACACCTTGGATCTTGTAAAAAAGATTGAATTTGCGCAGGCCTTTTCATTTAATTATTCTCCAAGGCCCGGCACACCATCTGCTGACTATGAAGCGCAGATCCCTCAAGCTACAAAATCTGAAAGACTAGACCGGCTTCAGGGTCTTTTGAAAGAGCAGCAATTCCAATTTAATAATCAGTTTATTGGTAAAATTGTGAAAATATTAATTGAAAAGGTTGGGAAAGAGGGATGTCAGTTGGTTGGCAGAACACCTCATTTACAATCAGTTTTTTTTGAAGATATTAGAAAAGTATATAAAATAGGAGAATTTGCTGATATTAAAATAGGTTCTGTGAAAATTAATAATCTAAGCGGTGAGTTAATTGAAAACAGTTAAGAGTAAACAGAGCCTGACCGTTAACCGAGTATCAAACTCTTGTATGAATATTGTAATTAATGACTCAAGTAAATTGGTTAATATTTTCGGTAAAAATGATGAAAATTTAAGATTAATAGAAAAGGAAGTGTCAGTTGAGATCATACCTCACGGAAATACAATACAAATCTCAGGTGACAAATCAAATTTAAATATAGCAGAGAGTATTATTCTTGATATGGTCGAAAGAGATAATTTGGGTGTGAACAATAATATTGACGAAGTTTCAGGTTCTATAAGAGTTAAAAATATTAAATCTGACCAAAAAAAGTCAGAGAAAAGTATTATAAAAACAAAAATTAAAACGATACTTCCGAGATCATTAAATCAAGATAAATATATAAATTCGATTTATAACAATCCTTTAACATTTGGTATTGGCCCCGCAGGGACTGGAAAAACATACCTTGCTGTTGCAGCTGCTGCATATTTTTTGGAGGCTGGATTGGTGGATAGAATTATCCTATCAAGACCAGCTGTTGAAGCTGGAGAAAAACTTGGTTTTTTACCTGGAGACTTAAAAGAAAAAATAGATCCTTACCTACGTCCACTATATGATGCACTATATGACTGCCTTCCAGCAAATAAAGTTCAAAAGGGACTAGATAATAACATAATTGAAATTGCCCCCCTTGCATTCATGCGGGGTAGAACGCTCGAAAATGCATTTATAATTTTAGATGAGGCACAAAATTGCAATTCAATTCAAATGAAAATGTTCCTTACACGACTTGGCATCAATAGCAAGATGGTTATTACTGGAGATCCAACACAGATTGATTTACCAGCTAGCGAGAAATCAGGTTTGCTTGAAGCAATCCAAGTTACAAAGAATATGAGTCAAACAAAACAAATTAAATTCAGCTCGGATGATGTCGTAAGACACTCACTAGTAAAAAAAATAATAAACGCGTATGAAAAAATACACAAAAAATGAACTAGTACCTGATATTATTATTGATTTTGATGAGTGGGAGAAACATTCTGAAATATATTCAGTCATTGAGAAGGCTACCGAACAGACATTAATTTATGTTAATAATACTCAATATGACGAATTAAGCATATTGCTCACATCAAATAAAAACATAGCTGCGCTAAATAAAAAATTTAGAAATATAGATAAAGCTACAAACATCTTATCATTTAAATCAGATGAGCCTCATCTGGGTGACATAGTTCTATCGTACGAATTTATATCAGCTGAACTTGTTCAACAGAGAAAAAATCTCGATGAGCATTTAAGCCATCTTATAATACACGGTATTCTACATTTATTAGATTTCGATCATGAGAATGACACAAATGCCATTGAAATGGAAGAAATTGAGATAAATATTATGAGTAATCTTGGTTACAAAAACCCCTATTTATTGCATAAATAATTTATACTTAAATTAATGGATTTTAATTTAATAAAACCAAATAATCTAAGCTTTCCAAGAAAATGCCTAATCAATTTTTTGATGGGCTCACTTTCAGTGTTATCTCTCGAGCCTATAAACTTTTTTGTGGTCCTATTTTTTACAATACCAATTTATATATTTAATTTTGATGCTCTTAATGATGAAAAAAAATTTCATTCAAGAAAAGTATTTTTCGTAAAATGTTTCTTGTTGGGTATGTCTTTTGGTTATGGTTTTTATTTCTTTAGCCTCTATTGGATTAATATTGCGCTGTTAATTGAAATTGAAGTTTACTATCTTCTATTACTACCAAGCTTATTATTTGTCCCATTAGTACTATCTGTATTTTATGGTTTATCAACTTTATTATTAGCTTTTTTTTACCCAAGAAATATAACGAGAATATTTATTGTTGCAATTGCATGGACAATTTCCGAATATCTCAGAATAAGCATCACTGATTTCCCTTGGGCACAAATTGGCCATTCTCTTATTTACATTAATACTATTCTACAAATTATTTCTATTTTTGGTGAACTGTTTTTAACAACGCTTACAGTAATAATATTTTCTTTGCCCTTAATATTGATATTGAGTAAATCGCCTGAGTTAAAATACATATCATTGCTTGCAACTTTATTCGTATTACTTGGAATTATAACCTTTGGGCTATCAAGGCCTGGAATATTAGAAGGTAAAACTGATAATATTGAAATTAATATAATCCAGCCAAACATAAAACAGACAGATAAATGGGATAGAGAATTGGCCCAAGTCAATTTAAACAAACTAATATCTGCTACAATTGAAATGTTAAATAATAAAGAAGCAACCCTTGGTAAGAGATACTTTATATGGCCTGAAACTGCCACACCCTATTTAATTAATGAAAATTTACAAATAACTTCTGATTTAGCAAAAAATATGTCATCAAAAGACTACCTCCTAGTGGGCTCTCTGCGGCGAGAAGGTGGCGCGGTAAATAACCAATCAATTTATAACAGCTTATTTATGATTGATTGGAGAAATAAAATTATTGGTGAGTATGACAAAAATAAGTTAGTGCCTTTTGGCGAATATTTGCCATTTAGTCACCTCCTATCAAAATTAGGGTTTCTGAATTTTGAACAATTATCCGGGAATTTCTCAAATGGTCAAGGAGGTATGACAGTATTGGATAATGACTTGATCATACCTCATGTGCTTATATGTTATGAAATTATATTTTCAGAATTTCTTCATAGTTATAATCAAAAAACAAATTTTATACTGAATGTGACAAACGACGCATGGTTTGGCAGAAGCTCGGGCCCATATCAGCATTTTAGCATGTCAATCCTGAGGGCAGTTGAACGAGGTTTACCAGTTGTAAGAGTCGCAAATACTGGTATTAGTGGCGTAATTGACCCATTCGGCAGAGTAATTATTAAATCAAAATTAAATACAGAATATTATAATAAGACAATATTACCTCAAAAAACTGACATAACTTTTTATACAAAATACGGATATATTCCTCTATTTTCTATTTTGTTGCTCTGTTTTTTATTAATATACTACTCAAACAAAAAGTTAATTTCAAAAAATAAAGAACGGTGAGTACACAAATGTCAAAGAACGCCTACCTATTTACAAGTGAGTCTGTTTCGGAGGGGCATCCTGATAAAATTGCAGATCAATTATCTGACAGAATTTTGGACAATTTAATTCTTCTTGATCCAAATGCACGCGCAGGGATTGAAGCATTAGTAACATCTAATCTTGTAGTGCTAGCAGGTGAAACTAGCCTTATAAATTTTCGTGAAAAAATCGATCTTGATGATCTTGTAAGAAATTGCATTCGTGAGATTGGATATGAAGATGAAAATTTTCATTGGGAAAAGATTGAAATCATTGATAAAATTCATGGGCAGTCTGAAGATATTGCACAAGGAGTCGTGGAGACAGAAAACAAAAACCAGGGAGCTGGTGATCAAGGTATAATGTTTGGTTATGCGACTGATGAGACTGATAGCTATATGCCCGCACCCCTTTATTTTGCAAATCAAATTTTATCAAAAATATCTATTGAAAGAAAAGCAGGCAATTTGCCAGAGCTTGGACCCGATGCAAAAAGTCAGGTAACCCTGTTGTATGAAAATGATTACCCTGTATGTGCAGATAAAATTCTCGTATCGAACCAACATAATGAATCCGCAGAAAATAGTTATGTGAGAGATATACTTGTGGACGTTATTTTATCCGCTTTACCGGAAGGATGGATAAAAAATAATAAAGATCTAATAATTAATCCAACAGGCAGATTTGTCATTGGCGGACCGGATGGTGATGCTGGACTAACCGGAAGAAAAATCATTGTTGATACCTATGGCGGGGCCGCCCCTCATGGTGGTGGTGCATTCTCAGGAAAAGATCCTTCAAAAGTTGACAGATCAGCCGCTTACATGGCCAGATATATTGCTAAAAATATTGTGCACGCAAAAATAGCTAGGAAATGCCAAATTCAAATATCGTACGCTATAGGCCTCTCCTACCCTATGTCATTTTACTTAAAACTGGATAAAAGTGCTAATATAGATACAAAAAAACTGTCTGACGCAATAATGAGAATTGTTGATTTATCTCCAAAAGGAATAGTAGATCACCTATCACTAAAAAATCCAATATATTCAAAAACAAGCTGCTATGGTCACTTTGGTAGATCTCCTGATCAGGATGGTTCATTCTCATGGGAAAAATTAGATTTAGCAGAAAAACTTTTATCAGAACTTTCTTAGTTATGAAACATGATAGTCCATATGTGTCCAAGCTATATGGTCGGAAAAAAAGCCGCTCTCTCAATACTCATAGTCAATATATTTTAAAAAATCTATTTCCGAAGTACAAGCTTGAAGATGAGTCCATCATCGCCATTGGAGACAATATCGAATTTGAGATTGGATTTGGGTATGGAGAACATCTGCTCTGGCAAGCTTTAAATAATAAAAATAAAATGTTTATTGGAGCTGAGCCATTTATAAGTGGCGCAATAAACTTAATTAAGGAAGTTAATCAGAAACAAATTAAAAATATAAGGATTAGCATAGATGACGCTATAAATATTTTAGATACTATGGCAGATTGTTGTCTCTCATCTATCTACATATTATTTCCTGACCCTTGGCCTAAAAGAAGACACCACAAAAGACGATTAATCAATCCGAACAATATAGATAAATTTCATAGGGTACTTAAAAAAAGTGGTAAGATCTTAATCGCTAGCGATCATAAAGGATACATATACTCAATATTATTAGATTTTTTTTATGATAATCGGTTTGATTGGATATGTGAAAAAAGTAGTGATTTTACAGAAAAGCCATTCCCATCAACACAATCAAAATACGAAAAGAAAGCCATCAAAAATGAACAAAACCCGGTCTATTTCACTTTCAAAAAAATAAGCTTGTAATATTAATGCCGTAAAGATATAATCAACGCAAATTCAGGAATTCATCAATGTTAGGCTTTCTCGAAAAGCCTTTTTTTTTGGGTTTTTATACGTTAAGTAAAAAAATGGAAGAATACCGGATACACAACGAAACATTGGAAGAAAGTAAAATTTCTTCCCTGATTGAGTTAGAACTTGAAGAGCTTGGTTATCTGATTGTGCAAGTAAAAATTAATAGTCACGAGAGGGCATTACAAATTATGATGGAGAGAATTTCCGGAGAGCTTAATATTAATGATTGCACTAATGCTAGTAGAGTAATAATGCCAGTGATTGAATCCAATAAATTGTTACCTGATAATTATAGAATTGAAATATCATCACCCGGTATTGATCGAATACTGGTGAGAAAGAAAGACTTTATTCAGTATATTGGTAATGAAATTAAGGTAGAATTAATCGAGAAAATTGAAAATAAAAAAAATTACAGGGGTGAAATTTTTGGATTTGAGGAGGACTATCTGCTACTTACCGACGCAAAGTCAACTGACATAAATAATAAAGTGAAAATACCCATTCAAAATATTAACAAGGCTAAACTTGTATTTAGTGATAAATTATTGAAATTATAAATTGGAGAGTGAATATGTCCGAGTTAGGAATTAGCGCAAACAGACTTGAATTGCTACAAATTGCTGATGCAGTAGCAAGAGATAAGTCCATAGACAAAAATATTGTGATTTCTGCGATGGAAGATGCAATTCAAAAAGCAGCGAAAACACGTTATGGAAGCGAAAATGAAATTCGCGCAGAAATTGATCCCAAAACTGGACAAACAAATTTAGCAAGACTACTTGAAGTTGTTGAAGTCGTTGAAAATAAAGCAACTGAGATAGATTTAAAAGACGCTAGAAAAAAAAATAAAGAAGCAGAAATAGGTGACTTCATCTCTGAAGAACTGCCCCCCATTGAATTTGGAAGAATTGCAGCCCAAAGTGCAAAACAAGTTATATTCCAAAAAGTTAGAGATGCTGAAAGAGACCGTCAATATGATGAGTTTAAAGATAAAATTGATGAGGTTATATCAGGAATCGTCAAGAGAGTCGAATACGGAAATGTCATTGTTGACCTTGGGAGAAACGAAGCAATCATTAGACGAGATGAGCTACTTCCTCGCGAAAGCTATAGGAGTGGTGATAGGGTCCTAGCTTACATCCAAGATGTCAGGCGCGAACCCAGAGGACCGCAAATTTTTCTATCAAGAACTAGCAATAATTTTATGGCAAAATTATTCATGCAAGAAGTGCCAGAAATATACGATGGTATTGTAGAAATAATATCTGTTGCACGTGATCCTGGAAGCCGAGCTAAAATTGCTGTCCATACATCTGACAATTCAATCGACCCTGTTGGTGCCTGCGTAGGTATGAGGGGAAGCCGAGTCCAATCTGTTGTGAATGAATTACAAGGTGAGAAAATTGATATAGTTAAATGGAGCCCGGATATAGCAACATTTGTGATAAGTTCACTTGCCCCTGCGGAAGCCACAAAAGTTGTCTTGGATGAGGAGATTGAGCGCATAGAGGTTGTTGTACCTGATGACCATCTATCTCTAGCAATCGGTAGGCGAGGACAAAATGTAAGACTCGCAAGTCAACTTACTAAGTGGGATATTGATATACTTACTGAAGCTGAGGAGTCGGAAAGAAGGCAAAATGAATTTAATGAAAAAAGTGAAATTTTTATACAATCACTCGATGTTGATGAAGTAATTGCGCAACTTCTTGTTTCAGAGGGCTTCTTATCAATTGAAGATCTTGTTTTTGTTGAAACATCAGAAATATCCTCCATCGAGGGTTTTGATGATGATACAGCTGTCGAAATTCAATCGCGAGCTAAAACATTTATTGAAGAAGAGAGCAAGAAGCAGGATGCGAAAAGAAAAGAGCTGGGAGTCCAAGATGACCTTGCACAAATTGACGGGATGACAACCAATATGCTTGTCTCCCTTGGAGAAAATGATATTAAAACTCTAGACGATTTTGCCGGATGTTCAACGGACGAGCTATTTGGATGGGTAGAAAAGACTGAACTGGGAAGCAAAAAACAAAATGGACTTTTCACTGGCTTCGATATAACGATGGAAAAAATAGAAGAGATGATTCTTCATGCAAGACTAAAACTTGGTTGGATAGCTGAAGAAGATGAAGTTAATCTCGATAATGATGATACTACTTCAAATGAAATTGAAGATAACAAAATAGAATTAGCAGAAAAGCTTGCAAATGCAAGAATACTGAAATAATTGGAAATAATTTATAATTTAATAAATTTTGAACATGACTGAAGAAAAAGATATAAAAGATAATAAAAAAGCGAAAGGGTCAAAAAAAACTCTTAGCCTAAAAACCAACGTTAATCCAACTCAAATTAGATCCAACTTCTCTTCGAGCAGGGCTAACACTGTTGTTGTAGAAACAAAAAGAAAAAGAGTCATAAGAAACCCTGAAAAAGTAGCTTCTTTTGATAAAACGGAGAGCGGTGAACTCACAAATAGAGAGATAAGTGCTAGAAACAAAGCAATAATTGACTCAAAAAATTCAAATTTAAGCGTACCTAAAACTGATCCTGAAAACATTACAGATACTTCCAAAGGTGAGAGAAGTAAAATTAACGAAGAAAATGATACGGTCAGTCAAAAAATTCTAGATAATGCAAATGTCCCCCTTCCACAAGAAATGGACGGAGGTAAGAAAAATAAAAGAAATACAGACTCAGTTGAAGAACAAAAACAAGATGTGCTTAAAGAAGAAGTAGAAGAAGAAAAAGCGCCAAATAAGTTTACAAGATTTCGACCTCAAGAGGAGCGTCGACAAACAAAAATTACTGTCACGACTGCATTAGATGATTCCCCGAGACAGAGATCTCTTGCTTCAATAAGGAGGAGGAGGGAACGTGAAAGACGGCAACACACAACCCCTATGCCAACGCAAAAAATAAGCAGAGAAATTATAATCCCAGAAGCAATAACAATACAAGAACTTGCAAATAGAATGGCTGAGAGAGCTGTAGATGTAATAAAACTTCTTATGAAGCAAGGCCAAATGAATAAAATTACAGATGTAATTGACGCTGATACAGCACAGCTAATTGCAGAAGAATTAGGACACAGTGTAAAAAGAGTTTCTGAGTCTGACGTTGAGGATGGCCTTGAGGGGATTGATGACAAGGAAGATGATTTACAACCAAGATCCCCTGTTGTTACAATTATGGGACATGTTGACCATGGAAAAACTAGTCTGCTTGACGCACTAAGAGAGACTAGTATAGTTTCGGGGGAAGCGGGAGGAATAACCCAACACATTGGAGCATACCAGCTTAATACCTCGAAAAAAAATACAATAACATTTATAGATACACCTGGGCATGCTGCATTTACATCAATGCGGTCTAGGGGGGCTAAAGTTACTGATATAGTAGTTATCGTTGTTGCTGCAAATGATGGAGTAATGCCACAAACGATTGAGGCTATTAACCATTCAAAAGAGGCTAACGTACCCATAATAGTAGCAATAAACAAAATAGACCTAGATGGCGCTGATCCAAATAGGGTGAGAAACGAACTACTAGTACATGAAGTTATAGTGGAGTCACTTGGTGGTGACATATTAGAGGTTGAGGTATCAGCCACAAAAAAAACTAATCTTGATCAGTTAATTGACACAATTATTTTACAATCAGAAGTACTTGATCTCAAAGCTAACCCAAACCGCAGCGCAGATGGAACAGTAATTGAGTCCTCACTTGACAAAGGCAAGGGGCCAGTAGCTACAGTGCTTATTCAAAGAGGAACCCTAAATATTGGTGATATTGTTGTCTTAGGGTCTGCTTGGGGTAAAGTTCGTGCATTATCTAATGACCTGGGGGCATCAATCCAAACAGCTCAGCCATCCGATCCAGTTGAAATTCTTGGACTGAATAGTGTTCCAGAAGCTGGTGACAAATTTACTGTCGTAAACAGTGAGGCGAGAGCAAGAGAGATTACCGAATACAGACATAGGAAAATAAAAAATTATGCAACAGGGATCACCAACAAATTAACTCTCGAGAATATGATGGGGCAAATTAAAGAGAAAAACCTTAAAGAGCTACCTGTTCTACTAAAAGCAGATATGCAAGGTTCAATAGAAGCGATTAGCTCCGCTTTGAATGAGCTTGGTTCTGACGAAGTTGTGGTGAGAATCATTCATTCGGCTGTTGGGGCAGTATCCGAAACAGATATAACCCTTGCTTCTGCATCCAATGCTATACTGCTCGCATTTAATGTACGTCCAAACCCAAATGCAAAGCTTCAAGCCCAAACGGATGGCGTCGAAATTAGACAATATTCAATAATTTATAATTTAATTGATGAAATTAAATTGGCTTTATCTGGTCTATTGGATCCAACCGTAAATGAGAAAATAATTGGTAATGCTGAAGTTAAAGAAGTTTTTTATATCTCGAAAATTGGAAAGGTGGCAGGCTGCATGGTAACTGATGGAATTGTTAGAAACAAAGAAAACTTGCGACTAATTAGGGATAGTATTGTTATCCACGAGGGCAAACTGTCTTCCCTCAAAAGGTTTCAAGAAGAAGTTCGTGAAGTGCAAGTAAGTCAAGAGTGTGGTATTTCGTTCCAGAATTATCAAGATATAAAAGCTGGTGACATAATAGAGTGTTATGAAATTGAAACAATTGAAAGATCTCTCTAAAAAATGCTCAATAGAAAAATACAAAGAGATACTTATAGTCAAAGGCAACTAAAAGTTGGTGAAATAATCAAGAAGTCACTTTCTGATTTTCTATATAGAGATACAATACATGATGCGGATTTACAGAATGTATCTATTACTATAACACAGGTAACAGTGAGTCCTGATTTGAAACAAGCAACTGCATATGTAATGCCGCTTGGTGGGATAGGAACAATAGATATTGTTGCAGCCCTGAATAAAAATTCAAAATATATCAGAGGCAGAATTGCTCCAAAACTATCTTTAAAATTTACTCCTTCAATTGTCTACCGAGAGGATCAAACATTTGAGTATGCCTCAAAGATAGACCGTTTACTAAATAATTTGTCAAGAAGTTAAACTCTCATAATAAGTCAAAATTACATTTATGGTAAGGTCTTACAATAATTTATACCACGGGTGGATAAACCTCTATAAAGATAGTGGTTTAACTTCAAATGATGCATTACGTCAAATAAAATCTATATTTAAAGGGAGCAAGATTGGGCATGCAGGAACGCTGGATCCCATGGCCAAAGGTATTTTACCAGTAGCCCTAGGTGAAGCAACAAAAACCGTTCCTTACATCCATGAAAAAAATAAAACTTACCTATTCGAAATTAAGTTTGGAGTACAGACAGATACTGACGATGCAACAGGTAAAATAATTGGTAAATCAGACAGGAAGCCTGACATTGATCAAATAAAATCTGTATTGCAGGACTATGTTGGACCAATAAATCAGATACCTCCAATTTATTCTGCGAAAAAATTTAATGGGATTAGATCGTATGAACTCGCCCGAAAAGGGGTAGTTCCCGATATGGTTAGTAAAGCAAAAACCGTTGTTATAGAAAATATTAAATTGGTTGAAATGAACAGTGACTCTGAATGTACAATAGAGGTAACCTGCGGAACAGGTACATATATTCGCTCAATTTCTAAACATATAGGAGTCAAACTGGATTTATGCTGCCATGTAAGTAGGATTGAAAGAACGAGGTATGGACCATTCAATTTAAAAAATATTTTATCTATTGATAGACTTATGCAATTAAACCATGATATAGATAATCTCAATATGATTATAAGCCCAATTGAAACTGTGCTGGACGACATCCTGGCAGTTCAAATTGATAATCATGATGCTAACAGGTTAAGAAATGGTTCAACAATTACCTTTGGTGGTAATAGTAATGATCCTCAACTTGGTAGAGTAGTAGCTAAATCTGCAGACAAATTGATTGCTATTTGTAGCCTAAAAGATATGCAATTACAGCCAATTCGAGTGTTTAATCTGTAGTTAATAAAACTATAAAAATCGAAGGAGATCATGATGTCGATAACAAAAGATGTAAAAACAAGTATAATAAAAGAATACTCAAGAAATAAAACGGATACAGGATCACCTGAAGTTCAAATAGCAATACTAACTGAACGAATTGTGAACCTCACAGAACACTTTAAGACACACAAAAAAGATAACCACTCTCGAACTGGTTTACTCAAACTTGTAAGCCAAAGACGAAAGCAGCTGGATTATTTAAAACTTAAAGATGAAGATAAATATAAGGACGTAATAAAGAAACTTGGAATAAGAAGATAATTAAGATTGGATAGTAATGTTTAATATACACAGTGAAGAAATAAGTTGGGGTGGTAGAACCCTAAAAATTGAATCGGGGAAAATTGCGAGGCAAGCAGACGGTGCGGTAATTGTTACATATGGCGGAACCTCAGTGATTGCAACAGTATGCGCGGAAAAAAAGCCTAAAGCCGGCATTGACTTTTTTCCTTTAACAGTAAATTACCAAGAGAAATCCTATGCATCTGGCAAGATTCCAGGTGGCTACTTTAAACGTGAAGGAAGACCTACGGAAAGAGAGACTTTAATATCAAGGCTCATAGATAGACCCATAAGACCACTTTTCGTTAAAGAGTTTAAAAATGAAACACAAGTCATAGCAACTGTCTTGACTTATGATCATGAAAATGACCCAGATATAGTAGCTATGATTGCTTGCTCTGCCGCTTTGACAATTTCAGGAATACCTTTTAAAGGACCTATTGGAGCAGCAAAAATTGGATTGATTGAGAATGAAATGATTTTAAACCCAAAAGTTGAAGATATTGAAAATTCTCAACTTGAACTTGTCGTAGCAGGTACAAAGAACGCAATCTTGATGATTGAGTCAGAGGCATCCGAGTTAAGTGAGAAAATGATGCTGGAGGCGGTAATGTTTGCCCATGAATCTATGCAAGAAGTAATTGAAATGATAATTAATCTTGCAAGGAATTGTGCTAAAGACCCAATGATTATAGAAGAAAAGGATAATGCTGATATTAAAAGCTTTATAGATGGTGAGGTAAGATCAAAGCTTGAGAAAGCTTTTCAAATTACAGATAAGCAGGAACGCTATAATCAAGTTGGAACTATCAAAGATGAGATGATTGAAAAGCTCAGCGAGAAATTTGATGATAATTATGATGAAATCGAAGCGTCAGGAGTATTTAAAGATATTGAGAGTAGCATTGTAAGAAGCTCAATTCTGAAAGACTCAAAAAGGATAGATGGAAGAGGATTATCTGATATTCGCCCAATTTCCGTTGAAGTAGGTCTACTACCACAAACACACGGCTCTTCTCTATTCACTAGAGGTGAAACTCAGGCGATAGTTGTGACAACACTTGGAACTGTCGAGGATGAACAATATATAGACTCCTTAGATGGAACAAAGAAACAAAACTTCATGCTCCACTACAACTTTCCCCCTTTCTCAGTTGGTGAGGTCGGTAGAGTCGGGGCAACCGGAAGAAGGGAAATTGGTCATGGAAAATTAGCGTGGCGTGCCGTACATCCATTACTCCCAAGCAAAGAAGATTTCCCATACACAATTAGAGTGGTGTCCGAGATAACAGAGTCAAATGGTTCATCATCAATGGCAACTGTCTGCGGAACATCATTAGCCCTCATGGATGCGGGTGTCCCAATTCGTGAGCCAATTGCAGGAATTGCAATGGGTCTAATTCTTGAAGGAAAGGACTATGCTGTCCTGTCTGATATTATTGGGGATGAAGACCATCTTGGTGATATGGACTTTAAGGTTGCGGGTACAAGCAAAGGTATTACAACACTTCAAATGGATATTAAAATTGCAGGAATAACCAAAGAGATTATGAAAAAAGCCCTAGATCAAGCCAAAGCCGGCAGAAAACATATTCTATCAGAGATGGAGAAAGCAATAAAGGCATCAAGAGACGATGTTGCCGACACTGCTCCGAGAATTGTAACTATGAATATCCCAACTGATAAAATAAAAGATGTGATTGGATCAGGAGGGAAGGTAATAAAAGAGATGGTTGAACAAACCGGTGCAAAAATAAGCGTTGAAGATTCAGGAACCATAACAATAGCATCTTCTGATAAGGACGCAATCGAAGCTGCAAAAGTTAGAATACATCAAATCGTTGATGAACCTGAGGTTGGAGAAATATATAAAGGTAAAGTTGTAAAAGTTGTAGATTTTGGTGCTTTCGTGAACTTCTTTGGTCCTAGGGATGGCTTAGTCCATATATCCCAATTAAGTAATGAGAGGACCTCGCAAGTCACAGATGTGGTAAATGAAAATGACGATGTATTTGTAAAATTGATCGGTTTTGATGATAGAGGAAAATCAAAATTATCAATGAAAGGTATAAATCAAGAAAGTGGCCTTGAAGAGAGCGGGTCAAGCGATTCCAACAGCAAGCCTGAAAAAAATAAACAAAGACGAAAAAAGAAAGACTAAAAATATCTGTATTCTTTAGACTCAATCTTTGTTGTCGTAAATAGTTTCATCTTGCAACATTTCAGGTCTTGGTGTTGAGATTATGTTGTAGCCTGAATCAACATAATGCACCTCACCCGTCACACCTGCGGATAAGTCAGATAACAAATAAATCGCAGATCCACCAATGTCCGATAATGTTACTGTCTTTTGCAATGGTGAATGTCTTTTCTGAAAGTTAAACATTGCTCGCGCATCAGCAATACCGCCTCCCGCTAGTGTCCTCATTGGCCCCGCTGATATTGCATTTACTCTAATGCCTCTTGTTCCAAAGTCTGCAGCCAAATACCTAACTGAAGACTCAAGCCCTGCTTTTGCTATCCCCATAACATTATAATTTGGCATCACCCTATTCGCCCCCTCAAATGTAAGAGTAATAATTGAGCCACCACTAATCATAATTTTTTGAGCTTCTTTAACAACTTCTGTAAAAGAAAAACATGATATGAGCATTGTTTTAATAAAATTTTCTTTTGTTGTATTGTAGTATGGTCCCTTTAGCTCATTTTTATCTGAAAATGCAATTGCATGTACAAGAAAATCAATGCTTTCCCATTTATTTTTAATACAATTGAAAAATATTTCAATGTCCTCACTTGACTCAACATCACAAGGATAAATCAAATCTGAACCTAACATTTTTGCTAGTGGCTCAACCCTTTTTTTTAAAGTCTCAGACTGATAAGAAAATGCAAGCTCAGCTCCAGCTGCTGATAATGACTGGGCAATACCCCACGCTATTGAATGATCATTTGCAACACCCATGATCACTCCTTTTTTGCCTTTCATAAGAGATAAATTTATATTATTGGGATCTGACATAATTATATCTTCCTAAAAACAAGGCATGCATTTGTTCCACCGAAACCGAATGCATTAGACATTGCTGTATTAACTTCAATACCATCTTTACGTTCAAGCGCTATAGGCAAGTCATTAAAATTTGGATCTAATTCATCTATATTACATGATTTTGTAATGAAGTTATTCTGCATCATAATCAAAGAAAATATTGCCTCATGTGCCCCGGCGGCACCAAGAGAATGCCCACTAAGTGACTTTGTCGCTGATATTGTTGGAACTTTGTCACCAAAAACATTACGTATCGCATTCGCTTCAATTATATCACCCTGTGGTGTTGAGGTTGCATGTGGGTTTATATAATCAATTTCTGATTCCAAACCTGCTGCCGCAAGTCGCATTGCCCTCTCTGCTCCGTCACCAGATAACAGTACCATATCATTACCATCCGATGTTGATCCATAACCAATAATCTCAGCATATATTTTTGCTCCTCTTGAGATTGCGCGATTATATTCTTCTAATATTAATATCCCTGCGCCGCCTGCTATCACAAAGCCGTCCCTATTCAAATCATATGCTCTACTGGCTTTTGTTGGATTATCATTAAAATTAGATGACATAGCCCCCATGCCATCAAATAGTACAGACAAAGACCAGTCCAGTTCTTCCCCACCGCCTGCTATCATTATATCTTGACTGCCCCATTTAATAAGCTCGTAGGAACTCCCAATACAGTTATTTGAAGTTGCACATGCCGATGATATCGAATAATTAACTCCCTTGATACCAAGATATGTTGATAATGTTGCAGAAGCCATGGAGCACATTGCCTTTGGTACAACAAAAGGTCCAACATGCTTAGCGCCTCTATCTCTTGTTTGGTCGGCGGCCTTGACGATAGCGTGTGTGGATGGCCCACCAGTCCCAACAATTAGACCTGTTCTTTCGTTAGAGACATCGCCCTCGTCCAGCTCCGCGTCGGTAATTGCCTGCTCAGCTGCGATGTATGCCCATGCGGAACCGTCTGCGAGAAACCTCAATTTTTTTCTGTCAATATTTTCCTCTAAATCAATGTTTGGGCTTCCATAGACTTGTGACCTAAATCCCAGATTATCATACCCAATAGCTTTTGAAATGCCCGGTGTACAATCGAACAATGATTTTTTAACTTCCTCAGTATTGCTTCCAATACTTGATACAATACCAATTCCTGTAATAACAACTCGACGCATAGACCCCTCAAAACTATTCAAATAAACCAACTTTTAGATTTTCCGCAGAATAAACTTTCTCTCCATCGGCATAAAGGTCACCATCAGCAACGCCCAACGTGAGATTTCTTGTAATCAGTTTTTTAATATTTATGATATATTCAAGTCTTTTAATTTTTGGAGTAATCATTCCAAAGAATTTTACCTCCCCGACTCCCAGCGCCCTTCCTTTTCCCGGTTGACCGAGCCAGCCCAGATAAAATCCAAGCAGCTGCCATAGCGCATCAAGGCCCAAGCATCCCGGCATGACTGGGTCACCTCTGAAATGACAGTCAAAAAACCAACTATCCTTTGATATACTCATTTCAGCGATTACTTGACCCTTAGAGTGCAAGCCGCCCTCTGTGTCAATTTTTGATATCTTATTAAACATTAACATAGGTGGCATTGGCAGTTGGGCATTACCAGCACCAAATAACTTACCTTCCGCACATGCTATTAGGTCTTCATATGTAAAGGCATCTTTATCAAAATTTGACATATACTCTATTCAATAATTTACATTTATTAAAATTTATTATAAATTTAGGATAACAAAAGTAACCCTAATATATATCAAGATTAACTATTATGCAAAACTTAACAAAAGATACAGAAATGTACGTGAATAAAGTTTGTATTATGGGCATGCTGCGAAAAGCCGACATAAAAATAACCAGACAACGCGTTTATCTAGCAGGAATATTATTTAATCTAAAACAAGGACATTTCACTGCTGAAGAATTGCATGATGAGACAAAACAGGGTGATTTAAAAGTGTCTCTTGCAACTGTTTACAATACACTAAATCACTTTTCACAGAACGGACTAATCAAAACTCTTCAAGTAGATAACCAAAAAACATTCTTTGATAGAAACACTTCTCATCATTATCATATCAAGAGCCAGAATAAAATTGAGGATATAGCTGCGGAAGATGTGAAGATAGCGCTATCACCCTCAAAAATTCCCGCAGGAAAAAAGATAAAATCCATAGATTTAATTATTAACCTATGTGATGAATGAAATTTGAATTACTCTCTTAATGCTATCACCTCGTCGATATAAACACCAAATATAAGGTCCTGCTCTATCCAGCCCTCTTTATCTTGTATTTTTATGAGGCATTGTTCACCATCACAGCTAAGAATATTCACGAGAACACCAGACTCGAGCTTTATATTTATTTCTTTTTTATCGGAATGTTTATATAAATTCTCAAAATTTGGATTATTTTCTGTAATTCTCCATGGGGAGATGATACCGGTTCTATTTGTCGTAATTAACGTATTTTTTATCCATCCTGATTTAGCTTGATAATCTCTAATTTTACTCCACCCCTGTATATCTTCCAATATTTCTATTGGAAGACCTTTTTTCTGATATGTCCAGAGAATATTATGTTCTAAAGATGGACCAATTCTTACATTAGTCTTACCAGATCTTAAGCTTTTAAATTTATAATTGCTATCACGGGTCGTGTAAGCCGAACTGTCTACAATTGTGTCCTCAAATTCTTGAAAGGCACTCTTAAAAACTTTGTAAGAAACAAATGCTAGAAATATAGCAATTAAAATAAAAATAAGAAACCTTCTTGAGAGTAATTTTACGATCATATTATTTGTATTTTATAGTTTCAAATTTCAAATTAAGCAAATCAACCATTAGCAGTTTACCAACTAAGACTTCATCCATATTTAGTATTAGTTTTAAGCACTCAGAAGCCATAATTGTTCCAACAAGAGTTGTAGTTACAGATAAAACTCCAATGTCTGAGCAATCATCCCCGGTATTAGAAATATTTTCCTCATCAAATAAGTCTCGTATTTTAGGATTTTTTATTTTTGATTTTGACGGAAGAATAGTTGTTACTTGCCCCTCAAATGCTCTCACTGTTCCCAATATATAAGGCTTCGTATATTTCTGACAAGCATCAGCAACTTTGAACCTTGTTTTAAAGTTATCCGTGCAATCGATGACAACATCATATTGTGAAATAATCTCTATAATCTCTGCTGTTTTTGCATCCGTTGAATAATTGTAGATTATCGAATTCGGATTAAGTCTATCAATAAAAATTTTTGCGCTTTCAGTTTTATTTAGGCCAATTGTATCCACACTGTGAATGAATTGCCTTTGTAAATTCGATAAATCAACTTTATCATTGTCAACAAGTCCTATCTTCCCAATACCTGAACTGGAGAGATGGGTGACCACAGGCGACCCGAGTCCTCCTAAACCAATCACAAGGACCTTTGATGATTTGAGCTTCTTTTGACCAACACCACCGATATTTTTTATAAGAATTTGTTTTGAATACCTCTCTAATTCTTGTCCACTCATTTGCGTGTGTTCAATATTACCTAGCATTTCAAATCCCTGTAGATCCAAAACCGCCACTGCCGCGAATTGTTTTAGTTATGAACTCACTCTTCTTTAAATTCACACGCTCAATCCTTGTAATTACCATTTGTGCAATTCTATCACCTGGTTTGACTGTGAATGTTTCCTGACCGTGATTTATTAGCATGATTTTAATCTCACCTCGATAATCACTGTCAATAGTACCCGGTGAATTTAATATAGTAACCCCATTTTTAAATGCGATGCTCGATCGTGGCCTAATTTGTGCCTCAAGACCCTCTGGAAGTTCGATTGCTATCCCTGTAGGTATTAAATCCCACTCACCTGGCTTAATTTCTATTCCACTCTCGCCTAAGTCTGAACTCGCAGCAAGGTCAAGACCGGATGAACCTATCGTCTGATACTTGGGAAACTCTTCACAGCCGAACTTTGAAACATCCAAAAAGTTAATCTCAATCTTCTTTTCCATAATAGTTATTGAAAATATTCACTAATTTTGTTCACTAACTTTTCTGCAACGTCAACTTTTGGCATCCTCTGCCATGTCTCTGACCCTGATCTATCAAAAAAAACTATACTGTTATAGTCACCATTAAAAACATCTTGATCTTCTGAAACATCATTTGCCAGAAGCCAATCTAAATCATTTTTTGAGTGTTTTTCTTTAGCATTTTCGTAAATATTCTCTGTTTCGGCAGCAAATCCAATGGATAATTCTGGCTTGAGGCTATTATTTTTCACAACACCCTGAATAACACTAACATTTTCAATAAGCTCCAGCATTCTATCATATCCATTTTTTTTTATTTTGTGATCTTTGTATTCTTTGATCTTCCAGTCAACGACTGCAGCCGCAAAGATACCAATATCCGCAGGAGAGCAGCTTTTTACAGCATCTAACATCTCCATTGCAGTTTTAACTTTAATTAACTCGACTCCTTCTGGAGCTTTCTCAAATGAGGGTCCGCTGATTAATGTTGTGTTGGCTCCGTATTTCGAGAGCGCAGAAGCTATTGCGTATCCCTGTTTTCCCGAAGAATTATTTGATATGTATCTCACAGGATCAATTGGCTCAATAGTTGGACCGGCTGTTACGAAAGCTTTTTTATTCTTGAGTTTATTTTTTTTTGAAAAGTACTCATTAATATAATGAACAATCGACGCTGGCTCCTCCATTCTACCCATTCCATTTTCTCCACAAGCAGTCTCACCAATTTCAGGTCCACAAAAGTGGTAGCCAAATTTTTTTATACTCATGAGGTTTTTTTGCGTTGCTGGATTATTCCACATTTGTGGATTCATAGCGGGAACTATGATTATTGGTTTATTTGATGCGAGCAGTGTAGCGGTGGCTAGTTCATCTGCCATCCCATGTGCCAGACGTGATATCAAATTGGCAGTTGCAGGTGCGACAACTATTATGTCAGCATTTCTCGACAGGTTTATATGTCCCATTTTAAGTTCACTCTTAAGATCAAATAAATCTGTATGAACTTCTCGCTCCGCAAGTTGTGAAACACTCAACTCAGTAACAAACTTCCTACCAGAACTTGTGAGTATAACTTCTAATTGTGATCCATACTTTTTTAGGGATCTAATCAATTCAAGACTCTTATAGGCGGCGATTCCGCCGCCAATTATTAAAAGTATTTTTTTGTTTTTTAGCTCTTGCATTTTTTTTATCCAGTGATCAAAATTACCAACGAGATCAAAGCTACAACTGTTATAATCCAAAAACTATTTCTCTTAAAGTAATTTTGACTCTGTCTACTTCTAGATTGGCTTTCTTCAAGAAACCTGTTAAAAGTCTCGTTCGTTTTCCTAGCATCATTTAAAAAGTTGGGGAGCTCGCTGATAGCAATACCAAACCTCGATAAACCCTCAATCCCCTGCTTTATTTTCGTATCGGGTGATATTTTATCTTCCATCCATTTTTTCACAATGGGCTCAGCAATATCCCACATATTTAGCTCGGGATCCAGATCCCTTGCAACACCCTCTGTAACTACCATTGTTTTTTGTAGCAGTAAAAGCTCTGGTCTTGTTTCCATATTAAATTGTTCGGTAACTTCAAATAATTGAGTTAATACATTTGCCATGGAAATATCATTTGCATTCTTCCCAGATAATGGCTCACCAATTGCTCGCAATGCTTGGCTAAATTCGTCAAGCTTTTGAT
>MDSV01133897.1_pt1 | contig 25746 bp, 26 predicted proteins | sample 810851 | NCBI WGS metagenome assembly MDSV01 (sample SAMN05326640, study PRJNA326480) | marine metagenome | isolation source: seawater | place: Atlantic Ocean: North East | collected 2012
ACGGTGGTCAGGTCATTGTTGAAGTTGCGCGAGCCGCTGAGATTAACGTACGTGGCGCGATAGTCGTTTTCTTCGGAGTAACCCACTGCGCCACCGAAATTACCATTCTGACTGTAGTAGCGCGTGCCGATGGAGAGTTCGCTGCGTGCATCAGTAATACCACTGGCGCCGCTCATGTTGATGACAGGCTCTCCGGCGGCGTTTGCAGCAGAAAACCACGGCGAGGCACCGCTCATGTCCTCGTGATTGGCATCAATGAACAGGGCGAAATCTATGCCGAGTGGTGAAACATACTGGAATTGGTGCACATCAATGTCATAGCGTCCCAATTCTCCAAACGGCACCTGTGCCCGCGTCAGATCATCCTCCTGATAGTTGGATATTTTGTACGAGAGTGTGGATTCAGTCGGCGGGGCATCCGCTTGGGCGATACCCGGCAGGGCGAGAGCTGAGGTGGAGAGTGCAATCAGACTGCGAGAGGGGTTGCTTTTCAAAATAGGTTCCCGCTAGGCCAGAACAATCAGCAGTGGGCGCAGGTGCTTAGTTGCAACCGCAGCCACCGCCGGCGGCACTATTGCCGCCGGAGGAAGCTTCTTTACTGAAAAATATATGGTCATTGAGCTGGCGCTCCAGCACATCACGGTTCCAGGCCATCTCTTCCTTGGCCAGGTAGTCGCGTTCCCAGGGGCGCACCTGGGTGCAGGAGCTCAGCGCAACGAGCGCGATTAAAGCTGAGACTGTGAGCCGAATAATTCGCATGCTGCGCTACTCTGGCAGATTTTCGACGATAGCGGCTTCTATCATTTCCATGTCGCTGGGCCGGAATCCCATATGGACGAGCTTAACTTCGCCGTCCGGGCTGATCAGATAAGACGAGGGCATACCAATAACGTTGAACTGGGTTGCCATTTCCCCATCAGGGTCAGATGGGATCAGAAAATCCAGCGGCGTATCCAGCAAGAAATCGAGCCCGTCTTCTACCGGGTTGTCCACATTGATTGCTACAACTTCAAGCCCCTGGTCCTTATATTTGTTATACATGTCGTTATACAAAGGCAAAGAAGTCAGGCATGGCGCGCACCATGAGGCCCAGAAATCGACATAGACTGTTTTGCCCGCAAGCCCCTCGAAAGTGACATCGGGTCTGTCGCTGTAGATGGATGGGAGGGAGAAGTCTGGTGCGGGATCTCCTTCCTCAACGGCGCTGGCGACGTGAGCTGCCAGGCTCAAAGCAATGCAAAGGGCCGCTGTCAGGGTTTGTTTGATCATGGTCGGTTCCTCAATTGAAAACTTTTAGCTGGGCAGTCTGGAACAGATGTTCGCGTCGGACGGCAATTTACTGATTACCGGCCTGAGCACTGGATTTTCTGCTGCGCTGGCCTTATGGCCGCAACCTGCAGGTTGTTCGGACTCTCACACAGTGAATATCGATACTGATTATGTCAATTGTATGTTGTTTTTGCTCCAGCACTCAGATACTCAATATCAGGCTTGATAGATCGCCGTCTTATTGCGTTCAATTCTTTATAACGCATAAGTTTTTAATCCGTCTACAAAGTCAGGACGGCTCAAGCTGGCGCTGGTAGCGCGTCATGCAGATTACGCAGTACCTCGCGCCAGCGTTTTTTCTGCACTTTGACTGAGTACTTTAGCTCCTTGTAGCGATCACGCAACTGCATATGCTCCCAATGTGCCAGCGCATCCTGGATGCGCTTTTCTTTGGCTTCTTGCCAGGTCTGGCGCATCTCGTTCCACTGATTCAACAGCAGCTGGAACTGTTCGTATTCTTGCTCCAGCTTCAGACGCCAGTTCTCTGGTATATCGCGCATGGCGAATTTTTCTTGTGCCTTTTGATACTGCATTTGCAGCCGAGCTGTTTCGATTTGAGCGGGGCTGGTGCGTTTCAGGTTTCGAGTGAGGCCGATCCACGATAGGGTGCGGATCAACCACTTGGTTGGGTCAAAATGCCACCATTTGACACCATTCCGGTAGTCCCATTGAAACGTGTGGTGAAAATTATGGTAACCCTCTCCATAAGTGATCAGGGCGAGAAAGGGGTTGTCTCTAGCTGAATGGGAATCACTGAAGGTTTGTCCACCCCACATGTGGGCGATGGAATTAATGAGGTAAGTAACATGTTGGCTCAGGACCAGGCGCAGAAGTCCACCCAGAAGCAGGCAGGCAATGATGTCGCCGTGGAGGTAGCCCAGCAATGCTGGCACGCCGATGTTGGTTAGCAATACCAGGCTCAAATAGTGTTTGTGCTGCCAAACTGCGATGGGATCCTGCTGGATATCCTTGATGTTGGAAAAGTCCTCTTTGCTACTTTCATGATTCCGCAGAATCCAACCAATGTGAGAGAACCAGAAACCCCTGCCAGCGGAGTAAGGGTCGCGCTGATTGTCGTCGACGAAACGGTGATGGCGCCGATGATCAGAGGACCAGTGCATCACATCATTTTGCAGCGCACAGGCCCCGCCCAGCGCAAAAATGAAGCGCACAATCGGATGGGCCTTGTAGGCTTTGTGTGACCACATGCGGTGGTAGCCGGCAGTAATAGAAAGGCCGCAAAACAACATCAGGAAGAGGAACATCAGCCATTCATACAAGTCGTAACCGTAGAAATACCCATAAAGAGGTACCAGGGTGACAGCAAACGCAGGGGTGAGACTGAACAGCAGCATGTTGGTCCAGTTGATTGGTGCTTTATCCATGATGATCTAAATTTCCGCCCTTGGTGACATAGGTTCAATCATCAACACGACAATTGACACCGCTAGTGTATCCGATTTTTCTTAAAGAACCAGTACTGTAATCTTGCCACAATGATCTGCTAGGGTATTGCTATAGGCGCACCTTAGTGGTGCCAAGAGGCGAGCCGTTGGAGGGATTTTCACTGTTGGAAGCACTTGAAACCAGAATTGAAGAGTTGGAGAGCCAGTTAGCATTTCAGGAAGATGCCCTTGAGAAATTTAATGCCATAGTCACTAGGCAGCAGGGTCAAATCGATGACTTGACCGTACAGGTCAAGTATTTGCGAGATCAGCTGCTAGAGGCCGCCAGCGGCTTGCAGGATGTGCAGTCAGATCCTGCCCAGGAGAAGCCGCCGCATTACTAAGCATCATCTGCACCGTGCCTTTAAATTCCCGCGGGCCTAAAAACCAATCAATAACTGCCCCAAATTTCAGTTCCATTTGATCTTTTTATGGCTCCTGGGCGACACCAGAGCCGATTTTTGCGTTGCCCGCTCGCGCTTAAGCTTCAATTAAGCTTGTAGCTGCTAACTTTCCTTCCTGTAATGTGGTGATCCATTCCGCCGGCGTTTGGGGCTGAATCTGGTCGCCTGAGAATATCCGCAAGGCAAGCAGTGGGGTGAGCGCGAACATGAACAGGTTATCAATTCTACTAGCAAGTTGTGCCAGCATCTGGACAATCTCAGCGAGTGGGCAAACTACCTATGAATACGGTGATGTAATCGAGACGCGACCTATCTACCAGATAGTGGAAATTTCCGAGCCTATGGAACAGTGTTGGGAGGAGGAGGTTGTCATCGATCGTTACCCCTCACGCAGTGGTTCCAGGACACCGGTTTTGGTGAGTACCATCATCGGTGGTGCACTCGGCAATGCGGTAGGCAACGGCAAGAGTAACAAGCGGATTGGTGCTGTGGTAGGTGCCATGTTGGGCCACTCAATCGGACGTGATATAGTCACAGACCGTAACCGTAGCAGAAATGCTGTGCGCGTCTACGAAACTGTGCAGCGCTGCGAGACAGCATATGAAAAATTTGAAGAAGAGCGTCTGGTCGGTTATCAGGTGACATATCTCTACAATGGTGAAGAATACTCTGTGCGAACCGATTCCGATCCCGGTGAGCAGATTCGGCTCAGAGTGAGCATTCAGCCTGCAAATTAAAACAGCAGCCAGTCCGTAATAGGGTCGAACTGGCACCTTTGGGGTGAGTTTTGAAGAAAGCTGGAACGATAAGTTTCCTTTTTGGCTTGTTTATGTGTTGGAGCCTGTTCTCCCATGGACAGATTTTGCCTTTCCAGGTTGAGCAGAATCAGTTGGACCGCTCCAATCCGCTGCGAGATCTTCGAATAAATCCCCAGGCCAACGGCCTCATCACAGAGCGACAGGCTGTGAATCTGGCCAGGCAGCAATTTGCGGGAAATATACTGCGTATCACGTTAGTCGGTGAAGGAGCCGCGCAGCGTTATCAGATTCGTATGGAAAATGCGGGTAAAGTCTTCACCGTTTTCGTGCACGCCAGGACCGGAGAAGTAACTGGCGGTACCTGATTCCTGGAATCGAATGGCACACAGGAGGTAGTCGACGATGCGATTATTAGTCGTTGAAGATGAGAGTTTACTGCGTCAACAGCTGGAGCAGGGCCTCACAAAGCAAGGTTATGTGGTTGACGTCGCGGTGGATGGTAAAGCGGGTCTGTATTATGCCACTGAGTATGACTATGATGCTGCGATCGTTGATCTCGGATTGCCTGAGATAGACGGTATCTCCCTGATCCAGCAAGTTCGCGCTGCCGACAAGAGTTTTCCAATCCTGATTCTGACAGCGCGTGGCGACTGGCAGGACAAGGTTGCTGGGCTCGATGCTGGTGCTGATGATTACGTCGTGAAACCATTCCAGCTAGAGGAGATTCAGGCACGCCTCAATGCGCTACTGCGCCGCGCCGCTGGATTCGCTAAGCCCAAGTTAGAGTTTGGCCCCCTGAGCCTCGATATCACCGCAAAACGGCTGACCGTTAACGAAGAAGGCGTTGATCTCACAGCCTATGAGTACAAGATGCTTGAGTATCTTATGCTACATCCAGGTCAGGTAATTTCAAAAACTGAATTGACTGAGCATCTGTACGCGCAGGACTATGATCGGGATAGTAATGTGCTGGAAGTCTTTGTACGACGACTGCGGCAAAAACTGGACCCGGAGCAGACGCTGAAACCGATTGAAACTGTCAGGGGTCAGGGTTACTGCTTTAGCCTGGCGGAAACCTGATAAATCTGCACAGGCCGTTTCCATGAGTTCCAACGCCAGGGTCTCTGGCTACTCTTTGCAATCCCGCCTAATGCTGGTATTCAGCATTCTTCTTTTCCTGTTTCTGGGAATTACCGGTGTGGTGTTGGAGCGGGCATTTCGCTCAAGTGTCGAAGCCGGGGCAGCGGAACGATTGCAGGTACAGATCTATCTGCTGTTGTCTGCAGTGGATGAGCGTGATGGAGAGTTCTACTTTCTGGAAACGCTGCAGGAACCTCGCTTCAATCAATTGGATTCCGGCCTCTATGGTTATATCAGCAGCTCCAGTGCAGGTGAGCTCTGGCGCAGTGATTCAGCCCGGGCATTCAGCCCGCCTGAAACTGGTTTTCTGCGAGAAAACGTGGGGGTCGGTCTGTCTCGTTTTGGGCGCATAGACGCCAACTACGTGATCTATTTTCGCCAGAGTTATGGCATTCTCTGGGAGGATGGAATCAGTGAATATAATTTCACTGTACTGGAAGATGCCGAGCCCTATTATTCCGAAATCAGCAATTTTCAGCGTGATCTCTGGTCCTGGCTTGGTGGTGCGGCGGTGCTGCTGCTTATCATCCAGACTGTATTGCTGCGCTGGGGGCTATCGCCACTCAGTCGCATGGCGCGAGACTTGAAGCGTATTGAGACCGGGGAAAAGGACAAGCTTGGGGCCCGCTATCCAAGAGAACTGCAGGGCGTTACCGCAAATCTCAATATGCTGATTGAGAGTGAGCGCAAACAGCAAAGCCGCTATCGCACGACTCTTGGTGATCTTGCCCATAGTCTGAAGACGCCGCTTGCCGTATTGACCGGCATCATTCCGCAGCTCAAGGCCAAGCCGGATAGCAATGCAGATTTTGTCGCGCAGCTGCAGGCCGCCGATGAGCAGTTAGAGCGGATGAACCAAATAGTCACATATCAGCTGCAGCGGGCTGTGCAAACCAATAACGCCGGATCGTTATCACGCCGGGTCAATATTGCCGAGGCAACGAACAAGGTGATAGACGCACTGCAGAAAGTCTACGCCGATAAACACATGATGGTAGTTAGGGATTTTGACAAGGCAGCGCAGTTCGTTGGAGATGAGCGTGACCTCATGGAAGTGTTGGGTAATGTCCTGGACAACGCCTACAAGTATGGTGAGTCCGAGATCAAGACTCGTATATGCAGGGAGTCTGGCGCTAATAGAAGCGTCATACTGCAGGTTGATGATAACGGCAAAGGTATTCCCAACGAACGATTAGCCTATGTGCTACAGAGAGGTGCCAGATCTGATACTTTAGCGCAAGGACAAGGAATTGGGCTGGCTGTTGTAGCTGATATCGTCAAGAGCTACGAAGGTGATATTCAGGTGAATACCAGTCACATGGGCGGCGCATCTATCAAAATTACTTTCCCACCACCCAAGACATTTGGCTAAGCCTGGTGGTCAAAGTCTATTTAACCAAGGCGTTTACGTAAGGTTCACAGGTAGAGACCGCCAGCTACTGCAACCAAAGTCATGGCGAAGAGAAACCATTTGATGCTGTTCTGGGAAGCCTTCACAGCAACTTTGACAGCAAGGTGGGCGCCAGCCATAGTTCCCGCGGCAACTATCAAGCCCGGGACCCAGCTGACCTGATCAAACGCGATAAATATTGCCAGCGCGACCACGGTGAAGGCCAGCGCACAGGTCATTTTCAGTGCATTGGCCCTGACCAGGTCATAGCGTAGCCCTCCCGCCAGAGCGGCGAGCAGGATGAAACCGACTCCCGCCTGGACAAAGCCCCCATAGATGCCGGCTGCAAATAGCGCCCACCAGGCTTTCGGGTTATCTTCAGGCGATTGCGTCGGGGTTCCCGCGGGTGGGGCGATCACCTCTGGCCTGAGCAGGATAAGCACAGACATACTGAGAATGGTGACAAGTAGCACCGGCTTGAGATAGAGATTGGGCATGAGGGCGGCTCCGAGGGCGCCAAGCACACCACCCAGCAGGGTGGGCACCAGGACGGGCGCAATGGCGGGGCGATTCAGGGTGTTGTGCTTGTCATAACCAGCCACACCTACTACACACTGCATCAAAACAGCCACGCGATTGGTACCATTTGCCAGGTCTGCTGGCAGGCCAAGCATCATCAGCATTGGCAGAGTCAGGTTAGAGCCACCACCAGCGATTGTATTGATGCCGCCAGCCAGGAAGCCTGTCCCGGCGAGCAGGGCGATAGCGGTTAAATTCAATTCCATCAAAGCAAGTCCTGGCTGCAACGGCGCAGCTTATCATTTTCTCGCCGAGGGTTTGCCAAATTCCCGTAAATCGCTAAAATTCAATGGCTTGGTGGAGATTTCGGGGTGTCTTGGAATCTTTACCATTACCGATGTGATATCTGTCACAATCTGTAAGAGTCCCACCCACGAAATTTTCTGAGTTCTAGCTAAGTCACGGTCTTGTAGTGCCATTGAGTTAGGCTTGGGGCGTGGAGAATCAAATAGCGCTTAAATTCTCCGCTGAAAATCCGACAAATTAAGGAAAACTTCAGGATTTTCTGGCGTTTACAGATAGGATTTCGAGTGGTCTACACAATCCGGGACCCTGCGAAACCCCAAAAGAGCGCCTTCAAAGGGCAGCATATACAGATAAATATCAATAAAATCAGCGGCTTTTCCTTGATAGAGCTGCTTATAGTGATAGCCATTCTGGGTATCTTGCTGGCACTGGCGACGCCCGGCTTTCAGGACACAATCGAGTCGGCGAATACGAATACCCAGGTCGAGGTGATGCTGACCACACTGAATCTGGCCCGCAGTGAAGCGATCAAGCGCAAACAGGATGTGTCGGTGTGTGCCACCAGCGATGGCGCTGATTGCGATGCAGGCAATTAATGGTAACTTCCGATGCCTTCTGCTGGACCAGGTAGAGCATGCCTGGTGTTGACAGGTTTAGCAGCAAAGCCAGGACAAAAAGTGTCACGAGAAGTTCGATTAGAGTCAGTCCAGCAATAAAGCGCCTGGAGACTTGCATGCATTTCACGTCCTTGTGATCGCTATGAACAATTAGCCTTAGTTTAGAAGCAGATCTTCAATAGGAACAAAAATTGGCGCAAAACAGTGATGTAATCGTGGTGGGAGCTGGTATCAACGGCCTGCTAGTATCGCGCATGCTGATTGCCAGCGGAGCCAGCGTTACCCTGATCGAAAAACATGAGGTGGCGAAGGAGTCTTCCTGGGCCGGTGGCGGAATTGTGTCTCCACTTTATCCCTGGCGCTATGATGCCGCTGTTACAGCACTGGCGAATTGGGCTCAGGCATTCTACCCGCAGCTTGCAGAGGAGTTGCTGGCCGAAACCGGCATCGACGTGCAGTTGCATGCTTGCGGCTTGTTGATGTTGGATGCGCCAGACCAGCAGCAGGCGCTGGTATGGGCGGCGACACAGGGTCACACGATGTTGGCATGTGGATGTGACTCCATATATAAAAAAGAAACGGCTCTGGCAGCCGGATTCGAGTCTGGTCTGTGGATGCCGCAAGTAGGCAACATAAGGAATCCGCGATTGTGTCGAGCCCTGCTTGCGAGTTTGCAAAAGCAGCCAGGATTTTCCTTGATGACGCAGGCCGCGGTCACTGGTTTCATGATCTCTGGATCATCGATTAGTGGAGTCAGCGTGAAAACTGCGGGTGAGGCTGAAGTAGCTCACCTCTTTGGGGGCGCGATTGTAATAACGGCCGGTGCCTGGAGTCAGCAGCTGCTTGAAAAACTATCGTTACAAACAGCCATTCAGCCAGTGAAGGGTCAGATGCTACTTTATAAGTTTCCAAAGCCTCCAATAGAGTCGATAATTCTGAATCAAGGTAAGTATCTGATCCCACGCCAGGATGGCCATTTGCTTGTCGGTAGCACACTTGAGTATGCGGGCTTTGACAAGACTTCTACCTCACCGGCGAGACAAACACTAAGTCATTCTGCCGTAGCGATGTTGCCTGCGTTGGAAAAAATAGAACCCGTGGGTCAGTGGGCGGGATTGCGACCTGGCAGCACCGGGGGCGTGCCCTATATTGGCCGGCTTGAACCTTACTCTAATTTTTATATCAATGCAGGGCAGTTTCGTAACGGTTTGGTGCTGGCCCCAGCTTCAGCGCGCCTTACGGCGGATATTGTGCTGGGAGTGGAGCCCGAAATAGATCCCGCTCCTTATGATCTTCGCGCACATCGACAGGATAAATCAATGGGTTTCGAAGAGAAGTCGGCCTCTACTCAAGCCCCAGCCCCAGCTTCTTCAAGCGATAGCATAATGACCTAAAAGACATGCCGAGTTTCTTCGCTGCGGCAGTCTTGTTCCAGCGAGTTTCTTCCAGCGCGCGCTCAATGGCTTCAATCTCTATCCCCTCCAGATGTTTCTCTAGAGAGAAATCTGCATCTAATTCGTGCACCTCGCTTTGAATGTCGGGCTCGGCTGCCGCGGCTGATTCCAGCTGCTCTGTGGGGTCCGTGACCCCGGGCATGAACTCGAGGTTGTCGGCTGCAATCAGGTTGTCTTCGCAAAGAGTCGCGGCCCGCTGCAGAATGTTCTCCAGCTCCCTGACGTTGCCTGGAAAGGAGTAGTTACTTAACACCTCAAGGGCTGAGGGGGACAGGGTGCACTCAGGCACTGCGTTTTCTTTTGCGATTTTCTGCAATAAGGCAATGGCGAGTTCGGGTAAATCCTTAGGGCGTTCTCGCAATGGGGGCACAGCCAGTTCGATAACGTTAATCCGAAAATAGAGGTCCTGGCGCAGGCGGCCATGCTCGACCTCTCGCACAAGATTTTTATGGGTTGCGCTCAGTAATCGCACATCAACATGTGTCTCTTTTTGAGAACCCACAGGTCGTACAGCTTTTTCCTGAATGACCCGAAGTAGTTTAACCTGCGTGTGCAGTGGCAAATCAGCAATTTCATCAAGGAATAGGGTGCCACCGCTGGCGGCCTGAAATAGCCCCTGCTTATCCTGCTCGGCGCCAGTAAAGCTTCCTTTTAAGTGGCCAAATAATTCGCTTTCCATTAGTTCTTCCGGGATCGCGCCGCAGTTTACCGCAACGAATGGCGCGTCGCTCTGGCACAGACTATCAAACGCTTTGACGTAAAGACTGCTACATTAATCCTCTATCTACAATTTATCGTACAATAGCTCACCTAGGTTAGTGGCGAAAGCCGTGCAGACATTGTGCAGAGGCCCATGGTGAGGAACCCATGACAACGCGATTTAAAATCATTATGGCCCAATTGGATTTTCTGGTTGGGGATATAGATGGCAACACTGACAAAATTATCCGGGTCGCGAGAAGAGCCAGCGAAGAGTTAGGAGCAGACATGGTTGTCTTTCCAGAACTGGCTATTACTGGATATCCACCAGAAGATCTCTTGCTCAGGCCAAGCCTGAAGCCACGCATTACCAAGGCGCTGGATCGGATTTGTGTGGCAGACATTGATGCTTATCTGGTTGTTGGCTACCCGGAAACAACGGCGGAAGGAGTTTACAACGCACTGGCAGTATTGAGGGGCAGTAAGGTCATCGCGGGCTATCGCAAGCAGTGCTTACCGAACTACCAGGTATTTGATGAACGCCGCTACTTCAGAGCGGGCAGTCAACCTTGCGTGATTGACATTGCAGGCGCCCGGATGGCGTTTACAGTCTGTGAGGATCTGTGGGAACCTGAGCCTGCGCGTCAGGCTAAAGAGGCCGGCGCGCATTTACTGGTTAATATCAATGCCTCACCTTTCCATATGCGCAAGCTCCAGGAGCGGCAGGAATTGCTTCAGCAGCGCAGCCGCGAAGGTGGATTTCCTGTCGTGTATGTGAACTTGGTTGGGGGGCAGGATGAGTTGGTGTTCGACGGCGGCTCCATGGCCGCCAGTCAGGGCGAATTGAATTGCCTGATCCCGCAGTTTCAGGAAGGCCTGTTTCCTCTCGATATCGAAATTGCAGAGCACGGCAGCTGTGAGATCCCTCGTCAGGCAATGGCTGAGACCCTCGACATTGAAGCTCAGGTCTATGAGGCGCTGGTGATGGGTGTCCGTGACTATGTCGAAAAGAATCGATTCAAAGGTGTGGTACTTGGCTTGTCGGGAGGTATCGACTCAGCTCTTAGCCTGGCAATTGCCGCAGACGCATTAGGCAGTGCGAAGGTGCAGGCCGTTATGATGCCATTTGCCTACACCTCGCAGTTGAGCCTTGATTGTGCTCAACAACAGGCGCAGAGCCTTGGTGTGAATTACCAGGTGATTGCAATCAATGAGATTTACGACAGCTTCACCGCCGCGTTGAAAGATGAATTTGCGGGTCTTGAGTCGGATGTGACTGAGCAAAATATTCAGGCGCGGGCGCGCGGCGTGCTGTTGATGGCGATTTCCAATAAGAAAGGGCTGCTGGTACTCACAACCGGTAACAAGAGTGAAATCGCCGTAGGCTACTCCACGCTATATGGTGATATGGCTGGCGGTTTCGATGTGCTCAAAGATGTGTCCAAGACGTTGGTCTATAGACTGGCTAGATTTCGCAACAGCATAGGCGCTGGCAAAACTGTGATTCCTGCAGAAGTCATCGACCGCGCACCTTCAGCGGAACTGGCACCCGGTCAGGTGGATCAGGACAGTTTGCCGGATTACGATACTCTTGATGAAATTCTGGAGCTCTATGTCGAGCAGGACCAAAGCGCTAAAGCGATCATGGATAAGGGGTACACCGAGGCGGATGTGAAACGCGTGCTGCGCCTGGTTGACCTTAACGAATACAAACGTCGGCAGAGTCCTGTTGGTGTACGCTTGACCCAACGTGGATTTGGCCGTGACCGGCGCTATCCAATCACCAATGGCTGGCCGCTTGGAGAGTAAGGACTAAGCCAACAACCCTTAGTTTGGGTTGATCGGTCGATTCTGTTGCCTTATTTGCTGCACCCGACGTTGGGATTCACGAATCTGCTGTGCTGCCTCTCGCTGAATCCTCCGCTCTTGCTGAATTTGCTGAATCTGTTGATTGTAGCGCTCTCGTAATTCCCTGCGCCGAGCTTCGGGCAAATTCTGAAATCGGCGTTGGGTAGTGCGAAGTCTGCGCTGTTGTTCACCGCTTAAGCGATTGAAGCGCTGAAATCGATCGTTAATGACCTGCTGCTGCTGTCGATTCAGGTTTTGAAAACGCTGCTGCTGTGACTGGGCCTGCTGCCGTTCCTGTGGCCGCATACGCTCCCATTGATTCGCTCCGCGTCGCAGGCGCTGCTGGCGTTCTGCGCTCAGGCTGTCCCACTGGGACTCGACCTGCTGCAGAATAGTGCGTTCTTCCAGAGAAAGATCGGTCCAGGGAATTTTTTCCTGGGCCAGCACTGGGGTTCCTAACAGCATCAAGAGTATTGTCGCTGCTAGTGTGGCTGCGTAGTTCGCTACAGTTAGTCTGTTTCTTCTAACCATCACTGATTGCCCTGTTCATTTTCTTCTGCATTGCTTTCTGTATTACCCACGGCGTCATCCATTCTGGCAGCGAGATCGAGAAGCTCAACAAACTCATCGTTGAGCATCATGCCCGGATCCATGTATTCGCCGTCCTCGGTTTGAAACGAACCAAGAAACTCCAGTAGCTCTAGATCCGGGATCAGATTATCTGGCTGGCCATTCGTCTCATTTTCTGCAGCTTGGCTGTTGAGCGTCAGACCTAATAGCAGCAGGGCCGTCCAGCATGTCTGACTTCTGTCAGGCACAGTTTTATCTTGCTCCGATAAGGCCAAATTAGTCCGTGATATCATTTTCTTCGAGCCACAGGTAAAAATCGAGGTTCTCATAGAGTTCCAGGTCGTCGGCTGAAGCCACTAACGTCAATTCCGGATCTGTGCCAAATGTCTCATTCAGGTTGCTGCTCACATAGAACACTGAAACAACGGCGACTGTTAAACAGGCCGTTGCAACCATACCCATGCCAAAGCGGTGCTGCACTGAAAACAAATCCCTGAGCTGTTCCCAGTATCCTGCTGCTTGCGTGTCACCTGTCCCCTGCGCGATTGCCTGCCTGCGCAAGCGGTCAAGGCGCTGCTGTATTTCACCTGAAGGCTCGGCAAAATCGTCTAGCCGGGTGACGACGCCATCAATAAGCAAACTTTCATCGACTGGCTCTGAGGCGGCATTACTATTCAGCCTCTGAAGAGCTTGTCCACGCAACTGCGCCAGACGCTCGCTTAGCGCTGAATCCAGAGGCAGCAACTGCTGATCCAGCTTGATGCGAATGCCCTCCAGGAATTGAGCCTCGTCAAAATCTCTCATGTCCAGTGTTCGCCAAGTTCGATTCTTAGTGTATGCACGGCGCGGGAATAATGGGTCTTCACACTACCCTCGGCGCAGGCCATGGCAGTCGCTGTCTGTTTGACATCCAGTCCCTCCCAGGCACGGAGCAAGAATGCCTGCTGCTGTCTTGGGGGCAAATTCATGAGGGCTTGCTGTAATTTGACCATGCTTTCATCTATTTCGGACTCGCCATCCGGCCCTTTGCCAAAAGGATCCGGAGCAGTTTGAATCGGGTCCTCATCGCTGTCTTCCTCTTTGCGCAACCAGCTGCGGTGACGATTTCGTACCGTGTTGCGGCGGTGAAAATCGTTAATACGGCTGCTCAATATGCGATAAAACAGCGGGGTCCATTCCTGTTCTGGACGGCTGGCATATTTTTCCACCAGCTTGAACATAGCCTCCTGCACCAGGTCCAGCGCGTCCTCCTGGTTACCAGTCGCTAACTGGGCAATCCTGAAGCCGCGGTTTTGCACGGATTGCAGGAAACTATCCAATTGGGCCGAATTATCCAGAGTGGGGCTCCTGATTTCAGTGGTCGATTCTTGCACTGCCTGGAACATTGCAATGATAATTGATCAGGCACTATATCGGCTAGATAGCCCCAAATTTGTGTCTTCCCATAGCCTAAAACGCACATGTGCGCGTCAGGTTTACAGAAAAGGGGAAAAATTTGGAGAAAGTGCTGGAGAAAGGGCTGGAGGTTAGTCCAGCAGGCCGAATGTGATAATGCTGAGGAAAGAGCGTCTACCCTGGCCCTGACCAGACTGGGCCTCGATAATTTGTTGGCTGCCCGAGGTGCCAGGGCGCTGAGTAGGTGCCAGAGATGGATTACCCCGATTGTCACCCAATAAGCCAAAACTGACGGTATAGAGCAGGGAGGGGTCAGTAATCTCGGTGCGTACAATAAAATCACCGTCCCCGTCGATAGCGGGGTGATCCGGGTAGTTTTCCTTGAGCAAAGCCAAGGAAGTGTCTGCAAGGTCGTTCAAACCGAGTCTCAGGTAAGACTCCACCATAATCGCTACACCGTCGGCTACCGCTGGTGTGCCCTGAAAGTTCTCCACCACATATTGACCGCGACGGAGGGCGGCGATATAGGCTCGGCGATCCAGGTAATAGTTGGCAACGTGAATCTCATAGGCAGCCAGGTTGTTGCGCAGGTAAACCATGCGGGCTCTAGCGTCAGCCGCATAGGCGCTGTCGGGGTATAGGGCCAATAGCTGTGAAAAGTCGTTGAAGGATTCCTGTGCGAGGCCAGGATCTCGTTTGGTGTAGTCCACGGGAACGATGCGGCTTAAGAAGCCTGTTCGGTCATTAAAGGACGCCAATCCCTTCATGTAATAGGCATAGTCAACGTTTTCATTCTCGGGATGCAGTCTGATGAAGCGATCTGCAGCGGCCCGGGCGGCTTCTTCGTCCCCATTACTAAAGTAGGCATAAACGATCTCAATCTGGGCCTGGGCAGCGAATCGACCGAAAGGGAAGCGAGATTCCAGCGCCTGGTAAGTAGAGATAGCACCGGCGTAATTGCGGCTCTCCAGCTGCTCCAGCGCGCGCCGGTAGAACTGCTCTTCAGTGGTTAGGCCAGCAAACTCATCGGCGTCATCGCCATCGAACAGGCCGCAGCTCGCCAGCATCAGCACGATAAGCCCCAGGTTCAGGAGTTTGGTGAATGTCTTGCCAACCTTCATTGAATAGATTGCCTCAAGCTGTTTTCGCTTGCCGTAAAAAAGCGTATTTAACCATACTGCCAGCGCTAAACCCATAGGCCAGAAGCAGCGACCTGTGCAGCGCTCACGCGTGTGAATGATCCGGAGAATGCCTGCGCAGGCCGCAGGGATTCAAGTATCATGGGGAAATGAGTAAAGCAGAATCACAACTAATTTCGCTCAGCGCCGAAGTGACCCATTCTCTGGCCGGTAACAGATTGGACCAGATTGCTGCCCAATTGTTTCCTGATTATTCGAGAGCGCGTTTGCAGGAATGGATTAAACAGGGAAAACTGACCCTTGATGGTCAGCACTGCCGCCCACGGGACACCGCGGCAGCAGGCGCCATGCTGCTGTTGGAAGTGGAGCCAGAGCCGGTTGAGGACTGGATAGCCCAGGAGATGCCCCTGCAAGTCGTTTACGAGGATGCTGATCTACTGGTGATAAACAAGCCAGCCGACCTGGTCGTGCATCCGGCTGCTGGACATCGCCAGGGAACCCTGGTCAATGGCTTGTTGCACTACTGCCCAGCGCTAGAGTCAGTGCCGCGGGCGGGAATAGTGCATCGGCTGGACAAGGACACCACGGGGCTGCTGGTGGTGGCAAAAAACCTGAGAAGCCACAACGGACTGGTACAACAACTGCAGGTTCGAACAATTTCTCGACAGTATCAGGCCGTGGTTCAGGGGGTTATGACTGCTGGGGGCACTGTGTCGGAGCCCCTGGGTCGTCACCCCGTGAATCGCATCAAGCGGGCAGTGGTCAGGAATGGTCAAGAGGCGGTAACCCACTACCGGGTGCTTAACCGTTTTAGGGCCCATACTCATATCCAGGTAAACCTTGAGACTGGGCGCACTCACCAAATAAGGGTCCATATGGCACATTTAAAGTACCCTATCGTAGGAGATCCGCTATACAACAGCCGTTTGCAGGTACCCTCTGCGAGCTCGGAGGCGCTAAAACAGGTGTTGCTTGATTTTCGCCGCCAGGCATTGCATGCATGGAAGCTGTCCCTTGTGCATCCGCTGTCCGGAAAAGAATGCAGTTGGGAGTCCCCCCTGCCGAGTGATTTCGAGACACTGCTGCAATCACTTCGCGATGACCTGCAGTTAATTAAGTCATGAACGAGATCGAAATTATCAGGCCGTCATGGCCCAGCCCTAAATCGGTAGAGGCGATCTCCACGACTCGAACAGGCGGGTTCAGCATTGCACCGTTTAATAGTCTCAACCTGGCTGAACATGTGGGTGACACCACCGATGTGGTTAACCGAAATCGAGAGCTGGTGGCAGGCCTGTTTGCGAAAGGAGCCAAGGGCCAATGGCTGCAACAGGTTCACAACAATCGCGTGGCACGAGTAGAGTCGAGTGTTGAACCGCTGGAGGCAGATGCGCTGGTCACTTCCAATCGTGGCATTGTGCTTAACATACTCACCGCCGATTGCTTGCCATTACTATTGTGCTCGGAGGATGGGAATGAGATTGCGGCCGTTCATTGCGGCTGGCGAGGTTTGGCGGCAGGCATTGTTGCCAACACACTGGCCACTATGGACGGTGATCCCGATCAACTGCTGGCATGGATAGGGCCAGCTATTGGTAGCTGTCACTTTGAAGTTGGTGCGGAAGTGCGTGCGGCCTTTGCTAAATCCCTGTCGGGAGACTCGCTCGAACACTGTTTTCGGCCGGCAGCTGAGGGGAAGTTCATGGCAGATTTGTTAAAAATTACTACAGCCCAGTTGCATGATCTCGGTGTATGCCAGGTGAGCAGCGATGCTTACTGTACCTACTGTGATGCTGATCGCTTCTATTCCTATCGTCGGGATGGGCAGTGTGGCCGCATGGTAACGGCGATCTGCATTACATAGATTTTGCCCGTATAACTAGTGAGCGCAAGTTCGACCAGGATCAACACTTCACCAGCCCGTATTGAAATCCTGATCAGTCATCCCAATTTACTGGTTTAGAATGATCATTATCGGTGCAGCCCAAGCGCCGGATTTTGCGAATTTTATCAGGTAATTTGACCATGAGACTGGACAAAATCACTAGTAAACTGCAGTCGGCGCTTGCTGACGCGCAATCCCTTGCCCTGGGTAAGGACCATAATCAGATTAAACCCGAACACTTGCTGCTGGCCTTGCTGGATCAGAAGGGCGGTTCGGTGCGCCCACTGTTAAGCCAGACAGGCTTCAACGTTAATGACCTGAGGTCTCAGCTGCAAAAAGCCGTAGATGATCTTCCGCAGGTGCCAAATCACGATGGCGAAATCACGGGTTCGCCGGAATTAGGCAAGCTGCTCAACCAGGCAGATAAGCTCGCGCAGCAAAAGGGTGATTCCTTTATCTCAAGCGAAACCGTGTTGCTGGTTGCCATGCAGGACAAGGGTTCTGTGGGCAAGATTCTAGGGAGTTTTGGTGTCTCTCCACAGGCACTGGAAAATGCCATAGCAAATCTTCGCGGTGGGGAAAATGTCGATAACCCTGAAGCGGAGGATGCTTGGCAGGCTTTGAGTAAATACTGCGTCGATCTCACAGAGCGAGCAGAGAATAGTGAGCTTGATCCGGTTATTGGGCGAGATTCAGAGATTCGTCGCACCATACAAGTATTGCAGCGCCGCACCAAGAATAACCCCGTGCTGATTGGAGAGCCGGGAGTGGGTAAAACGGCAATTGTTGAAGGACTGGCACAACGAATCGTGAATGGCGAAGTTCCCGAGGGTCTGAAGGATAAAAAGATACTTGCGCTTGATATGGGGGCCCTGATTGCGGGAGCAAAGTTTCGGGGTGAATTCGAAGAGCGCCTGAAGGCAGTGCTTAACGAACTCTCCAAGCAGGAAGGATCCATCATCCTGTTTGTCGATGAGCTGCATACCATGGTAGGGGCTGGCAAGGCTGAAGGCGCTATGGACGCTGGTAATATGTTGAAGCCAGCACTGGCTCGCGGTGAGCTGCACTGTGTTGGCGCAACTACCCTGGATGAATATCGACAGTATATTGAGAAGGATGCGGCTTTAGAACGGAGATTCCAGAAAGTGTTGGTAGAGGAGCCAACTGAAGAAGATACTATTGCTATTCTGCGTGGTCTGAAAGAGCGCTATGAGGTGCATCATGGTGTCGATATTTCGGATGCTGCAATCATCGCCTCGGCACGCTTGTCTCAACGTTATATCACAGATCGACAGTTGCCTGACAAAGCAATCGACCTGGTGGATGAGGCGGCGAGCCTGATTCGCATGGAAATCGATTCCAAGCCGGAGGAAATGGATAAGCTTGAGCGGCGACTGATACAGCTCAAGATCGAGCGCGAGGCCTTAAAGAAAGACGAAGACCCTGCGTCGATCAAGCGTAAGGAAAAGCTGGAAGAGGATATTACTGAACTCGAGAAGGAGTATGCCGATCTGGAAGAAGTCTGGAAGGCAGAAAAAGCGGCATTACAAGGCACGGCCACCATAAGAGGCAGCCTCGAACAGGCGCGCAACGACATGGAGGCGGCTCGACGCGCAGGTGACCTGGCACGTATGTCTGAGATTCAGTATGGCGTTATTCCGGGTCTGGAACAGAAGCTTGAGATGGCGGCTGAGGCTGAGGCCGCTGAGAAGAAACTACTGCGCAACCGCGTCACAGAAGAGGAGATTGCTGACGTGGTCGCGCGCTCTACCGGCATACCGGTTAGTAAAATGCTGCAAGGTGATAAGCAGCGTCTACTAGAAATGGAAGCAGCCCTGCATCAGCGTGTCATCGGTCAAAATGAAGCCATTTCTGCCGTGTCCAATGCCGTGCGACGTTCTCGTTCAGGCCTGTCGGATCCTAATCGGCCCAATGGCTCTTTTCTATTCCTAGGGCCGACAGGCGTAGGTAAGACCGAGCTCTGCAAGGCGCTGGCCGAATTTCTGTTTGATACAGAAGAAGCGATGGTCCGCATTGATATGTCTGAATTCATGGAGCAGCACTCGGTCGCGCGCTTGATTGGTGCGCCGCCTGGTTACGTAGGCTATGAAGAGGGTGGCTATCTCACCGAGGCAGTGAGACGCCGTCCCTATTCAGTGCTTCTGCTGGACGAGGTGGAGAAGGCGCATCCAGATGTGTTCAACATCTTGCTGCAGGTAATGGATGATGGTCGTCTCACTGACGGTCATGGGCGCACAGTGGATTTTCGGAATACTGTCATTGTGATGACCTCAAATCTTGGCTCCGATCGAATCCAGGAGATGATGAACCAGAAACAGTTTGACGAAGACGTCTATGAGCGTGTGAAGAAGGGTGTGCTGGAGGCCGTGGTCAGGCATTTCTCGCCGGAATTCGTTAATCGAATTGATGAGACCGTGGTCTTTCATCCGTTGCAGCAGGCCCAGATTCGAGGCATCGCTGAAATTCAGATCGACCTGCTCAATGCCAGGCTGGCTCACAGTGAGCTGGCTCTGTCCGCCAGTGACGCAGTTTTGGATCATGTGGCCAGAGTCGGCTATGACCCGGTCTATGGTGCGAGACCATTGAAGCGTGCGATACAGAATGGCATCGAAAACCCTCTGGCTCAGCACGTATTGCAAGGTGCCTATGGGGCAGGGGATACCATTCATTTGGATATCGATTCAGAGGGTGAGCTGAAATTCACCCGGACGCAGGCAGCTCCAGACCAGGCGGTTGCGTAACCGCCTGTCTGGCATGCCCCTGATGCTTAAAATGTCTATGGTCAATGATTAATGGCCAATGCACTGCGGTTTAAGGCCTAAGGCGAAAGCGGCGTGAAGTTGCCTTAAGAGCTTGACTTTCCTACCTAAAATGTCAAACTCTCCTCTTTTAGCAGAAACGACGATCAACCCGTTTTGTCTGCTGCAGTCTGAACCCGCCAAGACCTGGCACTATTCCAGACTGCCGTCTAGGTGTCGGACAACATCCACCCAAGGCTTCTATCGCGATATCTATCACGTATTCGCGTACGAAGCCGACAAGTAGCTAGAGAGCGCCTGCGGCAAATTTCTTGCTATTGTCATCATAAAATCAAAATGAGAATTTGAAGTGGCGGACTACTGCGAGCATTGATTGCTCGTTGTTTTTTTTGTGAAGAGTTTTAATCAAGCGTTGGAATGTTGAGAAGTAGAGGCTAAGCAAGTGGAACAACTATCTGGTGGAGAGGCGCTGATACGCGCGCTGCAAGATGAGGGTGTAGAGTTTCTGTTCGGTTATCCGGGCGGGGCCGTTCTGCACATCTATGACGCACTCTTTCGGCAAGATCATGTAGAACATATTTTAGTGCGCCATGAGCAGGCGGCGACTCACGCGGCCGATGGCTACGCGCGCGCCACGGGCAAGCCCGGTGTGGTGCTGGTGACTTCTGGTCCCGGTGCTACCAATGCCGTTACCGGCATCGCTACCGCTTACATGGATTCCATTCCGATGGTTGTAATTTCCGGTCAGGTTGAGAGTCGGTTGATTGGCAGTGATGGTTTTCAGGAAACTGATATGGTGGGCGTTTCCCGCCCGATCGTGAAGCATAGCTTTATGGTGCAGAATGCAGCCGATATCCCCAAGACCATTAAGAAGGCATTTCACATAGCGACGTCGGGTCGGCCTGGTCCGGTGGTGATTGATGTGCCCAAAGATGTCACTGACCCCAAGGTCAAATTTGACTATGAATATCCCAAAGAAATCAAACTGCGCTCATACCAGGTACCTTCACGTGGACACTCTGGCCAGATCAAGAAGGCGGTAGAGGCCCTATTGGGTGCTAAATGCCCGATGATCTATACCGGAGGTGGCGTTATTCAGGGTGAGGGCTGTGACGAGCTAATCGAATTAACCCGCAAGCTTGGCTATCCCATAACGAATACTTTGATGGGGCTGGGTGCCTATCCGTCTACAGATCAACAGTTCCTCGGCATGCTCGGCATGCACGGCACCTATGAAGCGAACATGGCGATGCATTATTGTGACGTCCTGCTGGCGGTGGGGGCTCGTTTCGATGATCGTGTGACGAACTCAGACACCAGCAAATTTTGTCCAGACGCCACTATCCTGCATGTGGATATTGATCCTGCGGCAATCTCTAAGACTGTGACTGCCGATGTGCCTATCGTCGGCCCGGTCAAGGCTGTGCTGCTTGAGATGATCAATCAAGTTGAGAAGAGTGAACAGCAAGTCGATGCTGGCGCCCTTGAGATCTGGTGGAAGCAGATTGAACAATGGCGCGAGCGCCAGTGTCTTGCCGTGACTCCATCTGTGGATGGCACCATCAAGCCACAGCAAGCTGTGCAGGCCTTATATGACATCACTGAGGGCGATGCCTTCATCTCGTCCGATGTAGGTCAGCATCAGATGTTTGCTGCGCAGTATTACGGATTCGACAAACCCAGGCGCTGGATTAACTCTGGCGGCCTCGGCACCATGGGCTTCGGTTTCCCTGCCGCCATGGGAGTCCAGTTTGCCTACCCAGACGCGCTCTCGGTTTGTGTGACTGGTGAAGGCAGCTTTATGATGAACCAGCAGGAATTCGCCACCTGCATGCAGTACGGCTTACCCATAAAGATTGTGTGTCTCAATAACGAGGCGCTAGGTATGGTGAAGCAGTGGCAAGACATGCAGTACGGCGGTCGCTATTCTCACAGTACCTATTCAGAATCTCTGCCAGACTTTATCAAGCTGGCTGAGGCCTACGGGCACGTGGGTGTGCGCATTGAGAAATATGATGACCTGCACAGCAAACTGAAAGCAGCCCTGGCCATGAAAGACAAACTGGTCTTTATCGATATCCTCGTGGATCCTTCCGAACACGTCTACCCGATGGCTATCAAGGGTGGCGCCATGAAAGACATGGTGCTGAGCAAAACGGAGAGAACCTGACATGCGACGTATCATATCGGTGCTGATGGAAAACGAACCTGGCGCATTGTCTCGAGTCGTCGGCTTGTTTTCACAGCGCAACTACAACATCGACTCACTCACCGTTGCGCCGACAGAAGACCAATCCCTGTCGCGTCTCACTCTCACGACTAGCGGCGATGATGCGCGCATCGAACAGATCACCAAGCATCTAAACAAGCTTGTGGACGTGGTTAAACTTGTGGATCTCACCGAAGGTGCCCACATCGAGCGTGAGCTTATGCTCATCAAGGTGAAAGCCGTCGGCGCACAGCGGGCCGAGGTGAAGCGCACCGTGGACATTTTTCGCGGTCAGGTCGTGGATCTCACCGCAAGCGTGTTCACGATTCAGCTCACTGGAGCCGGTGACAAACTCGATGCCTTTATTGCTGCGCTAGGCGACAACGTCGTGTTAGAAGTGGCACGTACAGGCGTTTCCGGTATCGCGCGTGGAGAGAAGACTCTGGCCCTATAACTCGGTTAGATTCAGTTGGCGTTGGTGTGTGGCGGGCTTGCTGTGACCTAAGCGCTGGGCACGCCATAAATCCTCTGCCGACTCTGCACAGCGAAACTAGAATTAGTTGCTCGAATAGATAAAAGCGGCACGTCCCTGATGTGGACGTGCCGCTCGATATCAGATTGCTTAGATGACTTTCTTCATTGCAGTCATATAGCTGCGCAGTTTCTTGCCAACGATTTCAATTGGGTGGGAGCGAATGCTCTCGTTGACAGCGATCAGCTCAGCGTTATCCACGCCCTGATTTGCAAGCTGTAGACCCTGACCGATAACGTCGATATCAATCTTCTTCATGAAGTCTTCCAGCAGCGGTACACATTCGTGAGAGAACAGGTAGCAGCCGTATTCGGCGGTGTCTGAAATTACCTTGTTCATCTCGTAGAGCTTCTTGCGACCAATCAGATTGGCGATCAACGGTACTTCGTGCAGGGACTCGTAGTAAGCCGATTCGGCGATGACGCCGCTGTCAGTCAGGCTCTCGAACGCCAGTTCGACGCCAGACTTGATCATGGCTGCCATGAGAATGCCATGGTCGTAGTATTCCTGTTCCGAAATATCCATGGTGCCGGGCTCTGACTTTTCGAAGGAGGTCTCTGCTGTCGCTTCTCGCCAGCCTAAAAGCTTGGCATCGTCATTGGCCCAGTCATCCATCATGCCGGCGGAAAATGTGCCGGTGATAATGTCATCCATGTGCTTGTTATACAGCGGTCGCATAATGTCTTTAAGTTCATCGGACAGCTCATTGGCGACTAGCTTGGCAGGGTTGGACAGGCGGTCCATCATGTTTGTGATGCCACCATGCTTCAGACCCTCGGCAATGACTTCCCAGCCATGCTGAATCAGCTTGGAGGCGTAGCCTGCATCCATGCCTTTCTCAATCATCTTGTCATAGCAGAGTAGTGAACCGGTTTGCAGCATGCCGCAGAGTATAGTTTGTTCGCCCATAAGGTCGGACTTTACTTCGGCAATGAAGGATGACTCCAGCACGCCGGCGCGATGGCCGCCTGTGGCCGCGGCATAAGCCTTGGCGATTTCCAGGCCGTCTCCGTTTGGGTCGTTCTCGGCATGCACAGCGATCAGGGTAGGGACGCCGAAGCCGCGCTTATACTCTTCGCGGACCTCGCTGCCGGGGCTCTTCGGCGCAACCATTACTACAGTGAGGTCGTCCCGAATTTGCATGCCTTCCTCGACTATATTGAAGCCATGGGAGTAGGCCAGGCAGGCGCTTTGCTTCATCAAGGGCATGACCTGCTTCACAACATCGCTGTGCTGCTTGTCTGGGGTCAGGTTCAGGGCCAGATCGGCGCTGGGGATGAGTTCACCGTAAGTGCCTACGGTAAAACCGTTTTCGGTGGCGTTTTTCCAGGATGGGCGCTGTTCGGTGATGGCGGCATCGCGCAGGGCATAGGAGACGTCCAGTCCGCTGTCGCGCATATTCAGGCCCTGATTCAGGCCTTGGGCGCCGCAACCTACGATAACCACTTTCTTGCCTTTTAGTTTTTCTACTCCGTCGCTGAATTCACTGCGATCCATAAAGCGGCATTTCCCCAGCTGTTCCAGCTGGAGTCGCAGAGGCAGTGTATTAAAGTAGTTCATTGAGTCGCTCCAATTCTCGGCGTTGGTTCATAATCTCGGAAAGGCGCGAATCATATAGCATCTCCGTATCCGGGTAAAATATTTCAAAATCAGGCATCTGGCGTGCAAATGCCCTGTATAATACGGTTTCTGACTAATTTCAGGAATTTCTATGAAGGACCCAGACTCACAAACAGAGTCACCTCAGGAAGAAGAGAGCCTGCTGCCGATTGATGAGCACGAGGAGCTGGTCTCCGAAGGCGGCAAACAGGTGCGCCGGCGCGGCATCTACCTGTTGCCTAATCTGCTAACTCTGGGTGCCCTGTTTGCAGGTTTCTATGCCGTAATTGACGGCATGTCCGGTAACTTTAATGAAGCGGGTTGGGCCATTCTGATTGCCGGTATTCTGGATGGGCTGGATGGTCGAATCGCTCGCCTGACTAACACACAGAGCGCATTTGGGGCCGAGTTCGACAGTCTGTCGGACATGGTCTCTTTCGGGGTGGCGCCAGCGCTGATTATGTTCAGCTGGGCATTCGAGCTGCTGGGCAATGTGGGCTGGGCGGCGAGCTTTATCTATATGTCCTGCGCTGCGATGCGGCTTGCGCGCTTCAACGTGCAGCTCGGTACCGTGGACAAGCGCTTCTTCGTAGGGCTTGCGAGCCCCCTGGCGGCGGCACTGGTGACATTTTTTCCCTGGGTGGCGTTTAAGTACGGGGTTCAGGTAACGCCACTGGTATCCTATTTTGCCGCTATATTAACGGTATTCACTGGCCTCTTGATGATATCCAACTATCGCTATTACGGTTTCAAAGAACTGCATTTCAAGGGCACCGTTCCTTATATCGTCTTCGTGTTTGCGGTGGTGCTGCTGGTGCTGATTGCACAAAACCCCCATGAAGTGCTGCTGACCATGGCCATCATCTATGCGGCATCGGGGCCACTCTGGTGGCTCTATCGCAGGCAATTCAAGCCTTCCCAACCAGGGGCTGAGCAAAACCAAGCGGGCAAGGTGACCGTACTAACAAAACCTGGACAAAAATCTGCCGAAAAGCGGAACAAAAAGTAGCCATTCCCCTGCCTAAATCTGTAATTCGCGCAGACGCGCAGGGAATCAAGAAGAGACCATAACCATGTTGATCAAGAAGCCAGCTGATATCAAACCCTCCGAAATTACACCGGAAAGTGTTTACCGTAATCGTCGTGAATTCATGAAAGACTCGGCGACCATGGCTGTTGGTGCCGCAGCATTCGGTGGTGCGGCGGCAACCGCGCTGGCCCAAAATGGCGATCAATTGAAAGCCAGTGCCCCAGAGGCTTTGCAGCGCACGCCACCTGCTGCCTGGTGGAAGGCGAAGTTTGACAGCGTCAAGCCGGCGCCTGACAGCGAACCTTTTTTCACGGGCGAATCATTGACGCCCTATCGTGACGTAACGCGTTACAACAATTTTTATGAATTCGGCATGGACAAGTCGGACCCCTCTTCGCGCTCAGGCGAATTCAAGGCGGATCCCTGGTCAGTTGAAATCAGTGGCGAAGTCGCGAAGCCCGGCAACTACAACCTGGAAGATATTCTGCGCCCAATGCAGCTGGAAGAGCGCATCTACCGCCTGCGCTGCGTCGAAGCCTGGTCAATGGTAATTCCCTGGATTGGCTTCCCGCTAGCCGATCTGATAAAACAGTTCGAGCCAACCTCCAAGGCCAAATATGTCGAATTCGAAACCCTGGTAGATCCGGCAACTATGCCTGGCGTGACGTCGCGCTTTGCGATTGTTGACTGGCCTTACC
>MDSV01069281.1_pt1 | contig 25745 bp, 24 predicted proteins | sample 810851 | NCBI WGS metagenome assembly MDSV01 (sample SAMN05326640, study PRJNA326480) | marine metagenome | isolation source: seawater | place: Atlantic Ocean: North East | collected 2012
CCATCTCGAGAGGGAAGCCACCTGACGTGGATGAAATAGTGCCACGTGGAATTGAGCATGCCGAACAAACCTCTCCCGCCACATCAAACCATCTCATCACTGAACGAAGCAACGAACAACATGCTTACCAAGCACAACCCAGACACCCTCTCCGACCGAATCAGCCTGAACCTCCAATGTTGCGTCCAGCCCACCCACCAAGCCCCGCGATCTTTGCCTTCAAGCAACAAAGGTTCTGTCGGAATGTGATCCAACTGAACACGCAACATCGATACATTCAGCTGGCGAGGGGAAAGACGCCAACAACACTGGATGCGCCAACCGATGGGAGGAGGCATGCAAGGAGCGGTTGCATCCTCGTCTCAGCTGGCCATGCTGATCGGCTGAACGCCGATTCAGCCCCCAAAATGGCGAAAGGAACAGGATCCAGATGAGACGCCCACTGCAGCTTCTGATCGGCTTGAGTCTGGCCTGGCCATGCGGGCTGCAAGCCAAGCCCGTCTCAATGCCGCTACCCACCCGCGAAGAGCTGCGGGAGATCCAGCTGCTGGCATACAGCTGTTCGAGGGAGAACAAGAGCGAGGCCTGCGAACGCACCCGAACACTCACGGATCCGCTGATGGACCACCCGCGGCTGCCAGCCTCTTGCAAGGACACACTGTGGGAGTTACTCCAAGTCGCGAAAGTGGTGTCCAGCAACAGCTTTCAAAGGCGCGACAGCATTGACAGGCCCGCTCGCAGGCTGACCGTGGTCTGCGGCAATCCGGTCAAACCCGTCAAACCAGCAACCCCTCCGATCGGAGGCTTCAATCCCAACCAAACCTGACGCTCTTCTCAGGGAATCAAGCCCAGCAATCGCGAACACTGAGCATGAGCTCAGAGAAGTGGTCATGACCACACGGCAGAGGCGGTTCCCCGTGTTTATCTGCTTGATACAAATTCGTTGTCGAGATGACCACCACGGCACCCGCGGAACCGAGCCAACGCCAGATCATCCGCCTTGAGGCCCCCTTTACTGACCAGAAGCCAGGCACATCCGGTCTAAGAAAGAGCAGCAAGCAGTTTGAGCAAGCCCACTACCTGGAGAGCTTTGTCGAAGCGAGCTTCCGTACCCTCTCCGGCGTAGAAGGCGGCACCTTGGTGCTGGGCGGCGATGGCCGCTATGGCAACCGCCGCGCCATCGATGTGATCCTGCGCATGGCCGCAGCCCATGGCATCAGCAAGGTGATCACCACCACCGGCGGCATCCTCTCCACCCCCGCTGCGTCCCATCTGATCCGTAGCCGTCAGGCGATCGGCGGCATCATCTTGTCGGCAAGTCACAACCCTGGAGGGCCCGACGGAGACTTCGGCGTGAAGGTGAATGGTGCCAACGGCGGCCCCACCCCGGCCTCCTTCACGGACGCCGTGTACGAGTGCACCAAAACCCTTGATCAATATTCGATCGTTGATGCCACCAGCATCGATCTCGATGCCCCAGGGCAACATGCCATCGGAGCGATGAGCGTCGAGGTGATTGACGGCGTCGATGATTTTGTGGAGCTGATGCAGCAGCTCTTCGATTTCGAGAGCATCAGCGATCTGATCCGCAGTGATTTCCCAATGGCCTTCGATGCCATGCACGCGGTCACCGGGCCCTATGCGAAGCGTCTCTTCGAAGGCATCCTTGGCACCCCAGCCGGCAGCGTGCGCAATGGCGTTCCTCTTGAGGACTTCGGCAAGGGTCATCCTGATCCCAACCTCACCTATGCCCACGACCTGGCGGAACTGCTGCTGAACGGCGATGACTTCCGCTTCGGGGCCGCCTGCGACGGTGATGGCGACCGCAACATGATCCTGGGCCAGCGCTGCTTCGTGAATCCCAGCGACAGCTTGGCCGTGATTACCGCGAACGCCACCCTGGCGCCCGCCTATGCCTCCGGCCTGTCTGGAGTCGCTCGCTCCATGCCCACCAGTGCCGCTGTGGATGTGGTGGCGAAGGAGCTGGGAATCGACTGTTTCGAAACACCCACCGGCTGGAAATTCTTCGGCAACCTGCTGGATGCAGACCGCATCACCCTCTGCGGCGAGGAAAGCTTCGGCACTGGCAGCAACCATGTGCGCGAAAAAGACGGTCTGTGGGCCGTGCTGTTCTGGCTGCAGATCCTGGCCAAACGCCGCTGCAGCGTGGCCGAGATCATGGCGGAGCACTGGAAACGCTTCGGCCGCCACTACTACTCCCGCCACGACTATGAAGCCGTTGCCAGTGAGGCTGCCCATGGGCTGTATGACCGCCTGGAAGCGATGCTCCCAAGCTTGATCGGTCAGTCGTTTGCCGGCCGGCTGGTCGCAAACGCCGACAACTTCAGCTACGTCGACCCGATCGACAACTCCGTGACCGAGGGCCAAGGTCTACGCATCCTGCTCGACGATGGCAGTCGTGTTGTCGTGCGCCTATCAGGCACCGGCACCAAGGGAGCGACGATCCGCATCTACCTTGAGAGCTACGTACCCAGCAGTGGTGACCTGAACCAGGATCCCCAAGCTGCCCTGGCCGACATGATCACTGCCATCAACCAGCTGGCAGAGATTCAGGAGCGCACCGGAATGGATCGCCCCACGGTGATTACTTAATCGAGGCTCCATCCACTTGATCCAAAGAGCAGCAGCCCCCAATGGGGGCTTTTTGCTGACTTCAAGATTTGGGCGAACGCCGGCTCAGACGAGAATTGGGACGGCGGTAAACGGGATCGGTGGCCTGCTCCTGCAGCTGACGGGTTGATTCGATTGCAAATCCAGCCAGGCTGCAGGAGGTGATCACCATCAGAAAGAAGAGCCGCATCCGACGGATGTCGAGGTCGGCTGGGGTGTTCTCAATCAACACCTTGAGGAAGTAGGAGAGCGCCACACCAACAACTGCGCCGATGGCGATCGCCACCAGAACTCTCGATCCACTGAAACGCTTGTGGGCGGCGTACTCAGGCCGTGGCGGCATCTCGGAGGGAGGCAGCATCAGCTCACCTGGGGATCAACGGGAGGGCGGCCTTGATCCTGACCCAGCAGTGACTTCATCACCACGTAGAACACAGGCACGACCAGGGTGGAAAGAAAAGTGGCGACCAACAGCCCACCGAAGACCACAAGCCCAAGCGAGGACTGACTCTGGGCACCCGCACCACTGGCAAGCATCAGCGGCAGGAAGCCTGTGAGGGAGGAGATTGCCGTCATCAGAATCGGCCTCAGTCGCGACTGGGCCGCAAACCGAGCGGCATCGAGTGCTGACGCGCCCTCACCCATCTTCTGATTGGCGAGATCGACGATCAGGATCGCGTTGCCGCCCGCAAGACCAATCAGCATCACCAGACCCACCTGGGCATAAATATTGAGCACCTGTCCAGCAGCACCAAGAAACACCAGAGCGCCAAGCAGGGCTGTGGGAACGGTGAGCAAAATGATGATCGGGTCGGAGTAGCTCTCGTATTGGGCCGAAAGCACTAGAAACACAGCCAAGATTCCGAGAGCAAAGATCACCACCGCAAGAGACCCCGCTTTCACCTCCTCGCGGGAGATTCCAGTCCAGTCAAAGCTCAAGCCCTGGAAGTTCCCATCTCTAAAGATGGTTTTCATCGCACCAATCGCCTGACCTGAGCTCTTGCCCTCTGCCGGAGTGCCCTCGACCTTGATTGAACGATAAAGATTGAAATGGGGAATCACACTCGGGCCAGTGGTGGACTTGACCGTGAAGAATTCCGAAAGAGGGATCTGGTCACCCTTGAGATTGTTGACATAGATCGACGACAACTGCTCAGGAGTGGCTCTGCTGACGTCGTCCGCCTGGACATAGACCCGTCTCACCTTTCCTTCCTGAAACGTGTCATTGACATAGGCACCACCGAAATTGACGCTGAAGGCCTGCATCGCCGAACCAAAGTCGACACCGAGGCTGGCCATCTGTTGACGGTCCACCTTGATTTCGATCTGTGGAGCTTCAGGGGAAAACAGCGAATAGACGCGATTCAGCACTGAATTGGCATTGCCCGCCTGAATGATCTGCTCGGCAGAGCCGAAGAACTGATTCAAGGAATAGGAGCCGCTGCTCTGATCGAGAAGTTGGAACTCAAAACCGCCACCGGATCCGTAGCCAGGAATCGACGGGGGCTCGACCACGAATACCCGTGCACCATCCACTGCCATGAAGAGCTTCTTGTTCAGACGTTGAACAAGTGCCGCCACGCTGTGGTCACTGCCTTTGCGCTCATCCCAGTGCTTGGTGCCGAAAAAGAACAGACCTTTATTCGGAGCATTGCCATCGAAGCTGGCACCACTGAAGAGAGCTGCAGCCTTGATGTCCTCCTCACTGCGCAGCACCGCTGCCACCTTGCGGTTGATGTCAAACGTGGTCTCATTGGAGGCCCCTTCTGGGGCCTGCACAAAGCCAATCGCATAGCCCTGGTCTTCAATCGGCACAAACCCGCCAGGGATACGGGTGAATGCGAAGCCAGTGAGAAGGATGCCGGCCGCCAAGGCCGCCATCACCAGCGGCCTTGCCTTAAGCACCTGATCAAGCAAGGTCGAATAACGCTCTTCAAAGGCCGCATAGCAGCGATTGAAGTTGGTGAAAATCACTGGAATGAACCAGCCCACCCCAACGCCGATGGCGCTGAAAAGAAGCACCGGGATCAGATTGGTCACACCAAGCACCACCAAGCCCACCACAGCACCTCCAACCGCACCTGGCATCCGAAGGGGACGACCGGTGAGTTGCATGGCAACAAAACCAAGCAGTGCTCCCACCACCACAGGCAGCAGGACCAAGGGCGCACCATCGCCAGCGTTCAGCAGGCCATAGACGAAACCAAGACAAATGCCAGCCGTGGCGTACTGCTCTTTGCTCAGCTCCTTGGTGTCACGGGAGAGCAGCAATGCCGCCAGCATCGGGGAAAAGGTGAGGGCATTGAACGTGGAAATACCGATCGAAAACAGAATGGTTGCAGCGAACTGTTTGTAGATCGTTCCAGTCGCTCCAGGGAAAAACAGGACCGGCAAAAACACGGCCATCTTCACCAAAGAGGTGGCGATGACTGCACTGAACAGTTCATCCATCGTGGCCATCGCCGCTTGGACGGCGGTGAGGCCCTCCGCCTTCTTCGCCGATGTGTCTTCCACCACGGTGATTGCATCATCCACCACAAGACCGGTGGCCAACACAAGACCAAAAAGGGTGAGCTGATTAAGAGAAAAGCCAAAGGCCAGCACCAGACCGAAGGTACCGATTAGGGCAACAGGAATGGCGATAGCGGGCACCAAAGTGGCCTTCCAGTTCTGAAGAAACAGGAACAGGATCAGCACCACCAGAATCACAGCATCCCGCAGGGAATTGGTGACTCCCTTGATCGACTGATTGATGAAGTCGGTGGTGTCGTAAATCACCTCAGATTCCAAACCCACCGGCAGGGTTTGCTCAAACTCAGCAATGACATCCTTCACCGCGTTCGACACCTGAATGGCGTTACTGCCTGAGAGCTGATAAACAGCAACCCCAACAGACGGTGAGCCCTTGAGATCCATGGCGTCAATGCCGTAAGTCTCTCCACCGAGGCTGACCCGACCCACATCGCGCAGCCTGATCAGGCCTCCTGCATCGGTGCTCTTGAGCACCAGATTTTCGAACTCCTGTTCCGTGGTCAGACGACCTTGGAGTTGAACGGTGAAGGTGAATTCTTGCCCCTTAGGAGCTGGTGCGCCGCCCACCTTTCCGGCAGGGACCAGCCGGTTCTGGCTCTTGAGCTGATTGACAACATCCGTGGATGTGAGCCCGTAAGACGTGAGCTTGTCAGGATCCAACCAGAGACGAAACGCCACTTTGCGGTTGCCGAAATAGGTGACATCGCCAACACCAGGAACCCGCTTGATGTTGTCTGTGAGGCTCTTATCGAGATAACCGCTAATGGTCTCAACGCTGTATTCCGTTTGGGCTGGATCGGAATTGACGAAGTTGTAAACCAGAAGAATCGAGTTAGAGGCCTTGTTCACCGTGACGCCGGCCTTGCGCACCTCCTCCGGGAGCTGAGGTTCAGCCAGGGAGACACGGTTCTGAACGTTGACCTGATTGATATTGCCGTCGGTACCGCTGTTGAAAGACACCGAAATCGCACTCACCCCATCTGAGGAACTGGTGGAGGTAATGAAATCCATCTCCTCCACACCATTGATCTGCTGCTCGAGCACCGAGGTGACGCCCTGCTCCACCGACACAGCATCAGCACCCACATAGGTGGCCTGTACCTTCACTGTTGGCGGTGCAATATCCGGCAGGTTCTCAATCGGGAGGATCGGGATCGCGATCAAACCAACAATCACAATCAGCAGACTGCAAACCGTGCTGAGAACCGGCCGTGTGATGAAGGTATTGGAAGCAGACATGGCTCAGCGTCAGTTCCGAGCTGCGAAGCCAGCCGACGCGCTCACTGCTTTGACCTGCACCGGCATGCCGTGCTTGAGGTTGAGGAGATTAGTGGTGATCACCTTCTGATTGAGCCTTAATCCCTTCGTGATCGGGTAACGGTTGTTCTGCAATTCGCCGACAGTGACCGGTGTTTGCAGCGCAAAGAGGGTGTTGGCAGGCAATTTGTTGTATTTGATGCCCTGACGGATGCGATTGAGATCGACCTTGCCTGGGTTGGCTTCAAGCTCCTCGAAACGACCGATGCGAAACACGAAGCTTTGGCCTGAGGTTTGGGTCACCGCCGCGAACGGCACGGACGGCAGATTGAGCGACTGCAACTGCACACGCGTGCGCAGGCGCTGGCCACTGCGTAAACGCCCATCCACATTCGCAAAAAGAGCTTTCACCAACAGGCCCTGGGTTTGAGGGTTGACCTGTGGATCGATCGAATCAACCTGACCGGTGGCCAGCACCTTGGAGCTGCCGGGCGCAGTGAGAATCACGGGTTGACCAAGAGCAAGCCGGTCTCCGAAGACAGCTGGTACTTCAACGCGTGCTTCCAGAGCGTTGTTCTGCACCACGCTGGTGAAAGGTTGGTTCTGTTGCACCAGATCACCCACCTTCACCTGCACATCAGCCACCGTGCCGGCCGTCGGCGAACGCAGATTCCGATAGCTGAGCGTGGCCTCCAATGACTTGACCTGCTCTGCCGCTGCGATGTATCGCGTGCGATAGGAGTCACGCTGACGCAGGCTGGATGCTCCCACCCTGGCCAGAAACTCTTCACGCTCCCACTCGGTCTTTGCCGTTTCCGCTTTAGCCCTCTGCTCCGCTAGAGCAGCCCTCTGTTGAGCCTGATCAAGCACCACCAGCAATTGTCCGGGCTCGACCTGATCACCTTGGCTGATCTTCAGCTCCATCACCCGACCGGAAGCCTGAGCCGCCAGCTGGACCAACTCGAAGGCCTCCAAGGTGCTGACAGTATCGACATCATCGGTGAACTGCGCCTCCTGAACAGTCGCCTGCTGCACCGCAACCGGTGGCCGTCTTGGTGCAGACGAAGCACAGGCCGTCAGGGACATTGCCAGGGCCACGACACCAGCCACTCGGGCGCAACTGTTCACAAGCACTCACCTCACGGAGCAGATTATGGGTGGATTTGCGAAGGCCGTGGCTGCGCAAAGGGTCAAAATTGGCGAATGGAAATTGAGCCATGACGGCTGACCTGTTCTCCCATCACGGCGATCAGCTACGCCAACGCCAGGCTCCCCTGGCAGATCGAATGCGGCCCCGCACGCTGGAGGAATTCGTGGGTCAGGGAGCGATCCTGGCGGAGGGACGGCTGCTGCGCCGCGCCATTGCCGCTGATCGTGTCGGGAACCTGCTGTTGCATGGCCCGCCCGGGGTGGGGAAGACCACCTTGGCCCGGATCATCGCCAACCACACCCGAGCCCATTTCAGCAGCCTCAATGCGGTGCTCGCTGGGGTCAAGGAGCTGCGCAGCGAAGTGGATGCTGCGCGACTGCGCCTCGAGCGCCATGGCCTTCGCACCATCCTGTTCATCGACGAAGTCCACCGCTTCAACAGCGCGCAGCAAGATGCCCTACTCCCCTGGGTCGAAAACGGCACACTCACCCTGATCGGGGCGACCACAGAAAACCCTTATTTCGAAGTGAACAAGGCATTAGTGAGCCGCTCACGCCTGTTCAGACTCCAAACGCTCGAGGTCGACGACCTCCGTGATCTACTGCAACGCGCCATCGACGATCGGGAGCGCGGCTATGGCGAGCGCCAGGTCACGATCAGCCCCGAGGCGATCGACCATCTCGTCGATGTCGCCAATGGTGATGCCCGCAGCCTGCTCAACGCGCTTGAGCTGGCCGTCGAAAGCACCCCCCACGATTCCAACGATGCGATTCAGATCGATCTCACCATTGCCGAAGAGTCGATCCAACAGCGGGCTGTTCTGTACGACAAACAGGGCGATGCCCACTTCGACACCATTAGCGCCTTCATCAAATCACTGAGGGGCTCCGACCCTGATGCCGCTCTGTTCTGGCTTGCCCGCATGGTGGAAGCCGGAGAAAATCCGCGATTCATTTTCCGGCGCATGCTCATTTCCGCCGGCGAAGACATCGGCCTGGCCGACCCCCAAGCGGTGGTGGTGGTGGAAGCGTGTGCCGCTGCCTTCGAACGCATCGGCTTGCCCGAGGGTCTCTATCCGCTGGCGCAGGCTGCTCTGTACTTAGCCAACACGGAGAAGAGCAACAGCACCATCGGCATCTTCGAAGCGATCAAGCACGTACGCGCCAGTTCCCGCCAGGACGTTCCCAGCCATCTCCGCGATGCCCATCGCGATGGTGATGCCTTCGGCGATGGCAAAGGATACCGCTACCCCCATGCTTTTCGGGAGCACTGGGTCGCCCAGCAATACCTGCCAACAGCCCTGCAGGGAGAAGTGTTCTGGACGCCAAGCAACCAAGGCTGGGAAGGCGAGCGACGGCAACGCATGCTGGAACGCCGCGCGGCCCAGCTGGCATCGGCAGCCGAAGCAGTGGATGAGCATCCTCTGCTGGTGAGCAGCGGCCCAGAAGTCCCTGACATGGAACGCTGGCTTCAGCGTCAGCTCAGTCAGGACGGCGCACGTTTGCAACGCCTCAGGGAGAAGCTCTGGCAAGGAGTGCAATGGAAACGGACAGACCGGGTTCTGATGCTGGGGGGCTCGTCATTGTTGTGGAGCCTGGATCCTCTTGGCGCTGTTGCGGATGGGGGCCTCACCATCCACTGCCAATCTGCCCTGGAGCAGGACCGTCTCGAAGCCCAGTTGCAACTGTTGGATCCTCTGCAACGCCCCGCAGTGATCGTGGGAAAGCAGGCCCTGGCGAAGCTACCCATCGAGCATCAATTCGAAGTTGTGGGCGGACGCCTCAACCGCCATGAACTAAGGCATGGCAGCAGCGCTGACCTGCTTCAACACTGCAACGACCGCTGCAGAGGCGACGCGCAGCTGCGCCTGCTGCTCACGGATGCCGGACTGGGCCCCGCAGCCGCTCTGCTTGAGCTCTGCGAACACGCGCAACAGCTCAATGACAAGGAGCGAAAGGCCCTCACTCCATTACTGAAACGAGAGGAGGCCTGGCTGAATAGCCAACCAGAACAAGAGGAGTTTCTAGACCAACTGCGCGCCCAAGGTTGGCAACTGGACAGCGAATGCTGGGACGAATCCGTCTATCTACCTGTGGACGCCTCCTTTCAGGAGCGGTGGCTGGGAGAAGAGCGACCCTACCGGCAGGTGCTTGCCTCTGGGGCGCAGCAGCGAACCGAAATAGCGCTGCTCAACCGCCTGCTGAAGCATGTGCAGGGAAAGCAACTGCCGCAACGACTCCTGCATCGACGCATCATTGGCCGCAAGCCATCAACGTCACCATAAAAAAAGCCCCGGCATGCCGGGGCTGAAGGAACACCCAGTTGGGCGTGAGTGATCACCAGAGGCCGCGAACGGGCGCCTGACGAACAGGAGCAGCAGGCAGGATCTGGTTGGCCTGCACGCAAGCGGGCAGGAACACGTACCACGACAGCAGGGAGGTGTCGCGAGGAGCGTCGAGACCAGGCTTGCAAACGTTCTGAGCACCATCGGAAGCACCGTTGTCCGCCAGGGCGAAGTCAACAGGCAGGTTGTCCATGATGCCGGCTGAAGACAGCTGGCCATCGACGGAGTCGGCGATGATGGCGGAACGAAGAGCGACCACAGCAGTCTTCTTCTTCATCCAGTAGGGGAAGTAGCTGCGGGTCTGATCATCAAGGAACTTCTCCCCGTCATCTGAATAGAGGAAACGGGACACCCCGATCAGATCAACGTTGTAGTTCTTGGTCATGCCTTCGCGGATTTCATCAGCGGTCCATCCGGAACCGTTGATGCCTGCTTCCAGGGCACGATCGGTGATTTCACCGTTATTGAAGAACGTTTTGAAAGCACTGGATTTGGTGGTCCAGACAGCGCCACCGGTTTCCCAACGCACAGGGCGCGAGGTGCCAGCTTCGGCTGCTACAGCCAGGGTTGAAAGAGAGGCGCCAGCGAGAAGACCGGCTGCAAGACGAGTGAACACGGACGGCGAATTGAAGACGTCAATCCTTTTTTAGTCAGAGCAGATAAAACTGCCAACACATTGGTCAGAGAGGTCACTGCTGCAATGGCAATTTCGAGCCGATAGGGATCATTCGAACGCCAACGCAAGGCATCAAAATGAGCGCTGCCAATGAGCATCAGCAAAAGAAAGCAATTACATCAGTTGCTTAAGCCGTGATCAGGGCTGGGGCATCTCGATCTCAACCCAACCTGCCGGGCAACCCCGCACAAGACTGAGCCGTAAGTCTTTCTTAGGTAGCGGTCCACGACACTGCCATCGCACCACCCTTGGTCCCTTCTGACGCACAGCCGCTGCATACGCCTCGCCTCCACGTCGAGGGGTGAGCCAAAGCTCCGTTCCTGTCGGAGAGGAGATCACCCGTGCTCGCAAATGGCTGCCGCTATCGAGGCCAAGGTCGATCAGGGAAGAGGCGAAATGCCCCCAGTAGTGCCGAGTCATCTGGCCGCGGATGAACTGACCAAGCAAGGCTTCTGCTTCACGCCGCTGATGCAAGGTGATTTCACGCTCTTGCAGTGCCGCATCCACGGCCGCTAGATCAGGACGCCCAGACGATGCCAGACGTTGATTCTCAGAGAGCTGCAGCGGCTGACGCATCCCCACCAGCCCGAGACCAAACAGTGCAGCCGCTGCCAACAGCGAAGGGATCGAACGAGCACTGATCCACACCACAACAACCCGTTTCTGAGCGGTCAATCACGCTAGGCAGAGCATCGCTGTGTGCATGGGATTGGCACCATTGCCCACATCCCCCTGGCCTGCCACCATCGCCAGGCACCAAGGTCCCTGCCGCCAGCGACTGGCTGAGAGCACTGCGCCATCTCCCCGATGGATCACAACACTTCGGTCGCCACTACAGCACCACTGGGTGAGATCGCGGCCCAAACTGCCCCGTTGCCATTTGATCGCCGACTCTTTCAGCAACCAGTGCGCCAACACCGCCTGGCGTAGGGCTTCTGGCACCAGCCCGCTCAGGTGTTCTTGCTCCTCGGCACAAAAAAAGCGCTTGAGGATGGATTCGGAGGGAATGACACGGTCGCATCGCTCCAGATCCACCCCAACCCGCCACGGCGCCCAAGCCAGGAGCAGTGCATCCGGACAATGACTGAGACTGACAAACCCCCATCCCTCCGCCAGCTTGGGCGGCTGTCCAGGAGGAGCGTCCAGGGGCAAAACTTCCGGCGGCAGCCCTAGCAAGTCCGCAAGCAGACTTCGCATCCAACGGCGTGACCACACGTACTGTTGCCGGCGTTTTGACGGCAAACCATCTGCCCAGGCCTGCTCCTGGGCGGAGAGGTTCGTTGTCGGAGCGGTTCGCGAGAACGGCACCAACCAAAGGGCGGGTACGCTGCGCTGCGGCCTTTTTGCATTGCGCCATGCCACTTCAGATCGGAGATCCAGCACCGGATTTCACTCTCCCGGACCAGAACGATGCATCGGTGCAGCTTTCATCCCTGAAAGGGAAGCGAGTTGTGATCTACTTCTATCCCAAGGACGCCACCCCTGGCTGCACCAAGGAAGCCTGCAATTTCCGAGACCGTTGGGACGCTTTTAAGCAGCACGACATCACCGTTCTGGGCATCAGCAAAGACAACGCAGCCTCACACCAGCGCTTCATCTCCAAACAGGAGCTGCCCTTCACCCTGCTGACCGATGTGGAGCCATGCGCTGTGGCCACCAGTTATGAGAGCTACGGGCTCAAGAAATTCATGGGCAAAGAGTTCATGGGCATGATGCGCCATACCTTCGTTGTCGATGCTGAAGGCAAGCTCGAACTGATTTACCGCAAGGTCAAGGCCGAGAGCATGGCGGATCAGATCTTGGAGGACCTGGGCCTCAGCTGACCAAAGTCACCATCCCCTCCATCACCAGATCAGGGGCATGGATCACTTCAGCCCCCTGCTGACGCAGCGAATCGATCAGCAGGGGAGCATCGCCTCCGCAGATCCACAACGGCCAAGAACAGCTGCGCTGCGCTTCAAGAAGCAGACCCAGGAGCGATTGGATGGCACCCTGCTGCATCGCCGCAAGCGTGGCGTGGGGGAAAAGCTCTGAGGGCAACTGATGCAGCGCCCCCGGTGCAGGCAGGTCACGGGTCCCAGCAGCCATCGCCCGCAGCTGCAGACCGAAACCAGCCGCCAGTTGCCCTCCTGCGAACTCCCCCTCCGAGGTGACCCGGGTGAGGCTGAGCACGGTGCCGGCATCCGCTACCAGTACCCCCCCTTGCGTTGGCAACGGCACCGCTCTGGTCGTGGCAGCCCAGGCCGCCAACGCACGATCCACGCCGAGCCAAGGGGGCATGCCCTTCAGGGGCAGATCCTCCAAACCAAGCCGCGTGGTCTGAGACAGGACTGGATGAACGGGCACCGGGCCAACTGCTGCCCAACGCACCAGCTCAAGTCCGTCCAATCGCAAAGGATCCGGATTGGTGTGCGCAAACACCCACCCCTCCGCAGTACGCGTTGCCCAGTGCCACCGACTGTTCCCGATCAGCAAACATGTGCAGCCATTGGGCATGCCTAGATGCCGTCACCCATCACACCCGGCAGGTGGATTCCACATTCCTGCTTGAGCCCACCGAAACGGGTCTGGCGTCCGGATTGCTCAGCCCCATCAGGCGCACTGGAATGCCAATCACCCACCGTCGAATATCCCTGTTCGAACAAGGGATGCTGGGGAAGATCATGCTCCTGCATGTAATAAAAAACATCCCTGGGCGTCCAACTCAAAAGAGGCCTCAACGACAATCGCCCGCGCATCGGCTCCAGCCAGCCCATCGTCTTGCGGTGGTCTGTCTGACCACGCCGCACACCACTAGCCCAGCAGGTCACATCCAGTGCGGCCATGGCCGCTTCGAGGGGCTCCACCTTGCGGAGTTGGTGATAAAGCTCGAGATCTTCCACCTCTCCGGTCTCCCACAGGCGGCCATGAAGGGCCTCCATCCGTGCCGGTGAGAGCGTGCTCTGGGCCACATGCAATTTCAGATTGAAACGCTCACTGAGCTGATCGGCGTAGCGATAGGTCTCCGCCGGCAGATAGCCCGTATCCACCCAGATCACAGGCACGTTGTCTGAATCCTGGAGAGTGCTGAGCATGTGCAACAGCACCGACGACTGGATCCCAAAACTGGTCGTCAAAGCGAATCCAGACCCAAACCGCTTCCGGGCCCACCCCAGTCGCTCTGGAGGCGTCATTGCCTCCAAAGCAACCGCTTCTGCGGCTGAACTGGCGGCCGCTAGCGATGCGGTCCCGTCGGCGGCGTTGGGATTGGGGCCTTCAGTCATCACTCCATCCTCCAATGTCGGCGGCCGTGATGGCATGCCTATGGTCAATTCCACTGCCAACCTGCGCCCATGTCCGCCCCATCCAACGGCCTTGAGGCGGCGCCGTTCCAGCCTGTTGTGATCGTCGGCGGCGGATTTGCCGGCCTCACCCTTGCCCTCAAGCTCAGCCGTCAGCACCCCCGGCCACCGATCGTGCTTGTGGAACCCAGGGAGCAGTTCGCCTTTCTTCCACTGCTCTATGAACTTCTCAGCGGTGAGCTACAGCCCTGGGAGGTTGCCCCTCGCTACGACACGCTGCTCAACAGTTCCGGAATCTCTTTGATCAAGGACCGGGTCAACAGCATCAACTGGCAGTCGAAGACAGTGATGACCGCATCCGGGCAGAACCTCTCCTATGGCCAACTGGTTCTGGCGACAGGCTCAAAACCAAATGATTTCGGCATTCCGGGAGTGAGTGAGCATGCCCTGCACTTCCATTCCCTGGCCGATGTGAGCAGCCTGCGTCAACGGCTGCGCACCGTGCAACGGTTAAACGGCAACCAGATCAATGGGACGTTACCGGCCCTGATCATTGTGGGAGCAGGAGCGACAGGCGTGGAGCTGGCCTGCAAACTCGCCGACCTGGTGGAAGGACGGGTGGCACTTCACCTGATCGAGCAAGGGGATCAGATCCTGCCCCTAGCCCGCGCCTTCAACCGAGAACAAGCGGAGGCCAGCATCCGCCACAAGGGCATCCAGTGCCACCTCAACGCCAGGGTGGAGACCATGACCGACAACAGCGTGACCTTCACAGGCCAAGGTCGAACCACCACCCTGGCCCACCACGGCCTGATCTGGACCGCTGGCACCAGGTCAAGCCGACCCACACTCACCCCAGAACTCTCAGAGACAACCGACAGGCTCGCCGTCGATGCCAGTCTTCGCAGCCTGTCGATCCCCGATTGCCTGGTGATCGGGGATCTGGCCATGCATTCCCAGGCCGATACCAAAACCAGCAGCTGGCCGAGCACCGCTCAGGTTGCGATGCAACAAGGTGAGGCAGCGGCAGCCACCGTGATGGCCATGCGTCAAGACCAGGCTCCGAAGCCCTTCCATTTCAACGACCTTGGCGAGATGCTCAGCCTGGGCAAGGGCAACGCCACCGTGACAGGCATGGGCCTGACCATGGCCGGCCCTCTCGCCTTCAACCTGCGCCGGCTGACCTATCTAGCCAGGCTCCCGAAAGCATCCCTGGGGCTGCGTTCGGCCGGAGCGTGGTTACTGAGCCGTTGAAACAAACCCACCTGGCGGGACGAACCAAAGGCCTGCGTCCCTCCCAACTGCGCCAAGCCGAACGACTCGGGCATCGCCGGCATCCTCAAGGGACTGGGGCTGATCCCCTCACCCTGGAACGCCTCGCGGAGTTAGTGCTGGATCTGGAGCAACCCCTGCATTTGCTGATTGACAGCAGGGGACTGTGCCGTCTGCTCTGGGTGGGGCCACTGAGCGAATCGGGCCAGTTGCTCTCCCATGTGCCAGGCAGCTCTCGACGACGCTCCGGAGATCAACGCCATTGGCGACTGATCAGCTGCTTGAAGGTCAATAGCAAGGCACCACTCAGCCCCGACTCCCGCGAGGCCGTCGTCGCTCTTGATCTGCGCCCAGACAGTTGGTTGCGTTACCCCTGTCAGGCGAAGGCGGGGGGGAACTGGACAGCAGCAGCCTGGCGCCCTGACCCAACGGCGCCCCTGGGATGGTCTGCCGTTGGCGGCGATCAGCTGCACCAACTCTGCCGTGAAGAACTTCCAGGAATCCGAAGCACTGATCCAGCGGCGTTGCCGGTTCCGGCCGCCACCGACGAGGAGCGTGTGTTGCTGCTCACCCTCAGCGGCTCCGATCCTCATCGCAACGAACGGGACCTGGCGGAGCTGGAGGGGTTGGTGCGCAGCGCCGGAGCACACCCCGTGATGATGTGCCAACAAAAGCAATCAGCAGCCAACCCACAAACCCTCTGGGGCACTGGGAAACTGCAGGAGGCGGCCCTGGAGGCTCGACGGCATAACGCCTCCTTGGTGATCACCGACAGAGAACTCTCCCCTGTGCAGGCCAGAAATCTTGAACGCTGGCTCGACTGCCCGGTGATGGATCGAAGCGAGCTGATCCTCGACATTTTCGCCCAACGCGCTGCCAGCGCTGCCGGACGAATCCAGGTGGAACTGGCCCAACTCCGCTATCGGCTGCCCCGTCTGCTGGGGCGGGGACGCAGTCTGTCCCGACAAGGGGGCGGCATCGGCACCCGAGGGCCAGGTGAAACCCAGCTCGAGAAGGATCGCCGTGCAATCAGCCGCCGCATTGAAGCGCTTCGACGCTCGACGCGACAACTACAAGAGCATCGCGCTCGCCTGCGCGACCGCCGTGAAGGCCTGCCGAGGCTGGCCTTGGTGGGCTACACAAACGCCGGCAAATCGTCTCTGCTCAATGCCCTCTGCTCACGCCATGAGCACAAAAAGGTGTTGGCGGAAAACAAACTATTCGCCACCCTCGATCCCACCACACGCCGTCTCACCCTGCCCCAACCTGCTGCTGCTGCTCGAGAGCTGCTGATCACTGACACCGTGGGCTTCATTCGTGATCTGCCCGACGCCTTGGTGGAAGCCTTTCGCGCAACCCTGGAAGAAGCGCTGGATGCCGACCTGCTGTTGCTGGTGGTCGACCTGGCGGATCCGGACTGGGAGGCCCAGTTGAAAGCAGTGCAAGGACTGCTGGATCAACTGGGATGCAACAAGCCCCGACAGGTCGTGGCAAACCAGATCGACCGCTGTCATGCGGAGGCGATCACCACAATGATCGGCCTGGAGCCGCAGGTGATTTTCATCTCCGCAACCGACGGCACGGGTCTGAAGGGCCTCAAGCAACGCCTCGAGCGAACCTTCTGGAATGATCCAGCTGCCGAGGAAGACAGAGAAGTCGTGCCTGAACTTCCCACAGAAACGAGCACAGATACGGTGGCCTTGCAGACGCCAAATGAGCACGCCCCTCCATGGCCGAATTGAGTGCGGCGCTCCAGCACCCCGAGGCCCTGATCACCCTGGCCGTGCTCGGGCTAGCGGTGGTGTTGTTCATCACAGGTGCTCTCGCCCCCGAACTGACCGGTCTGCTCAGCGTGGCCCTTCTGGTGAGCACCAATGTGCTCACTCCCGAGCAGGGGCTCGCCGGGTTCGGGAGCCCCGCCCTGATCACCCTGATGGGACTGTTCGCCGTCTCCGCAGCACTGTTTCGCAGTGGAGCACTCGACCGACTTCGCGAACTGATCGCCTCCGAGCGCATCCGCACCCCCCGGAGGATGGTCGGTCTACTCGCACTGGTGGTCGGGCCGATTTCGGGAGTGGTGCCCAACACACCAATTGTGGCAAGCCTGTTACCGGTTCTGGAAACCTGGTGTCAGCGGCGCCGCATCGCTCCATCCCGGGTGTTGCTGCCCCTATCGTTCGCCACCCTGTTGGGCGGCACCCTCACCCTGCTGGGCAGCTCAGTGAACCTGCTGGCCAGCGACATCAGCCAACAGCTTGGTTACGGCGCTCTCGACCTCTTCAGCTTCACCGCCATCGGAGTACCGGTCTGGCTGGTCGGCTCGGCCTACATGCTGCTGGCGCCAGGCGTGCTCCTTCCCAACCGCAGTGCCCCCGACGATCAGCTTGGGACCACTCCTTCCCAGACCGGCTATTTCACCGAGGTCACCATCCCAGGCGATTCCATGCTGGTGGGGCAGACCCTGCGCCACAGCCGCCTGCAACGGCGCTTCGATGTCGATGTACTCGAATTGCAACGGGGCAATGAACGGATCCTGCCGCCTCTCGCCGACCGCCAGATTGAAGCCTGCGACAGGCTTCTACTCCGTGTCACCCGTGCCGACCTGCTTCGTCTTCAGCAGGAACACACCGTGCAGCTGGCCGACGCCGACAGGCCACCCACAAACCAGACTCCTCTTGGACCGATTGATGCCCCGTTGTTTGGAGGCGATGCGGGAGGGCAGAAAACCGTCGAGGTTCTCTTGCCTGCCGGATCCACCTTAGCTGGCGCCAGTCTGCGCGAACTACGCTTCCGTCAGCGCCACAACGCCACCGTGCTGGCTCTACGCCGCGGCCAACAGACCGTGCAGGAGCGCCTAGGGCAAGCGGTGCTGCGTGAGGGTGATGTGCTTCTGCTGCAGGCTCCACTGGATGCAATCCGCGGGCTGCAGGCCAGCAACGACCTGTTGGTACTGGACCAACTGGAAAATGACCTGCCCACCATCAGGCGTAAACCTCTGGCCATCGCCATCACCCTGCTGATGTTGCTGGTGCCTTCGGTCACCACAATCCCTCTGGTGGCATCGGTGTTGTTCGCAGTGGTTCTGCTCGTGCTGGTGGGCTGCCTGCGACCTGGTGAAGTGCAACGGTCGATACGCCTCGATGTGATTCTGCTGCTGGGATCACTCTCCAGCTTCAGCATTGCGATGCAGACCAGTGGCCTGGCGGATGGACTCGCCTCCGACATGGAGCGGTTGCTGCTGCACTGGCCGACCTATTGGGCCCTACTGCTGATTTTTCTGGCCACCAATCTGATCACCAGCGTGATGAGCAATGCCGCATCCGTTGCGCTGCTCATTCCAGTGGCCACCCAGCTGTCAGGACCGCTCGGCATTCCGGCCCAGGCTTTGCTGCTTGTGGTGTTGTTCGGCGCCAGTCAGTCCTTTCTGACACCCATGGGCTATCAAACAAACCTGATGGTGTTCGGACCAGGGCGCTATCACTTTCTCGACGTTCCCCGTTATGGCGCCGGTCTCACTCTGCTGATGACGCTGTTGGTTCCCGCTCTCATCCTTTGGCAGTACGGCGCCGCCTGATCGATGCCGATTCCCGCCGCCCTGCATCGAACCCAAGCCTGGTATCGCCGGCTCACAGTGCCCCAGTTCACGGTGGTGACGGGCCTGCTGGTCGTGGCCATCGGCACGGTAATGCTGGCCACTCCATTGTGTTCGAGCCCAAGCGTCGGCCTGTGGGAAGCCTTCTTCACCGCCACCTCGGCGGTGACGGTGACGGGACTGAGTGTGATCGACGTGGGCCAAGATCTCACCGGGTTTGGACAGGGTGTGTTGGCCCTGATGATTCTGGTTGGTGGTCTCGGTCTGATGGCCATCACCACCTTCCTGCAGGGATTTGTGGTGCGGGGAACAGCATTGCGCCGGCGGCTCGACCGCGGTCAGACCCTGGATGAATTTGGCGTCGGCGGTGTGGGAAACACCTTTCGCGGCATCGCCCTGACAGCGGCCGTGCTGATCGTGCTGGGAGCTCTGGTGCTCTACTTCTACGGGTTCACCGATCTACCTCGCGGTAGTGGACGGCTTTGGGCTGCGCTGTTCCACAGCATCTCGGCCTACAACAACGCCGGCTTCGGGCTATGGAGCGACAGCCTGGAGCACTACCGCACGAACAAGGTGGTGAATGCCGTGGTGCTGTTGCTCATCGTGCTTGGTGGACTGGGATGGAGGGTCACCAATGACCTCTGGACCAATCGCCGACGCCTTCAACGTCGCAACCTCAGCCTGCACACCCGTCTCGTTCTCCGCGCCACGATCATCTTGATCGCGATCGGCACACTCGGGCTGCTGGTGACTGAAAGTCTGACCCAAGGGCAACTGCTAACGAAACTGGCCTGGCCGGAGAGGTTGATGAGTGCCTTGTTCGAATCGGTCAGCTCCCGAACCGCAGGCTTCACCACGGTGCATCTGTCCCTCAACAGCGTGTCCGATTCAGGGCTGTTGCTGCTGATGACCTTGATGTTCATCGGCGCCAGCCCAGGCGGCACAGGTGGAGGTGTCAAAACCACCACCGTGGTAGCGCTGATGGCCGCCACCCGCTCCACCTTGCGTGGCCGTGAGGAAGTGGTGATCCGCAACCGACAAATCTCCGACAAGGTGGTGCTTCGAGCCGTGAGCATCACAGTGGCCTCGCTGTTGTTTGTGCTCGCCATGGCGCTGCTACTCGCGCTCAACAGCAACCTCAAGGGAGATGAACCATTCACCTTCCTCGAATTGCTATTCACTTGTATTTCCGCCTTCGCCACCGTCGGTTTGGATCTGGGGGTGACCGAAAACCTCAGCCGCTTTGGACAGCTTGTGCTGGTGGTGGGGATGTTCGTCGGACGGCTGGGGATCCTGTTGTTGCTCAGCGCCATCTGGGAGACTCTCAACCGCGACAGGCTCAATCGTCAGAATCGGATTGGTTTCCCACGCGAAGATGTGTATGTCTGAGCAGGAACGAAGGCCATGAGGGAGTGGTGGCATTGGTCTCCCACCCAGGGCGATCAACTTGAGAGCTTCGGGATTGTGGGAGTGGGCCGTTTTGGCACTGCGGTCTGCCAGCAACTGCTCCAAAACGGGGCTGAGGTTTTGGCGGTTGACCGGTCTGCAAGGGCAATTGAAGAACTGAGGCAGCAACTTCCCTCCGTGGAAGCTCGGGTCGTCGACTGCACCGATGAGGAATCGCTGAGGGAAGCCGGCATCCTCGCCATGAACACCGTGGTGATTGCGATCAGCGAACCCATCGAAGCCAGCATTACGGCCACGCTGATCGCCAAAGACAGCGAAGGAACCCGGGTGCGTCGGGTGATCGCCAGGGCGACCAGTGATCTGCACGAGAAGATGCTCAAACGCGTCGGCGCAGACCGGGTTGTCTTCCCGTCACGCATGCAGGGAGAGCGTCTTGGCTTGGAACTGGTCCGGCCCAACCTGATGGAGCGGTTGGAATTGGATGAACGGCACTGCATCGAAGAGATCAAGGTGCCCAGTCGATTTGTTGGACGTTCCCTACGCGATCTCAATCTGCGCAAGAACTACCGCGTCAACGTGCTCGCGGCAGGGCCTGCCAAGGAGCTAACGGTGAACCCGCCGGCCTCGCACATGCTGGTGGAAGACAATGTCTTGGTGGTGATGGGCCTGATCGACGATCTGCAGGATCTGCCAAAGGACTAAGCAACATGCACGTTGTGGGCCTCATGAGCGGCACAAGCGCCGATGGGGTGGATGCAGTGCTGGCCTCGTTCAACGGTTCCCCCCAACACCCCCGCTGGTCGCTCATCCGACAAGCGTCGATCGCCTATCCAGCACCGCTCCAGGAACGAATCCTTGCTGTAGGCCAGGGGGTGCCGCACACGGCCTCCGATCTACTCGACCTCACGGAAGCCATCACCGAGCATCAGGCGGCGGCCGCCCAGGCCTGTGATCCTGAGGGCCGAGCCGCGCTGGTGGGCTGCCATGGCCAGACGGTTTGGCATCGCCCCCCAGCCTCCACAACCAACCGTGACGGCCGCAGAGGGGCCAGTTGGCAGATGCTGCAGGCACCTCTGCTCGCCCAGATCCTCAAGCGACCTGTGGTGCATGACTTCCGCGCCGCCGACCTCGCCCTGGGTGGACAGGGGGCACCTCTGGTGCCGATGGCGGATGCCGCGCTGCTTGGAGCGGCAACGGGCTGGCGGGCATTACTCAACCTCGGAGGCATTGCCAATCTCACCCTGATCCCTCCGGCCCAAGGCCCGGATCGCAAAGCCGATGTACTCGGATGGGACTGCGGACCTGCCAACACGCTGATTGATCTAGCGGTGGAGCACTTCAGCGGCGGCAGAGACCGCGTCGACAAAGACGGTCAGCGAGCCAGTCGAGGACAGGTGGATGAAGCGGCTTTACATCGCTGGCTTGAAGAGCCCTACCTGCATCAGCCCCCACCGAAATCCACGGGCCGTGAACTCTTCGGCCGCCAGGATCTCCAGCGCCGACTCAAAGACCTAAACCCCAAGAACGCTGACGACTGCATCGCCACTCTTACCGCCTTCTCGGCAGCGGTGGTCGCCCAAGACATCAATCAGATGGTGGAGCGAGGCTTACCGCGACCCCAGGAGTTGGTCGCCGCCGGGGGGGGCTGTCGCAACCCCATCCTGATGCGCGAACTGGAACAACGTTGTCGTGGCACGCGCGTCCGCTGCAGCGACGAACTGGATCTACCGGCGGACAGCCGTGAAGCCCTTGTGTTTGCGCTCTTGGCCTGGTGGCACCACCAGCAGCACCCTGGCAATGCGCCTGCGGTAACAGGCGCCCGAGGACGCAGCGTGCTCGGCGTGATTGCGAATCCTCCTGGCTTCTGAATCCGGAGAACACGAACGCATCAGCTAGGACCCATCAGCTCCGCCGCATCAGCTGGGTTTGTAAAGGCGCAACCGACGAGGAGCCCCGCGCAATCGACGGGGGGGCTGAGCTTCTAACTCGGAGCGGATCTGTTCAGCATTGCGAGGCAAGATCTGCGCTGACGCAGGAGGCACGACCGAGGCCTGGGCACTCGCTGGCGGTGTCGAGACCTCGCCCTGCTCCAAGCGCTGGAGGCCCTGCTGAATCAGCACCTTGGCCATGTTGCTCACCGTGCGCGATTCCTGGTCGGCCAAGGCCGACAGGCGCACACACAGCTCCTCAGGCAGCACGACCTGGATTCGAGGGGACTTCGTCTTCCCACTCGATGAGGTTTGGCGGGTGGCCATGCCCCAGAAAGCATCACAGCTACTAAAAAGTGTACTGAGATGCGCAAGGGTAGTATCCAGCACTATGCTGTGGTCATTCTTCAGCACACCGCTCACCCCTCCGGAGAGCCCATGCCCCGATCAGCCAGCCAGGCGTCCAGCGCCGGGGAAACAACCCAAACCCCAGCTGTCCAAAAGCCAAAAGCCAGCGGCATTCAGGTCCCTGAACTACCAAGCAGGCCTCCCCGTCGTCGCGCAACCCGCGCCATCACAGCGGGGGCAGACAGCGCCCAGCCAGCACGGTCACCCGCACGGTCAAAAGCGAAAGCCGCCGGCCAAAGCAGCAGCCAAAACAGCAATGCCAGGCGGCCACGCCGCAGCCAGGAACACAGCGATGTGCTGGTGTCAGCCGTGATCAGCACCTATCTGCTCACGCACCTCCACCATGTGTTGCAACGGGCTGAGTACAGCGCTGTCCAGGAAGGGCGTCGTTCACAGGCCGCGAACTATGCCCAGTTGAGAAAGGTTCTGTGCATGGACGCCCGCAGCATGGAAGACGCATCAGCCACTGGCCTACGCGATGCCGATCTCGACCTTGCAGCCTGAGCAGAACGCAACAGCCTCAGCCCAAAACCATCCAGGAGGAATAGCGTTGAGTCGAGCTAATTCCGCCTCCATGAGCAACGCCGCTGAGCTCTATCGCCGGATCGAGAGCGACCATGCGCTCACCAACGGGCTCTTCCGCCAAGCCTTACAAAACCCCTCAGGCGCCATCTCGGCGATCTGCGAACTCGGCGAGTCCATGGGGCTTCCCGTCAGCCCGGAAGACGTGAAGGCTCACATCAAGAGCCTGGATGACGACTCCACCAAGCAATGGCTGATCAAGGCCCGAGGAGGCCTCTGAGGCGCAACCCAAGGCTCGAGGATCACGGAAGACCGCCCTGATCCTTGTCAGGCATTGTGCGTTCCTGGTTTGCCGTTGGATCCGACAGCTGTTTGTTGCGGCGGTAGCCACCACCGTCGGCCCAGCTGAAGAACAACCAGTAGCTGACGATCGCCAGGCCGGCAGCCACCACCACTGCGGTGATCTGTTCGAGTCGGCGCATGGCCCAAGGGATCCCTTCTCGGCTTCCCAGTCTGCATCGCACCCCCCGCACGGGATGATGAGAACCGCCTGCCCCCTTCCCTGTGCTGAGACTGGAGCGCGTCAGCAAGATCTATCCCACTGGGGAGGTGCTGCGTGATGTGACCTGGGAGGTCAAGGCCGGCGACCGGATTGGCCTTGTTGGCGTCAACGGCGCGGGGAAATCCACACAGCTGCGACTGATCGCTGGGCTGGAAGAACCCTCATCCGGACAAGTCGTCCGCCAAGGAGAACCCCGGATCGCCTACCTCCAACAGGAATTCGATGTGGACCTCAAGCGCACAGTGCGCGAGGAACTGTTCCAGGCTTTCGGCGAGGCTGCAGCCGTCCTCAATCGCCAGCGCGAGGTGGAAACAGCGATGGGATCGCAGCAGGCCCAAGACGATCCTGAGCAACTTGACCAGCTGATCCACGAGCTCGGCCGGCTGCAGGCGCGCTTCGAAGGCCTGCACGGCTATGAGCTGGAGGCGCGCATCGACAAACTTCTGCCCACAATCGGCTTCACCCCGGAGGGTGCCGAACGCACCGTGGCCGACTACTCAGGCGGCTGGCAAATGCGCATCGCCCTGGGGAAGATCCTGCTTCAGGACCCAGACCTACTGCTTCTCGACGAACCCACCAACCACCTGGATGTGGAAACAATCCAATGGCTGGAGGGTTACCTCACCGAACAGACGGCGGCCCTTGTGGTCATCAGCCACGACCGCACCTTCCTCGACCGGATCTGCAATCAGATCGTGAGCACAGAGCGAGGGATCTCGCGTTCCTACCTCGGCAATTACACCGCCCACCTCGAACAGAAAGCACAGGAACTGGAAGCAACGCAGGCCGCCTACGACCGACAACAAAAAGAGCTCGCTACCCAACAGGCCTATATCGACCGCTTCAGAGCTAGCGCCACCCGCAGCACCCAGGCCAAAAGTCGTGAAAAGCAGCTTGAGAAGGTTGCACTCGTGGATGCACCAATCGAAAGCATCAGTGGCCCCAGCTTTCAATTTCCCGCTGCGCCTCGCTCCGGCCGAGAGGTTGCTCGCATTGACAATCTCACCCATTCCTACGGAGATCACATCCTTTTTTTGGGGGCAGAACTGGAAATAGAGCGAGGTGACCGCATCGCCTTCGTGGGCCCCAACGGGGCCGGCAAATCCACGCTGCTGCGCCTGGTGATGGGACTGGAGACACCCGATGAAGGCAGTGCAAGGCTCGGCGAGCACAACATCATTGCCAGTTACTTCGAGCAAAACCAGGCCGAAGCCCTGGACCTGAGCAAAACGGTGATTGACACCTTGTTCGAAGCCGTGCCCGACTGGACTCAGACCCAAGTGCGCTCACTGCTGGGCAGCTTCTGCTTCAGCAACGACAGCGTCTTCAAGGAGGTAGGGCAACTCAGCGGGGGCGAAAAAGCACGCCTAGCCCTGGCGTTGATGCTGCTCAGCCCCTGCAACCTGCTGGTGCTTGACGAACCCACCAACCACCTGGATATTCCAGCCAAGCAGATGCTGGAGTCGGCTCTTTGCGACTACGAAGGGGCAGCGCTTCTCGTCTCGCACGACCGCTATTTCATCTCCCGTGTCGCCAATCGGATTGTTGAACTGCGCGATGGCGAGCTCATCCTCTATCGCGGCGATTACGACTACTACCTCCAGAAGAAAGACGAGGAAGCTGCGCAGGCCAAGCAAGCCCAAGCTGCTGCTGATCGAGACGCCAAACGCAAAGCCAATCAGCAAAAACAGAAGCAGAAACAGGCGAAACGCAAAAAGGGCCAGTAACAGAGAATCTGGCCAACGCAAGACGAAACTTCATGCTTGGTTAGGCAGGAAGACTTATTTCGCTTTACCCACAGGTTTTGTGTACATAGGCTGATTTCATTGTTCGAGGCCTGTCATGACAAGCATCCAGCCCAACCATGACGGCCTGAACAACCGCGGCAGCGACGCCGATCAGCAGCATGAGAACACATGGGACTCCGTGGAGACCTATTTCCAGTGCATCACCACCTGCTCCCTGGATGACGGGGAATGCATCACCCGTTGCGTGGATCAATTACGCGATTCTGACGCCTGATCAAGGTTGTAGGCCGCTCATCTCGACCGGCGTCATCGTCACCTGAAGTGGTTGACCATCACGGTCGATGACCAGATTCAAAGGCCGATCCACGCCATGACGGTCCACCGCCGTGACGACATCAGCGGGTCCACTGACCCGTGATCCGCCGATCGAAACGA
>MDSV01169112.1_pt1 | contig 25744 bp, 26 predicted proteins | sample 810851 | NCBI WGS metagenome assembly MDSV01 (sample SAMN05326640, study PRJNA326480) | marine metagenome | isolation source: seawater | place: Atlantic Ocean: North East | collected 2012
AAAAAAAATTTTTTAAATATGAGATATTAATTTTTGAAAAAGTTTTTTCTAAATTTTATAAAAGTTTAAATTATAAATTAAATTATAGTAGTAATAATTTTTTATTATTTTTATTTCTTTTATTTTTACCCACTAAATATGGTTTAAATTTATTTTTTTCCAGATTATCAATTAACAACATTGGTAAATATATAAAAAATTCATTTAATGAATCTTTAAGATTCAAACTTAAAAATTACTATTTCAATGCAATGTACAAATTTAAATGGACTTACAGATCAAAACATATAATCAATTTAAATTTCTTGAGAAAAATGACCTTTGTTAGAAAAAAAACTAAAATTAAATATTTACTAGGTTTTATATTATTTATCTCAAAGATAATTTTATACTTTTATATGCAAATTGAATTAATATTTTTGTATTTTTACAGAATTTATAATTTTTTAAAATATTATTTTATAATTAACTTTTTAAAATCAAAAATTATTGGAAAAGTTAAGATAAATAAAATTTAAAAACAAATTACTTCTTTCAATTTAGTCTAGAAACCATTTGTAATTTCTTTTCAAAAAATTAATATCAAATCTAGATAAGGTTATATATTTTCCTTTAAGTTTAATTTCATCATCTGTACGATAATCCTTTTCATAATATTTAGAAAAAATTTTCCAAAATTTTTCGTTTAATTCATTTTCAAAATCTGAATATGGTTTAGAATTTATTAAATGATCATCCATCTCAATCACAGTATGCTTAATATCTTCTGGAGTGGGATCTATAGGTAATATCTTTTGATTTTCAAAATCAATTTTTTTTTGACTAAAAATCAAATTTTTTTCAAAAAGATCTTTCAGTGAAAGTTTGTTATCATTTTGATCTAAAAATATCCTTGGTGCTATTAAGTAATTACTAAATTGTCTACATACACCTAAATTCAATGGATATTCTATGGAAGGAACATTAAACAATGGAAGTAAATTATCTGGGCCTGACTTGGTTGTAAGAAAAAAAGAACAGTTTGCACTTAAAAAAATATCAAGAAAGTCACTTTTAAATTTACAATTTGCATAATCAATAATTTTATTGTTTCCTTTTATTTCAAATTTACCATCTTGAAACTTCCCCATTCTAAATACATAATAATTTCTTTTAGAAAGTTCTTCTGCTGCTTTTAAAAAATTTAATGGGTTCATGTTTCTGTACTCATGATAATCAAAATTTTTATTTGGGTACATTTTTCTTAAAAATGCTTGATCTCTGATTAGAAAACATACGAATTTATCTTTTTTTTTAATTCCAAATTTTTCTTCCAATTCAATCTTACCTTTTTCAATTTCTTTTTTAGTAAATTCAATATTATTTTTACTACCTGGAAAATCCTCAATAAAATGTGTTTTAAATTTTCTTCTTAAAAAAGGTTTAAATTTTTCCTTTGAATTAATTACCTTATCTAATAATTTTTGAGCATCATCAATTGGTCTCAAAATATATGATGGACCAATATTAATTTTTCTTTTTAACATCTTTAAAAAAAATTGATTAATAACATAATCTTCTAAATAAAAAATATCTAAAGATTTTTGTTTTGTTAAATTTATACCTTTTTCTTTTTGATATAAATAAATTATAGGATTTATAATAAGTTCACCAATTCTAGTAGCATTGATATGCATTATTCTTATTAAAAAAAACGGACTTATAATTCTTATTAAAAAACAAATTGGTAAACCAATAAATAATGATGATATTCCTCTTAAAGTTTTGAGTAAATTTAGCAAATTGATTATTTTTTTTTTCATTGCTTTAAAAAAATATATATATATTAAATTGATCCAATGAAACTCTTAATAACAGGTGGGTCGGGATATGTAGGGTCAAGACTTACTTATTTTCTCTTAAAAAAGTATGAGCATATAAAAATATACAATTATGACCTTTCTTTTTTTGGAGACGATCACTTGCCTTTAAATAATAAAAACTACCTTTATATTAAAGAAGATATAAGAAGCTTAGATAAATTTAATCAAACTTTAAAGAATAATAAAATTGACGTTGTATTACACCTTGCATGTCTATCTAATGATCCCTCATTTGAACTAAATCCAAAGCTTTCAAGGGCTATTAATTATGAATGTTTTGAAGATTTGGTTCTATCTTCAAAAAAAAATAATGTCAAAAAATTTATTTATGCATCATCTTCCTCTGTATACGGTGTAAGTAGTAATCCAAGAGTAGATGAAACTCACAAACTAGTGCCATTAACTGACTACAATAAATACAAAGGTCTATGTGAACCTATTTTACAAAATAATATAGATGATGATTTTCAAGGAATAATTATTAGGCCTGCCACAGTGTGTGGATATAGTGAAAAAATGCGATTTGATCTTTCTGTAAATATACTAACTAACTTTGCTTATAACAAAAATTATATAAATATTTTTGGGGGGGAGCAATATAGACCAAATCTTCATATTGATGATATGTGTGATTTATATGATCATTTAATTTTCAACAATACAAAAAAAGTTAATGGTGAAATATTTAACGCAGGCTCTCAAAATTTAAAAATTAAAGAAATAGCTGAAATCGTTGCTAAAATTGTAACGCAGTATACTAATAAAAATGTTAATTTAAATTACTCTAAAAATGATGATAACAGATCTTACAGGATAACTTCAGATAAAATTTATGATGTATTAAATTTTAATATCAAAAAAAATATTGAGGATGCTGTTCATGATCTCTGTAAAGCTTTTGAAAAAAATTTGATTAAAGATAGTTTTAATGAGCAATTTGTAAATATTAAGACTTTGCAGAAATTAAATTTATCTTAGCTACTTTTTTTGAAATAAAAAAAATCATTTCAATTTCATTAATATCTTCAATTGTTTTTAACTCTAAATCTTCAAATGCAAAAAATAATTTTTTTTTTCTTTTTATAAAGTATTTTAAATATTGCTTTCTAAGAGTTTTTTTCTCAGGTAGCTGATATATACTAAAAAAAATTATACCATCTAATTTACTAATTTTTTCTTTTAGATCATTTAATGCAAAAAAACCATTTTTTGATTTGTGCTCTGTTATACTTAATTTAAAAACTAGTTTTTTTGAATTTGCATAATCTCTAATCTTTAAATTTTGAAGAGATTGGGGAATAACATTACCGTTTATCTTTCTTGATGATACGTAACCTCTATAAAATTTAACTTTAGACATCAGGAAATTCGTAGTCCATTCCAAGTATTGTTGTAGGTTTTATTGTTATTGGCATAAAGAAAGAGCCCAATTCTTTATCTCTATAAATAGAAAAAGCAGATTTAAACCTACAATTAAAACTTATTCTTGTAGATTTTTCTTTATTAATAACATTTCCATGCATCAAATTTTGAGTAAAAAGTAAACCTTGACCAAAATTAACTTTTACCCATTTCAATCTATTTTCAATTTTTTTAAATATTTGTTCGGTAGATTTAAACTTTGAAAATTTTTTAGAATATTTTAGGTTATCTTCCGGACTCAAAATATACATTGCCTTAGTTTTATATACATCTACCAAAGGCAACCAAAAAACTAACTCATATTCAGAGTCTCCTACCCATACATCTGCATGTAATGGCAGTAAAGAGCTGTCATCATTAGGTAGTTGAATACTTAGATTGCACTTTCTTTGCATGACTAATTCATTTCCACACAATACGTCTATGAAATCTTTTCCAAGATTATAATATATTTTTTGAAAATCTTTAGAGTTATTAATTTTATTATAAACATACATTCTAAACTCATTTAAATCTTTTACACTAATATGATTATGTAAATTATCTAAAAATAAATTAGTGTTTTTAGTTTTTATAGATTTTTTTTTTAACCAAGTTTTTGAATATTTTATAAATCTATTTTTAATTATATTAAGGCCTGATTTATCTCTAATATTAAATATATAATATCCTTTTTTTAAAAATTGATTTTGAATTTTTTTTTCTGATGCTGAACTAAATTTCATAATTAAACTTTTAATACTTAAAATATTTTAAACTATAAATATACCCCACTAGATCTAAATTTAGAAAGATTTATTGATGATCCATTAAGACTTTCAGATTCTTTCTTTAACAAGTAAGTCACAGTATTAATGAGATCTGTTGATGAAAGTGGTTTTTTCTTATTAATTGTTTCAAAAATTGATGGTTTTCTTTTTTTTAATCTACTTAGAGATCCTCTGGTAGAATGAAAAAAAGAAGGAACAATTAATTTTGATGTTACATTTGCTTTTTTAAAATATTTGCTTAAATTTTTATTATAATTAAACAAAACACTTTTAGCAGCTGAATACCCCAAATATCCAACAGTTTCAATGCCTGCTAATGCTCCAATCATAATTATATTCAATTTTTTTTTTTTATTTTTTTTATTCAAAATTAAACTTCTATTAAGTTGGTAAATTGAAAAAAAATTTAAATCAAAAAGCTCTTTTAATTTATTTATTTCAAGAGTGCTCGATCTATATCCTAAACCACCACCCGCACAATGTATCACATGGTCTATATTATTTTTTTTTAAGAATGTTTCTAAACTTAAGCTTAAATTTATTTCTTTTCTTGGATTATAATAATGAATATTTTTATAATCTACTCTAATTTTACTAGTCAAACCTAAAATCTTATATTTTTTTTTATTTAATGAATTAAACAAATCTAAACCTAGACCTGTTGAGCATCCATTTATTAAAACTGTTTCTTTTTTCATTTTTTACAATCCAAAACTTTTTGCGCCTGAAAAATAGTAATCTCCTTTGTATCCTAAATATTTAAACAATTTTTTCCATTCTTTCTCATGCAAAATTGTTGTACCTGTAAGTGTCCATTTTAAAAATTTTAATCTTTCAGAGTCATTTGTGTAAGCAGGTATTGTAATGTGAGATTTTTTAGAAATATAATTGATTATTCTAATAATTTTAATCATATCTCTCAAATTATAAACATAAATAGAGTTATGAGCATGAACAAAATCAAAATTTTTTTTCTTGAAATCTATTTTTGTAAATGAATCGATATATTTAATATTTTTCTTAACATCTTTTAAACTATTTTTAATTGGATATTTGTGGTCTTCTATTCCATAAACTTTTATGCCTGGAATCATATCTTTTAAATCTTTGATGAAGAAACCCTTTTTACATCCAATCTCTAACACTTTAGAATTTTTATGTAGTTTATATTTTTTTATTATTTTTTTTAAAAAAATCTTCCATCTTCCATCATAGTAAAATCCTCCATATCCGTTTGCTCTATCTCCATCATAAAATTCTTTATCAAATTCATTCGCTAAAATTCTATTAATTATACCTCTTCTGTATGATAATTTAATTCTTTCTATTTTTGGGTTAAATTTTTTTATTATTCTACTGCTATATTTAAAATAACCATAATCAAAATAAGGCATTTTAGTTTTTCAAAATTTCATTAATTTCTTTTTTAGGAAGAAAAGGACTCATATTATGTAGTGGTTTTCCGAACTCTATTTTTGGTTTTACTCTTGCTTTAGGATCAATCATCACATCAATTAAAATCGGTCCTTTTTTACTTATAATTTTTTTTAGATTTTTTTTAACCTCACGATTATTACTTAAAACAATACTCTCTATCCCATATGCTCTTGCAATCTTACAATTATTTGGCAAACTTAATCCACTTGCTTTATCAACTCCAGCATAATTGCTATTTAACCAAGTTTCTTGAGTTTGTTTTATTAATGAGTAACCTTTATTGTTTATTACTATTATTTTAATATTACAGTTAAAATTTTTTATAGTCTCTAGCTCTTGTATATTCATTGGCATAGAACCGTCACCAATAATTGCTAAAACTGTATTTTTTTTATCAGCAAACCAAGCTCCTATTCCTGCTGCCATAGAATAACCCATCGGTGAATGATTAAATGCAGTAAATAGTTTTAATTTTTTCTCTATTTTTAGAGCTTGATATACCCAAATTAAATTAGCACTTGCATCTGGAATAATGATTGAATTTTTTTTTACAACATCAAACATATGATCGAAAAAAAAGTATGGATCTACAGTTAGTTTGTGAGCAATATTTTTCTTTGTTAAAATTTTATAATTGTTCTTATAAAAATTAATCTTATTAACCCAAGATTTAATTGAAGTTTCATTAATTTTTAAATTTAGCTTATTAATTTTACTCAGAAAAGCTTTGACATCATAATTAATTTTTAAATCTACCCTTGGTAATCTATGATTAGTAAATTCTTGTTTATCAATTTCAACCAAAATTTTTTTTGCTTTTGGTGCAAACTGCCTTATGTCAGAACCAACAATTTGTGCACTTAGCCTTGTTCCTAAAAATACTATTAGGTCTGCTGTTTGCAAAGTAAAATTTCCAAATCTTGTTGCTGCAACACCAAATAATCCAGAATTTAGTTTATCTGTAGTTAAAAAATTATGGGCCGTTGCCCAAGTACAAGCATATGGTATTCTAATTTTTTTAATTAATCTTTTTACATCATTTAAACTTTTAGATGATTGAACACCGTTTCCAATAATCAGTAATGGTTTTTTTGATCTTTCCAGCATTTTAACTACCCGATCAATCTTTAGTTTGCTTTCTCTTTTAACCTTTTTTTCAACTTTAAATTTCCTCAACTTTTTTGGCATCTGCATCCTTGATAAATCGTCAGGTATTTCTAATAAAACTGGACCCTTTCGACCAGTATTTGAAATATAAACTGCCTTCTCGAGCTCATATGATAAATCCTCAATTTTTGTAATTATTTTACAATATTTGGATATAGGCTTAACCATATCTTGTACTTCCATTTCCTGAAATCCAACTTGTCTAATCTTTTTATTTTTTCTGATATTATTGATTGTAGGAGCTCCAGCTATGTAAAGTCCAGGCACAGAGTCAAAATATGAACAGGCCATTCCTTGAAGAAAATTAATAATACCTGGCCCACTAGTTCCTAATGTTACACCAAGTTTACCTGAAACTCTATGGTACGCATCTGCTGCTAAAGAGGATCCTTGTTCACTTTGACCAGAAATAAAATCTATTTTTTTATTTTTTTTAAAGCTATCAATTAAATGAATAACACTACTACCTTGTCCACCATAAGCATAATTTGTATGCTTCGATAAAAAGTTTACGATGTAGTCTGATGCCTTCATAAAACTTTTTATACTCTCATTTAAATAAAAATCAATTATAATTCAATTCCTTAAAAATTTCTTATTTTAAAAATTCATTTATTGATTTAGCTATTTTGTATATATCTTTTTTTTTAAGAAATTGATGTATTGGAAGAGTTAATATTTTTTTTGATTGAGCCTCAGTTTCTGGAAATGAACCTCTTTTATAATTTAAAAATTTTGATGCATATTGTAAATGTATTGGAACAGGATAATGAATAGCAGTTTCTATTTTCTGGTTATTTAAAAATTTTTTTAATTTATTTCTTTTGTCAACTTGTATTACGAAAGTATGGTAGGTATTAAATTCATTATTTTTTTCTAAAGGAAAATAAACTTTGTTTAAATCTAAATATCTTAAGAATAACTTTACATTTTCTCTTCTTTTTAAAATTATCTTTTTTAAATTTGACAATCTATAATTAAGTACAGCAGCTTGTATGTTGTCCATCCTTGAAACATATCCAAATTCTTTGACATTATCTCTTGCGTCGCCCATTCCATGAGTTCTTAAATTTTTAATCTTTTTATAAATAGATTTATTATTTGTGGTTAAATATCCCGCATCCCCTATAGCATTTAAATTTTTTAATGGATGAGCAGAAAAACATCCCACATTTCCCCAAGAACCAGACATTTTATTTTGATATTTTGATAAAATTGATTGAGCACAATCCTCCACAACTGGTATTTTATATTTTTTAGAAATTTTAATAATTTTATCCATTGCACACATTCTTCCTGTAAGATGTACTGGCATTATTGCTTTTGTTTTTTTAGTAATTTTTTCTTCAATTTTATTTTCATCTATATTTTGATCTTTTTTAATATCTACAAACACTGGCTTTGCACCTAGATGAACAATTACTGCTGTAGAAGCAATGAATGAGTTGGCAGGCGTAATAACTTCATCTCCTTTTTTTACGCCCAATAAATGTAGAGCAAGTGTGAGCGCATCAGTACCACTATTTAAAGCAACACAATATTTTGTTTTACAAATTTTAGAGATCTTTTTTTCAAATTTTTGAACTTCGTCGCCTCCAACCCATTTATCTTTTTTTAAGGCTCTGTCAATAATCCTTAAAATTTTTTTTCTTTCTAAAAGATATTGTTGTTTTAAATTTACATATGTGATTTTCATAATATTTTAAGAATAAAATTCTTTTACTGTATTAATAACAAAATTCATTTCTTTTTTTGAAAGATGTTGATCACAGGGAAAACTAATAATCGATTTTGCGTGCTTGTCAGATACTGGGAAATCGCCTTTTTTGTAGTTTAAAAATTTCATTGCTGGTTGCCTGTACATTGGAATTGGATAATGAACCTTAGCTTGAATTCCCTTTTTTAAACAATATTTAAGTAGCTGATCTCTATTCTCAGCAAAAACAATGTATAAATGGTATACAATTTTAAAATTTTTAATTCTTGGTGGTATTTTTATCCCATTTATTTTTTTTAAATTAGAGTCATAATAACTTGCATTTTTAATTCTTTGGTTTGCTATTTTTTTTGCACTAGGAATGAGCCAATTTCCAACAACAGCTTGGATTGTATCAAGTCTTGAATTATATCCACAAATTTTAACATTATCCCTATCAACTAAACCATGATTTCTTAGAAGTTTTAAATGTTCATAATATTTTTTGTTACTAGTAACTATAATTCCACCATCAGACCAAACATTAATATTTTTTAAAGGATGAAGTGAAAATGCACCAAAGTTACTCCAAGTTCCAGAATTTTTATTATTTATAGAGGCTAGGATAGACTGACATGCATCCTCAACTACTGGAATTTTATATTTTTTAGCAATTTTATTTAACTTTATCATATTGGTCATATAACCTGTAAAATGCACTGGAACTATTGCTTTTGTTTTTTTTGTTATCTTTTTTTCAATTAGATTTGTATTCATGCAAAAGCTATCATCACAATCAACAAAAATTGGTATTGCCCCAATTTCACATATTGCCCCAACTGTTGCTACAAATGTATTGGCTGCAGTTATAACCTCATCTCCAGGTTTTATACCAATAACTTTTAAACTTAGTTTTATCGCATCCGTTCCTGAATTAACTCCAACAGCATATTTTGTTCCAATAAGACTTGCAAATTTTTTTTCAAACTTTAATAACTCTTTACCTAAAGTAAAATCACCAGTGCTAACAAATTTTTTCAATTTTTTCCACAAATCTGGAGCATCTGAAAACTGTTGTTTAAGGTATGAGTATCTAACTTTCATCTATGATAAATTATTTATTTTATATTAATATTTTTTAAAAAAACTACATAAAATTATTTTAAATATTTGAACCAATCTTTAGTTGCAACTTTTATACTTTTGGGAGTCCAAACAGGGGCTTTTGACCAATATTTTATATCTTTAACGATTAAATTAATACCTTTTTTTATGTCAATTTTAGGTTTCCAATAAAGAAGTGTTTTTATTTTTTTAATATTGGCAAAAGTTATGTCAGGTTCTCCAGGTCTTTTTGGTATATAAATTTTTTTACTATTCAATAATGATGCAATTTTATTTATAGAAATACTTGTTCCACTACCCACATTAAAAATGTGATTACAAACTTTAGAATTACTCGCACATACAAATGCGTCTACAACATCAGAAACGTATGTAAAATCTCTAGTTTGTTTTCCATTTCCGACTATTGTTAAAGGAGTGCCAGAAAATTTTTGAGCTAAAAAAACCCCAAACATTGCCCCATAGGTTCCTGAGGTTCTTGATTTAGTTCCGTAAACGTTAAATAATCTTAAAGATATTGATTTTAATTTATATACCTTTGACCAATGTAAAACTAACTGTTCACCCATCATTTTTGTCAATGCATATGGATATTGTGGTTCGCATGGTTGTTGCTCATCTGTAGGGTATTTTTTTGGTATTCCATAACATGACGATGATGCAGCATATAAAAATTTTTTTACTCGAAATTCTTCAGAGCATTTAAGCACATTTAATGTTCCTGTAACATTTGAATTATAATACTCATGTGGGTTTTTAATACTTGGCACTATATCAGCTAATGCTGCTAAATGAAAAACTTTATCAATACCTTTAAAGTGTTTTCTAATATTCTTTATTTTAGAAATATCTTTTTTAATAAAATTTATTTTATGCAAAACATTTTTTATATTTTCTAACCTTCCTGTTGACAAATTATCAATAACGATAATTCTGTTATTTTCTTTTACGAGCCTTTCAACTAAATGACTCCCAATAAAACCAGCTCCTCCTGTAATTAAAATATTCATAAAATTATGCTTTTTTCCTAAATTTTTCTAGTTCATCGGCAAGAATTAAAATAAAATCTGCACTGCAGGCAAATTCACCATTTAAATAACCAGCCCCTGAACAAACAGCAATTCCTCTTTTGAAACTTTTAATTTTAGTCTCTAATTCAAATTTCTTGAATTCTGGTGTTACTTTCTTTTTAAACTTTAAATTGTTTGCAGATGCAATAAGCATAAATTTACCTACATTTTCAGGCATAGCTAAAATCGGTAATGCCGCAAGTTGGGTTAATGACTCTAACTGTAAAGAGGCGGGCATATTAGGATCACCTGGCCAATGAATTTTGAAAAACCAAAGTTCTTTATCTAATTCCTTGAAACCTTTTGCATGTGAACAAACCTTTATATCTGTCACATAATCAATCATTAAAAACTGTCCACGATTTTTTTGATAATAATGAATTTTGCTTTTATCCCATTCCATAAATTACTTATAGGGTTAAAATTTTATATATCAAATAATATTATTGAACTTAATAATTTAGAATTTCGATAAAATTTCTTCAATTTAAATTAATATTTATGTAATTTTATTATATTCAATGTTTTTATTCTTAAGTAGTTCTACTACATATTTAAAATTTCACCTTCCTATAAAAGTTTTGCTTCTAGATAAAAAAGTTATTTTTTTTAATAAAATAGCTAATTTATTAACAAGATGTATTAAAATTGATTTCATATAAATTTATATATTATGAAAATTTAAAATAAACTATTTCAATTTAAAAATTGAAAAGTAATTATATGGAAATTTTTTTGTAATGTAATAGAAGGTATTATATTAATGAACATTTATATAGAATTAGAGGTAATCAAAAGAGAATTAGCTAGTAAATTGCTCGTTGCCTTGGAATTAATAAGAAAAAACCATTCAGTCTATATTTTAGATAGAGATAGCTTAAATAATTTAATTTATAAAAAAAAGATACAACCTGGAATAATTTTTTTAAAAGATGTAAATTCTCAAAAATACAGAATTAATGATTACAAAGTATATTTAAAAAATGGTTTTAAATTGGTGTCACAAGATGAAGAAATTGGTTGTTTTGGTGTCAATAATTATAAAAAATTTTATGAAGAAAGATTAAAAAAAGGATTGGGTTTAAAGTATATAGAAAAGTTTTTTTGTTGGGGTAATTTGGATTTTACTTTCTTAAAAAAAACAAAATATAAAAATAAAATATATAATACGGGCTCTCCAAGAATAGATATAGCTCAGTCTAAATACACAACTCTAAAAAATGAATTATTAAAAAAAACTATACTCATAAGTCTTAATCATAATATTTTTTGGAAAAGAAAATTAGATGAAAGAATTCATATTTGTATTGAAGGTATAAAAAATGAAATATTCAAACTTGAAAAGATAAAAGAATGCTATACGGTTGAGTCTAAAGAACTAATAATATTTCATAATTTATTTGAATTAATTTATAAATTAAACAAGATAAATAAATTTAATATTATTATAAGACCTCATCCTGGAGCAGAGCTGAAAGAAGTTAAAAATTTTTTTAAAAAATATAGGCTCTCAAATAAGATAAATATTTCCTCAAGCGGAGATATTGTAGATCAAATTAAAAATTCAAATTTCCTAATTCATACTGGCTGCACATCTTCTGTTGAGGCGACTTTAAACCATAAAAATGTAATTACATTATGGCCTCAAAATAGTTATTTAAAAAACTATAAAGATAAAAAATTTTTTTTAAGTCTAGGTAAAAAATTTTTTAATACAAATAGCTTAATTAAACATTTAACCTCAAAAAATATAAACAAGTTAAACAAAAATATTATATCAGAAGATTTAAAGAAAATTCACAAACGAGTAATAATTGATAAACAATCTTTTAAAAGAGTTGCTAGTAGAATACATGATATAAAATTAAAAAATTCAACTAAAAAAAACAATGATTTTGATTTTTATAATTTTAATAATTCATATACCAAGGTTAAAGTTAAAAAACTCTTAAAACCATTTTTAAAAAATAAAATTTCAAATTTAGAAAACAAATTTCCTCCAATTGATAAAGATGAAATAATCAATTTAGCAAGAAAGATTTGTAAAGAATTTGATATCAAAACCTCTTATAAAATTAAAATTTTGAATATAAGATGCTTAAAAATAACTAATTAATTTTATTATAATCTTTAAGAAATTTAATTATCTTTTTAACAATATAATTAATTTTATCTTCTTTTAAATTGTAGAATAATGGAAGTAAAAGATATTACTCAGAATATTCATTGGTACCAATGAATTTATTATGTATTTTTTTTTAATATATTGAAATTAAAAATTTTTATTATTTTTTAAAGTTAGTTTTTTTTTCCCAGGTCTCTTTAAAGAGCTCAAGAACATATGCGTCATAATATTTTCCATTGATATAAGCATGATTTTTGTAAACTCCAGCATCTTCAAATCCCCAAATTTTTTTAGTCATTTCAGAAAGTTTTTTATCATAGGCTCCTGAATAAACCTTTCTAAAATTCAATCTAAAAAAAACATGATCAAGTAAAAGATCTTGACATTCTTTAAACACTTTAAGCCTATTAAAATTTTTTTTTTGTAAATCTGTGATAATTGATACACTACAATATTGGGATACATGATTGAAGTCATATGCCGCTACCATTCCAACTAAATTTAAATTTTCTTTCTCAACAACACCAAGCTGAATTTTTTTGTCAGATTGCTTTAAATCCAAAATATCTTTTTTACTTGCAAGTACGTTTTCTACATAAAATATCTGCTTCTCGAATGTATTGGGAAATTTTCCTGTTTCTAAAAATTCTGTATTAGGTTGATGATTAAACCATTTCCACCAATCTGTATTTTCAACGATTTTCTCATCAAGCAAAACTAAATCAACATACTTTCCTGTTATAAATGTTTCAAACTTCATTTAGGCCAAATAATAATAAGTCTCTATATCAAAATTTACTTAACAAAATCTTCTTTTGAGAATACATCTTCGGCAAGAGCTGGATTAAAAATGCTTTGTTTTTTCCCAACCATAAATTTTTTAATAAAATTTTTGTCTTCGCCAGCTAAACATAGAGCACTGTGATCTTTAAAGTGTTTTATTTTAAACCCGTAATTTGTAATTTCCTTTAGAGAATTTTTAAAAACATTGCCAATTTTAATGTGTACATAAGGACAAACCAAAACATCTCCCACCGGTGTTATGTATATTCTATTAACAGTCGTGCACCCCATAATTTTTTCAAAATTTTTATCAAACGGATTCCATAAATTTCTATTTAGATTTTTGTACTCTTTTCTTAAATTTCTTATGTGCTCAATATCATCTTCATCACATATAATATCATGGACACTTTTCCACATGCCTGATGGCACCGCAACATTTACTAGCGTTCTATATTTATGCTGTTTTGAATAATCAAGAAGTTGTCTTAAATCCTCACTCTTAGCATTATAATGACCAACTGTAACATTTAGATATGGGTCCATACCTGCTTCTTGAACATATCTCAAAGCTTCCATCGCTCTTGCCCATGACTCTTTTTTTCCCCTCATCTCATCATGAATATTAGGATGGATACTGTCTAAACTTACAGAAACTCTACTAACATTATGCTTTGCTAGTTCTTTAGCTATTTTTGGTGTCATGTGCCACCCATTGGTCGTGAAATATAAATAAAATCGTTCGGGCTGAATGGCATCTAAAACATTAAATATTTCCTCTTTCCACAATAATAACTCACCTCCTTGTAAATCAAATTCAACAAAACCTAAGTCATCTGCCTGGTCTGCAATATCTTTAATCTTAGACAAAGAAAGCTTTTCTTTAACTCCTTCACCTTTAGGCGAGTTAGTAAAACAGTATTTACATCTAAGATTGCATGCATTATTATAATTCATCTCTATTCCTCTTAATGCAGTTCCAATTTTACCATCGTTTTTTGCCACTTTATCATAGAAAAATTTTAGTTTTTCCATTAGTCTCGGTTTTGTCATTATGTGAGAGTGAACAGGCATGAGAAAATTATATAGCAGTTTATCTAAAATTGTCCACAAGTTTATATTTTAAAACTAATACCAAATAAATTATTCATTTGTATTAGTGCAATTAATCAAATAATTAGAAAAATGAATAAAAAAAAAAAAACTTAAACCTTCTTCATCTTACTTTTTAACTCAACGATTCTGGAGAATATTAAGAAACTTTATAGGTAGAAGAACTTGGTCATATCTATACTCAATTTCACAAAGATTAAAAATTAATTCTAATTTAAAAATATTAAATAATATAAATAAAGATATTTTGCCAAACCTAAATTATCCTAAGATAACAAAATTCAGCAGAAGCAATAAAAACTTTAGTTTTTTTCTTGAAAAATATAACAGCTCAAAACCACATGGTGCCTATAGAAATTTTCTAGATCAATTATTAAAGAAAATTAATGTTCCAAAAACTATATTAGAATTAGGTATATCAGAAGGTGCTGGAATTTTAGCTTTAAAAGATTTTTTTAAGAATTCTTATTTATGGGGTCTTGATATAGACAAAAATACCTTTATAAAAGATAGAAGAATAGTAAGTGGTTATTGTGATCAATTAAATTTATTATCAATAAAAATAATATTAAAAAACTTTAATACTAAGTATGATTTAATTATAGATGATGGATGGCACCACCCTGAGTCACAAATCAATTCAATAATAGCTTGCCTGCCATATTTGAATAAAGGTGGTTATTATTTAACAGAAGATATTGTGCATGATGTTTATAAAAAGTATTTTTTAAAAATTATAAAAATTTTAAAAAACAAAGGCTTTGAAGTAAAATATAAAAAATTTTTTGTTAAAAAAAGTGAAAATTTAGCAGGCAGCATATCTAATGGATATTTATTAATACACCGAAATCATTAATATTAGATAATTCTATAAATCAAATACCCTCTAGGAGCTCCAAAGAATTTGAAACATCTTTTTTATTATAGGGTTATTTCTATGTCTAAATAAAAATTCTTTCCTAGGCTTATCTTCGTCTCTCGCTTTTAATAAGTACAATTCAGCGTAGCTTAATTCATTTCTAACACTCTCTATAAGTTCTTTTTTGTAATTTATTTGTTGCCATATTTTTCTATCTCTATAATTAATATTTAGTTGTCTTCTTTTTTTTCCGTTTAAATTTCTACTTCCACAGTGCCATAAATTAATATCATAAATAAATAATGAGCCTCGTGGTGCCTCAACATATATTTGGTCTGGATGATCTTCAGTTCCGAGACCTTGCTCCTCTGGGCTAAGTAAAAGCTTATGAGTATTTGGAACTATTCTAGTTGCTCCATTTTCTTTTGTAAAATCATCAAGAAATAATGAGGTTAAAACTGATCTTATGGGGTCAGATTTTTTTCTTCTTGGCATCCAGTCTATATGCCACTTTTGTTCTCCAGTTCCTGGAAATGGCATTCTTAAAATTAGCTGTGATAGCGCTATATCATTTTTAATTAAAAATTTTGCCGCATATACAGCTTCAGGAATTGTAAAAATTTTTCTATAACAGGAGTGTTTATTTATAAGGTGGTTCAGCCTTTGGGCGCCACGTTCAGGATGTTGTCCCTTTTCAAGTTTGTGTTGCGCATGATCGTGTGCCTCCCAGCCACCCATACTACCTTCTTTTTCTATCAGCTCATTTGTTACATTAGAAACCAAATTTAAATCTATTCCCCTATCTAACCACTCATTTTCCGCTAGTGAAATTAAAATATAGCCCTTATTAACTAAATCATTTTTTTGCTTTTCAGTTAAAGTATCTTCAGTAATTCCGATTTCAGATAGGGCTGTATTTGAATTGTACTTCATGCTTATTAATATTGGATTATGCTAAATATATAATATAATAATTTATATTTTACAAGAATATTGAAAAATTAACTAATCGTTTTTATATTTGGCTTTATTTCTCAACTTTTCTAAATATAATTCTGTCTCAAAAAGATCTTCAACAATTTTTTTTACCTACGCATTTTTTAAAAATTAGAGAATTTATTTTGAAACCATTTTACATATGGTCCTGTGGTAATTGAATCATTTGATAAAGAACTTAATACTAGTAACTTATCTTCATTTTCCATAAATTGTGTTCTACATGGAATATATTTAATAAATTAGTTTATTCTGTTAATAGGCTTAAAAATTTTTATATATTTATTTTTTATTCTCTTGCTATTTCCTCTTACTAAAAATATTGCGATTTTCATCTATTTATAAATTCTCAATATTACTGAAATTTGAATTAATTATGTCTTTTGTTTTATTACCGTGATTAAAAAGCAAATCTACTATAGATAAATGACATTTTTATGTATTATAATACACTTGTATTCAATTTGATTTTTTTTATAGTTTTGTGACATGTATTCATTTAGAATGGTTGTTTCAAATACACAGAGCCTTATTTTTGAAGATTTCATATGAAAATAAATGATTGTAGTAGCTATGCCATAATAATACAAGCTAGATTAAACTCGTCACGATTAAAGAACAAAATTCTAAAAAAAATTTCTCAAAATTTAACAGTATTAGATTTTTTGATAATTAGATTATTAAAAAAATTTGATAAAAATAAAATAATTTTTACTATAGCTAAAAATCCAGATAACTTTAAAATTACAAAAATTTTAGATAAATATAATATAAGATATTTTCAGGGACCCAGAAATAACGTACTGAAAAGATATTTTGACTGTGCTAAAAAATTTAAAATAAATCATATTATAAGAGTCACATCCGACTGTCCTTTAGTTGATCCATACCTTGTTAAAAATATGTACAAAAGTTTTAAAAAAAATAGACTGGATTATTTAGCGAATACCCTGCCAGAAAGAGAGAAAAAATACCCGGACGGATCAGATATAGAAATTTTTACTTTTTCTGCTTTAAAAAAATTATGCAAATTAAAGTTAAATAAGGACGATAGAGAGCATGTTACTAACAAATTTTGGAAGTTAAGCGTATTTAAAAAAAAAATTTTTTTATCTAGGTTAGATTTTTCTCAATATAGATACTCTTTAGATTATCAATCTGATCTTACCATTATAAGGTTTATAATTCGCAAATTAAGAAAACTAAAACAATTTGGTTTCGCTAAAGAAATAGTTAATATAATTGACAAAAATAAAGATATAAAAGAAATAATGCACAAAAATATGACAAAACAAAAAACAAGAAGAATAAATATCTTTTAATGAATTTCTGCTTTCTCACCTCTAAAACATCTTGGCTTTATAAGAATAAGAGAAAAGAAATAAAAAATATATTCAAAAAAAATTTGAAAATTTTTACTAGCCATGAGAAAGTTATTTCAAAATATAATATTTGTTTTGTAATTAGTTATTTTAAAGTAATACCTGAAAAATTTTTAAATAAGAGAACTAGATTTATAATTAATCACGAATCTAATCTACCTGAAAATAAAGGCTTTTCTCCTTTGTATTGGCAAATTTTAAATGGTAAATCAAAAATAACTTCAACATTATTTGAGGCCACTTCTAAAGAAGTAGATTCTGGAAAGATACTTTATAAAAAAAAATATTTTTTTGACAAGACCTTGCTATATGAACAAATAAAAATAAAACAATTTATCAATTCAATGGATATGATTAAATCTTATTTGAATAAAAAAAAATATTTACTTCAAACCCCCAAAAAAACAAATTATTTAAGACGAAGAATACCCAAAGATAGCAAGTTAAATGTAAACAAAAGCATAAAGTCCCAATTTAATCTTTTGAGAATCTGTGACAATAAAAATTATCCAGCTTTTTTTTATATATCAAAGAATAAATATATTATTAAAATTTATAAAAAAAATTAAAATTTTTATTTAGTTAAAAATAAAAAAATTAAATGATTTATAATCATAAAATCTTATTTTGGTAAAGTTATCATATTTTTTATTAAGAATCTCGGATACTTGATCTTGAGCAGTAAAATAAAAAAATTTAAGTTTTTTTAAAATTTTTAATTGATTATCGATTGAATTAGCATCCTTCATACGTATTATTCCTGGTGGCAATTTATCTTCCATTGCTAATTTTTAGATAATAGATCTATGAGCCATTATTACACTATACCCTCTTCTAACACCCTCTATTGCTAGTATCAACTTAGCCTCTATTTCTCGATTGTAAATTCTAATTCAATATTAAAGACTCATTAATTTAATCTTTTAAAAGTACTATGACTTATTGGACTTTTAAGTAGCTTATCAATATTCAAACCATTTTTTTCTATAAAGCTAATTTTTTTAAAGATTTTATCTAAAACAAGTAAATATCTGTTAATATTTTTTTTATTGTGTTTTACTGTAAGAAAAATCATGTTAGTTGCTAAAATATTTTCTTTTAACATTTCTTGAGTTATAAATGTTTTGTATTTTAAGTGATTTTTTTTAAAAACAAATGATGTCATTGACTCTATTCCTTTAATCTGAAAATTAAGTTCATATTTATTTTTTAATCTTAACCATTCTTTATTAATATATTTTCCTAAATATATAATTTTTTTCCAACTTTGTGTCTTTTGCATTTCTTCTAAAGTAGATAAGCCGGCAACAAAACCTATTTTTTCACTCCAGAATGTACTGCTGATAAAACTTTTATTAGCTTTATCCATTATTTTTTTGCTTCCTAAAACTGCAGTGATTGCGTATCCATTTCCTAAAGCTTTACCAAACATTGCTAAATCTGGTCTTATATTGGTTATTTTGTGAATTCCACCCAAACATCTTCTAAAACCTGTAGTACATTCGTCAAAAATAAGAACTATGCCATTTTTTTTTGTAAAAATTCTAACATTTTGAAGAAATTTTTCATCCGGTAGTGTATCTCTACACACTTCCATTATAACAGCGGAAAGCTTTTTTTTTTATGGATTTTTTTTAGTTTTTCAAAATCACCATAATTGAAAGTTGAAGTTAAACCTTTTAATTTTTTAGGTACACCATCAGTGGATAAACCTTCTAAAAGATGGGTATTTAGGTTTTTTGGATTTTCTAGATTTAGTGAAAGATACCAATCATGCCAACCATGGTATCCACAAACAGCAATATTATCTTTTCTATTATAAGCACGAGCAATTCTTATCGCAATTGCATTAGCTTCCCCACCTGATCTAGCAAATGTACATTTTTTTGCCCAAGGATGAAGTTTAATCAATTTCTGAGCCAACAAAACTTCATATTTTGAGTTGAGAGTGCTCATGTTTCCCAATTTAATTTCTTTAGAAACTTTTTGATCTATATTATTATTCGCATATCCAAGAATATTGTGTCCAACTATACACATCATGTCTAAGTACTTATTATTGTTCAAATCATTAATATAAATATCCTTAGCTTTTGAAAAGTATGTGGGCCATTTTTCAGGTAAAATCATCTCAGGTCTTTTTGATAAAAGCATATTTCCATTAAGAATTAATTTTTTTGCTTTTTTGTAAAGATTAAAACCTTTTTTTGATTTCATTAGTATTTATCTCACTGTATATACCTATATATAACTTAAAAAATTTATTTATCTAATGAAAAATGTATTTGTTTTTGGTGGTTCTGGATTTATTGGAACTAATTTAATTGATCTTTTATTAAAAAAAAAATTTAAGGTTTTCAATATCGATATGGTTACTTATGCATCTATACCAGAAAAATTTAAAGAATATAAAAGAAGCAAAAATTATTTTTTTAAGAAAATAGATATGATTAAATATAAAAAAATTGAAAAATTGTTTTTAAAATACAAACCTAGTTATATATATAATTTAGCTGCTATGTCGCATGTTGACAGATCTATAGATTTACCAAAAAAAACTCTTGAGAATAACATATTAAGCACCTTAAATTTATTGGAAATGATTAGAATTAACAAAAAAATTAAAAATTTTAAAAGGCTGATTCATTTGTCAACTGATGAAGTTTATGGTGATGTCTTAAGGTCGTCAAAAGAAAAAGATGTTTTAAATCCCTCGTCTCCTTATTCCTCATCAAAAGCATCGTGTGATCTGCTAATTAAATCTTATGTAAGAACATTTAAATTACCATCAATAATAGTAAGAGCATGTAATAATTTTGGTCCTTATCAATTTACAGAAAAATTAATTCCAACAATTTTAACGAATTTTAGACAAAATAAAAAAGTTCCTGTTTATGGAAGTGGAAATCAAAAAAGAGAGTGGATATATGTTAAAGATTTTTGTGAAATTTTAATAGACTTAAATTCCAAGGGATTGAATGGTTCTATTTATAATGTAGGAAGTGGTATTCGAACTAGCAATATTAAATTGATAGAAAAAATATATAAGGTTTTAAAATTAAAGAAGTCTTTAAATAAATATATTAAATATGTAAAAGACAGGCCTGGTCACGACATGAATTATTCTTTAAATTCATCCAAATCAATAAAGACTTTAAAAAATTACAAGATTAATTCATTTGAAAAAAATTTATCTTATACAATCAATTGGTATATCGATAATTTAAGATGGTTTAACTATACAAGAAAAAAATATAGAGGCCAAAGATTAGGAGTTGCTAAATGACAAAGGGAATTATCCTTGGGGCTGGTACAGGAAAAAGATTGTGGCCAATAACAAAACTAATAAATAAACATTTTTTGAATATTTATAATAAACCTATGATTTATTATCCTTTATCAATTTTAATACTTAATAATGTCAGAGATATTTTGATTGTATGCAATAAAGATGATTTAAAAAATTACAAAATTTTACTTCGAAATGGTGAACAACTAGGAATAAAAATAACATATAAAATTCAAAAAAAAGCTAATGGAATAGTTGGAGCAATGATGGATTGTGAAAAATTTATTGGTAAAGATAATTTTTTACTAATGTTGGGAGACAATTTTTTTTATGGAAATGATTTAAATAGAAATATTTCAAAAATAATTGAAGACAACAATACGCCAACGGTATTCACATACAATGTTTCTAACTATATGAATTTTGGAATTGTCGAATATAGCAAAAATAAAACCATAAAAAAAATACATGAAAAACCTAATAAACAGTATTCAAATAATGCAGTTCTTGGTATGTACTACTTAGATAAAAATGCTTTTTTCTACGGTAAAAAATTAAAAAAATCAAAAAGAGGCGAGTATGAAATATCTGATCTTTTTAATATTTATCTAAAAAACAAAAAAAAAATCTATTCACATCATCTGGGTAGAGGGTTTACATGGTTTGATATGGGGACGTATGACGATTTTATAAATGCTTCACTTTTTGTTAAAATAATTGAAGAAAGACAAAATCTTAGTATAGGATCCATAAATGAAGCTGCTTTTGTTACCGGGCTAATAGATAGAAAAAAATTCAATGAAATTGAAAAATAATATTGTTTTTGGTGAACCTTGCATTGATGATAATTTTTATAAATATCTCAATTCTAATTTAAACTCTAAATGGATTGGTACTGGACCATTATCAAAAGAATTTGAAAAAAAATTTTCAAGTTATAAAAAAACAAAATTTTCTTTGAGCGTTAACTCGTGTACTGCAGCAATTTTTTTATCATTAAAAAGTTTAAATTTAAAAAAAAATGATGAAGTTATTACTACACCAATGACTTTTTGTTCGACAGTAAACTGTATTATGCACGCTGGTGGAAAACCAATATTAGTAGATATTAAAGACAATACGCTAAATATAAATGAAGATAAAATTGAGGAAAAAATTAATAAAAATACCAAAGCATTATTAATTGTACATTTTGCAGGATTACCTTGCAATATGACGAAGATTAAAAAAATTGCTTCTAAGTACAACTTAAAGCTAATTGAGGATTGTGCACATGCAATAGAATCAAAATATAAAGGTAAAGAAGTAGGTAATTTTGGCTATTCCGGATGTTATAGTTTTTACGTAAACAAAAATATTACAACCTGTGAAGGAGGAATGGTAACTACAAAGAATAAAGATTTAAGTGATTTCATTGTTAACAATAGATTACATGGGTTAAGTAAAGATGCTTGGAAACGTTTCTTTCCAACTAAGCAAAATAAAAAAATATATTATTATGATGTATTAGATTCAGGTTATAAATTTAATATGCCTGATTTAAATGCATCAATTGGATTGTCACAGCTGAAATCTATACAAAATTTTTGGCTTAGAAGAAAAAAAATTTACGAATATTATTTGAATAACTTTTCAAACTTACCAGTTAAATTACAAGAATTTAATACTAAAGAAATAACTCATGCTTACCATTTATTTTTGTTTCATATTGATAAAAAAAAAACAAAACTTACTAGGGATAAATTAATTGAATATTTAGGAAAAAATAAAATTGGATTTGGAATACACTATAGGTCAATAAATAGCATGACTTATTATAAAAAAAAATTTAATTGGTCAAAAAATGATGCTCCTATAGCTTATAATGTAGGAGAAAATACAATTAGTCTACCTTTGTATCCACATTTATCTGATAAAAAAGTTGATTATATCTCTAACAAAGTAATAAATTTCTTTAAAAAAAAATAATTTGTGTATTCTTTTGTTTTTAGAGTTGATAGTGGCAATGTACCAGAGTTAGGCACAGGACATCTTTATAGATGTATTAAAATTTACAATTATTTAAAAAAAAAAAAGTAAATAAAAACAAGATATTATTTGTAATAAAAACAAAAGGTAATTACAAAACTTCAAAAAAAATATTAAAGCAATTTGATATTAAATATGTATCGATAAATTCAAATATTAGAGATGCAACCTTAGAAGAAAATTTATTTTTAAAAAAATTTCCTGCAAAAGTTATTATTTTTGATAGATTGACTAGAGTTAATAATGATTTTTTAAAAAGAATTAAAAAAAGTTTTAGAAAAGTTGTTGGTATTGATCTATTAGTAGACAAAAATGCTAAAATAGATCTTCATATAGATCCCTTAAATAATAATTTCAATAACACTAAAAAATTACAAAATTTCAAATATAATATTCTTCCATCTATTTATGAAAAAAAAAAAATTTTAAACAAAAAAAAACATAAAAAAATTTTTACTTTTTTTGGAGGATATGATTTTAAAAAAATCAAAAAGAAAGTCTTAAATCTTAAAGTCGCAAACACAAAATTTTTGTTTCCCTCAACAAAAAAAATATTTTATGAGCAAATGCAAAATTCAGACCTAGTTTTGTGTTCTGGAGGATTAACAGTTTTTGACGCAATTTATTTAAATAAGATTGTTATTGCTGTACCTCAATATGAACATCAATTAAAAAATTTAAAAGTTCTAAAAAAAAATGAAGTTATATCTATTTGTAAAATAAATAGTTACTTTAAAAACAATTTGTTAAAATTAATAGAAAAATCACTGAATTTCACTTATAGTCAAAAGTTAGCAATTAAAACGAAACAAAAAAAAATAATATCGAAAAAATCACAAATACAAACGTTAGAAAAAATTTATGAATTATACGTCTAATTTTTTTAAAAATAAGGTTATCTTGATAACGGGTGGGCATGGTCAGCTTGGTCAAGATATATGTAAATTTTATAATAGTATGGATTGTAAAGTGTATTCTTTAGATAATTCTTTTGGTAATAAAATAAAAAAATCTAAAAACTTCACTCAACTTGACCTAGATGTATCTAGCCAAAAAGAGTGTGAAAGAATAATTAAGTTAATTCATAAAAAAGAAAAAAAAATTGATATTTTGATTAATAATGCCGGTACTTCTATTTTTACTCATTATATTAAAAGATCAGAACAAGAATTAGATAACGTATATTCTGTAAATTTAAAAGGCATGATTAACATGATCATAGAAGTTGTAAAAAAACATAAAAAAAAGAATCATTTAAAAATCCTAAATATAGGATCAATTTATGGAAGCAAAGTTCCAGATTTTAAGATATATAAAAAAGGTGATCGTATAAATTCTGAAATTTATGGAGCTACTAAAGCAGGGGTAATTCAACTAACAAAATATTTTGCAAAAACTTTAGCGCATAAAAATATTCTATGTAATTGCGTTTCACCTGGTGGTATTAAAAATAGCAAAACTCAAAAAAATAGTTTTAAAAAAAGATATATCAAAAATTTACAAATAAAGAGAATGGCTAATACAAATGATATAATTTTTGGTTTATTTTATTTATCACATCCACAGAATACCTACGTAACTGGGCAAAATTTAATAATAGATGGAGGGTATACGTTATGATCTTTAAAAATTCAAAAATTTTCTTCATAGCGGAAGCTGGAATTAATCACAATGGGTCATTGAAACAGGCACTTAAACTAGTTGATGCTGCAAAAAGAGCAGGGGCAAGTGCAATAAAATTTCAAACATATTGGACAGAAAAAAGAGTAAAAAAAAACAATCCTGCTTTTAATATTTTAAAAAAATGTGAACTAAATTTTAAAGAATTTAAAACAATAAATGATTATTGCAAAAAGAAAAAAATAATTTTTTTTTCGACACCGTTTGATTTAGATTCGATTGCGTTTTTAAATGAATTAAAAGTACCTATGTTTAAAATAGCATCTTTTGATATTGAAAATTATTCATTAATAAATGCAATTGTTAAAACAAAAAAACCAACAATTTACTCAACTGGAATGGCAAAATTAAACGCCATAAAGAAACTCAACAAAATTCTTCAAAGAAAAAACATCGAACAATGTATTTTGCATTGTGTTTCTTCATATCCAAATAAAGAGGAGTCATCTTATTTAAGTAATATTTCCTACTTAAAAGAAAATTTTAATTGCTGTATAGGAATTTCAGATCATTCTCAAAAGATTAAGGTTCCTATCTATGGTTTTTTAATGGGAGCAAGGGTTATTGAAAAACATTTTAAGTTACTAAATGATCACAAGTGTGTAGACGCCCCAGTTTCATTAGATGAAAAGCAATTTAGCAAAATGATATCAGAAATAGAGTGGGCAAGAAAAATTCAAGGAAATGTAAAATTTGGCATTAAAAATGAGGAAAAGTCAGCAAAAATATTTTTAAGAAAAGAAATTTACTAATCAATAAATATTTATGAGTAATTGTTGCTTTTAATGTTTGTGTAAATGTTTTAGGATTTAATTTCAAAAGATAGAAAATAATTAATAAATAAATATTCAAAAAAAATTTTTTTCAGTGCATAAATCAAGCCAATTGAGCTATTAGTACTGGTCAGCTGCACGCATTACTGCGCTTCCACATCCAGCCT